>Ga0181582_10004512_pt1 | contig 11254 bp, 11 predicted proteins | sample 071ome_32_FD_132438 | JGI IMG/M metagenome (GOLD analysis project Ga0181582, IMG submission 132438) | Coastal salt marsh microbial communities from the Groves Creek Marsh, Skidaway Island, Georgia - 071405AT metaG (megahit assembly) | ecosystem: Environmental > Aquatic > Marine > Intertidal... | reverse complement strand
GGCCGCAGGCATGCCCATCGTGCGCCGCGTGGTATTGCCTGTGCCGATACCCATGATGGCGCGTCCGGGTGCGAGAGAGTTGATGGTGGCCATGCCGCAGGCTGAGAGCGGTGCGATGCGGGATGCAGGGTTGGTTACGCCGGGACCGAGCTTGATGGTGTCAGTGCGATCTGCACACAGCGCCAGCGCGGCATACACCTCGCTGCCGAGCATCTGCGTGTCATACAACCATGCGTGGGAGAACCCGTGGTCCTCGGCGAACTTCACATCAGCGTGAATATGCACGTCGCCCATGAAAACGAATCCAAAATCCATCACTTACCCTCCTCAGAATTGTTGCGTGGTGCGCACTGCCGCGGCTGGCTGAAGTCTGCGCGCATAAAACCGGCGCGAGCTTATCGGCTGCGACAGCGGGCTGTAAATTAGCTATTCGGTATAAGGACGATAAGAACGACTTATCGGCTTGTTGCGGCGCCAGGTTCCAAGCGTTTTCTTATCCACGTGCCGATGTCCCGGATCTCGACCATGTCAACGCCGTGTTCGACGTTGTAGGTGTGGTATTCCACCGGGTAGCCACGTGCCTCGAGTAACGCGTGGGCGCTGGCACCCAGGCTTTCAGACACCATGGGATCAAGACGGCCATGACCAATGAAGACCGGCAGGTCATGGTTGGCCGGGCTGTAGGCAACGCTCTCGGCCGTCGGGAAATAGGTCGAGAGTGTCACCAGTCCGCCGAGACGCTCCGGCCAGCTCAGCGCGAGCTCGTAGCCCACTGCGCCGCCCTGGGAAAATCCGGCGATGATGATGCGCTCACTCGGAATTCCGCGAGCTTTCTCCCGTTCGATGAGTTGCCCGACGGCTGCTGCCGAGCTGCGCAGCTGAGCTGCGTCGACTTCCCGTCCGAGGTCCATCACGAGAATGTCGTACCAGGCCGGCATGACATAGCCGTTGTTGATCGTGACCGGGATCTCTGGCGCGTGGGGAAACACGAAGCGCACCGCAAGCGTCTCGGGTAGCCCGAGATGCGGCACGACGGGCTCAAAGTCGTGTCCATTGGCGCCAAGGCCGTGGAGCCAGATGACTGCCGCGGTGGCAGGTGCAGGTGGTTCGATCTCGACGCAGGGCAGCAGGTCCATATCAGGTTATGTCCGAGGTCAGGTGAGATTTAGGTTCACAGGGACCGGGGCAGAGAGCATGTCCAGAACCGGGCAGTGTGCATCTACCATTGCTTTGAGCTTTTCCAGCTGCGCCGGGGAGGCATCGCTGTCGATGTGCACCTGACCGGTGATTTGCTGAAAGCCTGGCCTGACTGAGTCGTCCACGCCGAAAAACCCACGCAGGTCGATCTGCCCTTCGAGTTTGACGGAAACGCTGCGCAGCGGAATCCCGAGCGCGGCCGCGTAGGCCTGATAGGTGATTTCCTGACAGGCACCAAGCGCCGCCAGCATGAGCTCGATGGGGTTGGGTCCGGCATCGGTGCCACCCAGCTGGGCGGGTTCGTCAACCACCAGCTGATGCTGGCGAATAGCCACATCCGATCGGAATCCCTGCGTCAGTTTTGACGCGCTGTGAAAGCTGGCATTGGCAGCCTCGGGCGTCAGGCGGAATTTTTCCTGTGTTGCGCTGATTGCCTGTCGAAGTTCTTCGCTCATATTCGAATCCAGTCAGAGGGACTCAAGGTATCATCATAAGCGAGCAGATCAGTTCGAGAGGGTGCAGATTGAGCGGCGATAAGGTTGCCATCGTCACGGGTGGCGCGTCCGGGATAGGGCTTGCTTTGAGCGAGGCGCTCCTGACGCGTGGCGTGCAGGTTGTGCTCACGGATATCAACGAAACCGGCGCCGTCGAGGCTGCCGCTGCGCTGGGGGAAGGAGTCTCAGCGCGGGCGCTCGATGTCCGGGACCCGGAGGCGGTTGCCGCCCTCGTTGAGTCGGTCGGCACCGAGTACGGCCGTCTGGATTACATGTTCAATAACGCGGGGATCGCAGTCACGGGTGATGCCCGCGATCTAACGCTTGAACACTGGCGAGCGGTCGTCGATGTCAATCTGATGGGGGTGATTTACGGAGCGCATGCGGCCTATCGTGTGATGGCAGGGCAGGGTTTCGGGCATATCGTCAATATCGCGTCACTGGCAGGCCTTATCCCGTTCCCAAGCAACGCGCCCTACAGCACGACTAAACATGCGGTTGTCGGGCTGTCCCAGACGCTGCGCACCGAGGGCGAAGCGCTGGGGGTAAAGGTCAGTGTGGTCTGCCCGGGGTTCATCGAATCGAATATTTATACCGCCAGCGAAATGGTCAATCTGCCTCGCAAACGGATGGAAAACGCGCCGGGGTATCGCAAGGTGCCGGCTGAGACTGCTGCCCGATTAATTCTGGAGGGCGTAGACGCGAACCGTGCGGTAATCGTTTTCCCGCTTTACGCCAAATTGTTCTGGCGTATCTACCGGTTTCTGCCCGCGCTGATGGCGCGCCTGGGACGACGCATGATCGCCGACCTGCGCACCTTGCGCGGACAGCAGGATGGATGACATGAACGTAGAGAACCGACGACCTGTCGTGACCGCCGAGCTGATCGGCTACCGCACGCCCGCTTTCGAAGTGGAGGTCGAAAAAGGTCGGCTGCGCCTGTTTGCAAAGGCAACCGGCCAGACCGATCCTGTGTATACCGATGAAGCGGTCGCGATGGCGGCGGGGTACCGCGGGTTGCCGGTGCCGCCGACGTTCCTGTTCTGCCTGGAGATGGAGCGTGATGACCCATACGACTGGTTTCATGCCCTGGGGATTCCTCTGGGGAAGGTGCTTCATGCCGAGCAGTCGTTTAGTTACCTCCAAACCGCCTGCGCGGGCGATGTGCTTCGCTTCAGCGGGGAAATAATCGATATTCACCATAAAAAAGACGGCGCTCTCGAATTCATCGTGCATCGCAACTTTGTCGCTGATCGCAGCGGCCATGCGATAGCCGAGTTCGACCGCACCATCGTGATTCGACATCTATGAATACTCCGTTTGGCACGCCTCGATATGACTCGCTGCAGGTAGGCGATCACCTGCCGACGCTGACTATGCCCGCGATCACCCGTCACGCCCTGGCGGTTTACTGCGGCGCTTCCGGCGACCACAACCCGGTTCACGTGGATATCGATTTTGCGCGTGCGTCGGGACTCGATGACGTCATCGCGAACGGCATGCTGGTTATGAGCTATACCGGTCGTGTGATTACCGACTGGGTGCCGCAATCGGCCATTCGCGCGCTGGATACCCGCTTCAAGGCCGTTACCCGGATTGGGGATGAGCTGACTGTCAGTGCTGAAGTCATAGAAAAGCGAGAAGAGGATGGCCGACGCCTGGTGCGTATGGCGCTTGAAGCTCGCGACCAGCATGGAGAGGTCAAGACCGCCGGACACGCTCTCGTCGAGCTGCCGTGACCGCCCCGCCGACTGCCGCCGCGCTTGCTGCGCGCGAACCGCGCCTCGACGCGTTTCTCTTCTGGGGGCAGATTCTGTGCGCACTGGCGTTCGGGGCGACTCAGCTGCGCGCTCTGCACCACAGCGTCGCGGGCGCCAGCGTGAGCTGGATCGGGCTGTGGCTTGCCTTTCTGCTGGTTAATCTCTCGCTCGCGCTTGAGGCCAGGCGCCGCCAGCCGGGGCGTGCAATTCAACAGACGGTGCAGATCTACACCGTATGGTCGGCCGTCTGCGCCGTAGTGCTGATCTACCTCCTGTTGCGTGGCGCACAGTGGTATCCGATGGACAGCCTGACGGCGGCGTTGACCGCGGTCGGGGTCGGCGTTTCGCTTCTATACGGCAAGCTGTCCGGGCGCGGGATCCAGGACCCTTATGTACGCGCAGGCTTTGCGGTGTTCTTCAAAGGCGTCCCGCAGCTCACGCTGGCATGGCACATTCTGGGTCACGGGGGCGAGGGTATCGCCGCGTTTGCTTTCATCGCCGGGCACATCACCATCAACATGCGGCTGTGGCAGGTCTGGCGTGCGATCCGCGAAGCCGGCTGGGACCGGCATCGAGGCGGGATCGCGATCGGCGAGGCTGCCAACGAGGTGAGCTGGGTGATCGCGACGGTCGCCTGGCTCTCGGTTTAGTGCGCGGCCGCAGCGCATCAGCGCCATGACAGCAGCAATAGCGGGCGAACGTGTCTGCGGAGGTGAACTCAAATGATCCAGGTGAACGGCATGGCCCACGTCATCATCAACGTGACGGAATGGGAGCGCTGCAAGGCGTTTTACTCGGCGTTGCTGCCATTCCTCGGCCTGCAGCAGCAGTTCAGCGGTGAGGAGACGATTTACTATGTCGGCGCGCGCACAGCGCTCGGCGTGAACCGTTGTCCCCCGGAGTACGACGGGCAGCGCTTTCAGCAGCGCGCGGTCGGCCTGCACCATCTGTGTTTTCGCGCGCGCAGTCGTGCTGATGTCGATGCGGTGCACGCAGAACTGGAGCGCCTCGATGCGGTGATCGTGCATCCGCCGGAAGAGGGCGGATGGGCGCCGGGGTATTACTCGGTGCTGTTCGAGGACCCTGCTGGCACCCGGCTGGAGGTCAATTACGTGCCGGGGCAGGGGCTGCTCGCGGATGAGGTGAGCTTTAACGCAGGCGACGACTACCGTTGAGCGCGCCGGTCAGGGGCGGATGCAGATAAACGGGACCCGCTGTTCGGCCGCACTGATGCCACCGTGCTGGCCGTACATCTCGAATTCCCGCTCTCCGACCACCCGGTCGCGGATGCTCGCCGTACCGTTCATCTGAATCACGAAATCCCCGATCCGTGGCTTCAGTTCAGGGTGGGGTGTGCCGAGACCGAACCAGCCGTCATCAATCAGCTGCTGACTTGGGACGGTCCGAGCATGGTCGCCCAGCGTTTGTTGCGCCAGCCCTAGGAAATCAGCCTGACGGTCGGCCTGCACGTAGGCATACGCGCTGCGCGGCTCGCCGCACAGCGGCAGGCTGAGAGCCTGCGCCAGTGCGCTCTGTGGTCCGATATCGATGCGCTCAGCCGGCGTGCTGTCTACGAAACCGTGGTCGGCGGTAATAATCAGCAGCGTGCCGTTGTCCTTCGCGGCCTTGAGCAGCGCCCCCAGAGCTCGATCGAGGGCCTGAAAATGGGCGGCGACAGCCGGGCTCGATGGACCATGCAGGTGGCTTAAGCGGTCGAGCTCGGGCCAGTAGGCATACAGGTAGCGGGTCGCGTCGTCACCGCGGACGAAGGCAGCGAGTCGCGCTGCAAAGTCATCCAGCCCGCGATAACCGTCGCGACGTGCGCCCGCACCGAGCAGGCGCGAAAAATCCGAATCGGCCAGCTCGTCCGGCTGCAGCATGGCTGTCTCACAGGCTACGCGCGAGGCAAAGCTGGGCGCATCGATGAGAGCGGCCGGGTCGATACCCTGACGGCGCAGCGGCGAGCGTGTGTAACGCGCGACAAAAGGCAGCACAGCGGTGACCGCGCCCAGGCGTCGAAAGTGCATGAACCAGCCGGTCAGAGCGTGCTGCTGCGGCGCCAGGCCGCTCATGAAACTGGTGATGGCGCTAGCGGTGGTCGGAGGATAGACCGAGGTCATATGGTCTTCGCAATGCGCCAACAAGGCGCTCTCCGTCCCCAGATGGTTGAGCAATTCAGCGCCCAGTCCATCGATCACCACCAGCGCAATGCGCCGCGCGTCGCGCGCGACCTCCACCGGCAACAGTCTGAGAGGTGCATAACCGCTGGGCGCTGCGCCGAGCGCTTCCCCGATGCTGCTCATCAGGTTGACGATGGAGCCGCCCGCGTAATCGGGTCGCGTCGGCGTGAGGTCGTGCGTAATCATCGCCTTCTCAGGAGCTGCAGGAGAGCATTGAACAGCCCGCCCGCTGGCGCGCCCAGTCAGGGCGACGTGCCGCAAGATGCTCGGCGCCGGTCTGGTCGTCATAGGGTCGCCGTAACACCTCAAGAAGTTCAGTCACGCCAGCGTAATCTCCCTCTTCCGCGCGATCGATGGCAAGTTGCGCGAGGTAGTTGCGCAGCACATAGCGAGGGTTCGCAGAGTTCATGCGCTTACGTCGGGCCTCAGCGGAGAGCGGGTCGGAAGCTGCGCGCTGGAGATAGCTGGCGAGCCACGCATGAAGCTGCGCGAGATAGTCCGGCGTCACCTGCTCGGGCACGTAGTAGGCCTCGGCCAGCGTTTTCGGCAGCACGGATGTAGACAGGCTCTGTCCCGCATCCAGCAGGGCGAGCTGTCGGAAAAAGATGGTCATGTCTGTCTCAACCGCAGCGAGCAGCTTGAGCAGATCCTCGACCAGGGTGCGATCAGCGTCACCCTGTAATGCGGATAAACCCAGTTTCGCCGCTGTGTGTGTGGCATGGGCCGCTTCATAGGTTGCTGAATAACTGCCCAGCGCTTTTTCGAGCTCAGGGATGTCTTCGATCAGGGGATAAAGCGCGTTGGCCAGCTGGACCAGATTCCACAGCGCTATCTGCGGCTGTTGACCGAAGCGATAGCGTCGGCCCTGGGCATCGGTGGTGTTCGGCGTCCAGCTGGGATCGTAGTTTTCCAGCCAGCCGTAGGGACCGTAATCAATGGTCAGGCCCAGAATGGACATGTTGTCCGTGTTCATTACGCCGTGTACGAAGCCGACCCGCATCCATTCAGCAATCATCAGCGCCGTCCGCCGACAGACTTCCTGAAACCAGATCAGGTAGCGCGTTTTGTCGGTATCCGCCTCGCCACCTTCGGGCAGTGCAAGTTCGGGAAAATCGGTCTTTATGGTGTGCTCGACCAGGCTTCTGAGCAGGCTCAGGTCCTGTCGCGCCGCGTGGATCTCGAAGTGTCCGAAACGGGTGAATGACGGTGCCACCCGGCAGACTACTGCGCCCGGCTCGGGCCGGGGATGACCGTCATAGAACATATCGCGCACGACCGTCTCCCCGGTTGCTACCAGCGAGAGTGCACGGGTAGTTGGCACACCGAGATGGTGCATGGCTTCACTGCATAGAAACTCCCGGACGCTTGAGCGCATGACGGCCAGGCCGTCAGCACCGCGGGAGTAGGGGGTCGGTCCGGCGCCCTTCAGCTGCAGCGCCCATCGTTCGCCGCGGTGATTGACGACCTCTCCGAGGTTGATTGCGCGACCATCTCCAAGCTGGCCGGCCCAGTTGCCAAACTGGTGGCCGCCGTAGCAAGTTGCGTAGGGCTGCATTTCCGGCGCCAGCTGATTGCCCGAAAAAATCTCGACAAAGCGCCGGGAGCTGCAGAAGTCCGTGGACAAATCGAGCAGCTCCGCGACCTCCGCTGCATGGGCTACCAGTTCGGGTGCCGCAACGGGGGTGGGCTGCACAAAAGAAAACGCTGCCGCGACCTGGCGGCGGAAGTTATCCGGCTCAGGATCGGATGGCAGACTGCGGACAAAGGTGTTGTCGAAGCGCCACGGTTGTTGGGCGGACTCCCCGGCGGATGTGGTCATTGGCGGTGGCCTGGAGGGTGGTGAAAAGTATTGCTTAGTGTAAACCGCGCCCTCAGCGCTGCAGGATGAACGCTTGCGCAGGCGGGCTGTCAGTTTGCGCGGCGGCTCTGCGCGTTGGCCAGCAGTGTTGCGAATCCGGGGTAAGCGTCGCGACTTATCAGCGTTCTCCTTACGCTGCCCGCTAATTTCTCATTGGCACGGATCCGCGCGCGTGCCGCCAGCGGATCGGTCACGATCCCGCTCGCGACGAAATCAAAACCGCGTTCAAACAGCAGGTCCGGCAGGCAGCCAGCGGTAGGTCCGACGAGTGCAAGCCTTTCGGCATGTCGGCAGTCCGGGAGAACCCGATCAAGCGAGTTATTGAGCAGGGTGGTGCCGGTGCAGAGGATCTTGTTGGCGTCACGTAGAACCGAAGGATCAGGAGTAATGACCAGCCCGGGCTCGTGTCGCGCCATGTGGGGTTTTTTTTCCAGCACCAGAACCTCCAGATTCCGTGCGCGCGCCTGACGCACCAGCGAGGGGAAGTTACCAACCATGCCGAGCCGGTCTCCGGGTTGAAGGGCCAAACCGCCGAACGAGTCGTCTGGTTCCGGCGGGGTATAGCCGGCCTGCGTAAACAGTCGGGCGGTGAGCGCGTTTATGGCCGCCAGACCAATCGAGCGTGCCGCGTCATCCGGCTCAATCAGCAGCTCTGCGAGGTCGATTGCCCCGAGACCCGGGCGCACGCGGCTGCGGTAGCGCTCCTGCAGAGTGGCCTGCTCTCCCCCGAGCCACGCGTAGTAAAGCCCTGCATGTCCGTCATCGAATTCCAGCTGGCCGAACTCGGCTTCTTTGTCCGGCGCGGGGGCCGGGTCCACCAGGGTGGCCCGCGTCAGGCGCGGCTCCCCGATCGCGGTGCAGATCCCGAGCGCCTGACGCAGAAGAGCTGAGCTGAAATCGTGGTCACGGTTATCAAGCATGAGGGGCGGGCAGACAGCAGAGGGTCATCTATTAGAATGGAAGCGCAGGCCATGCTCGAGGGGAGCGGCCGGCGTGGAATAACTGAGGGGAGAGAAGGATCATGGTCAGATCATATCGCTGGCTGGGCGCAGGCCTGCTGGCCGTTGCTGCGGCCTCTGCATCGGCTGAAACGGTCGTCAACGACAGCACCTTGTCGGAGCTGGGTGACGGGAGTAACTGGCTCGGCTACGGCCGTAATTACACGGAACAGCGCTTCAGCCCGTTGACAGATATCAACGCGGAAACCGTGAAACGCCTCGGTGTCGAGTGGGTGCTCGACCTGCCCGGTGACCGCTCGCTGGTGGCCACCCCGCTGGTGGTCGACGGCGTGATCTACTTCACGGGCACATTCTCCAAGACCCGGGCGGTTGAAGCCAAGACGGGGAAAGTCCTCTGGGAATATGACCCCAAAGCGGTGGAGCACGCGGGTGACCGTCTGCGCATCATGTGGGATCAGAACAAGGGTCCTGCGTTCTGGAACGGTAAGGTCATTATTTCGACCATCGACGGGCGTCTGGTAGCGCTCAACGCGAAAACCGGCGAAAAAATCTGGGAGACCATGACCGTCGACCCGCGTCGGGCGTACTACATCACCGGCGCGCCGAAAGTTTTCCGCGGCAAGGTGCTCATCGGCAACGGCGGCACGGAGCAGGAGGCTGCGCGAGGCTACGTCACCGCGTACGACGCCGAGACCGGTGAGCAGGCCTGGCGCTTCTGGATTGTGCCGGGCAACCCGGCTGACGGCTTCGAAAACAAAGCCATGGAAATGGCGGCCAAGACCTGGACCGGCGAATGGTGGAAGTATGGCGGGGGCGGCAACGCCTGGAACGGCTTCACCTACGACCCTGAGTTCAACACGGTGTACATCGGGACAGGCAACGGTTCTCCCTGGAACCAGAAGATTCGCTCTCCCGGGGGCGGGGATAACCTGTTCTTGTGCTCTATCGTTGCTCTTGATGCGGACAGCGGTGAGTACAAGTGGCATTACCAGACGGTGCCCGGCGAGACCTGGGACTACAACTCCAACATGGACATCGTGCTCGCCGATCTGAAGTACGGCGATCAGACCATCAAGGCGCTGATGCATGCGCCGAAAAACGGCTTCTTCTACGTGATTAATCGCGCTAATGGCGAGCTGTTGTCGGCAGAGAAGATCGCCAAGGTGACCTGGGCGTCGCATGTCGACCTGAAAACCGGGCGCCCCGTGGAGATCCCCACCGCGCGCTATGGCGACGGCGAAGAGCTGGTATGGCCGAGTCCGTTTGGCGCGCATTCCTGGCACGCGATGTCCTACAACCCCAATACCGGGCTGGTCTACATCCCGGTGATTGAAATGCCTGCTCTCTGGAAAGACGGTGGGGTTGATTTTCAGGCCTGGAAGCCGCCGAGTTTCTACGTCAACGTGGGCGTTGAGTTCGGCACGGAGGACACGCCTGCGGATTACGGCGAGGCCTTCCTGATGGCCTGGGACCCGATCAAGAACGAGACGGTGTGGAAGCACAAGCTGCCCCCGCAATGGAACCCGGGCACCATGACGACGGCAGGCAATCTGGTGTTCGAGGGACGGGCCGATGGGGTGTTTGTGGCGTATGACGCGACCTCGGGTGAAGAGCTCTGGTCCCTGCCCCTCGGAGTAGGGATTTCAGCGCCACCCGTGACCTATGCTGTAGATGGCAAGCAGTACATTTCTCTGCTTGTGGGATGGGGTGGTGCGGGGCTCATTTCCGGCACGCTGGCGGCTCAGCACGGTTGGAAATACGGGTTGCATCCCCGCCGGCTTTACACCTTCGCGCTGGATGGCTCAGGCAAAGTCCCGCCGTCACCGCCACCAACGATGGCGCAGCCGGTTGACCCGAAGGATTTTGTGATCGACGAGCAGCTGGCTTCCTACGGGCAGTCGGTTTATGCACAGTCCTGTTTTCTGTGTCACGGCGGTGGGGCAGTATCTGGTGGCAATGCCCCCGATCTGCGGGAGTCGCCGATCGCGCTGTCCCCCGAGGCTTTCAAGTCCGTCGTGGTCGACGGTGCGAAGATGGCCAACGGCATGCCGCGTTTTACCCATTTCACCGACAAAGAGCTGGATGGCCTCCGGCATTACTTCCGCCTGATGGCGCGGCGCGCGGTGATGGCGAGCAAATAGTTCAAGAGCTGCGGCGGGTCAGCATGGCTGGCCCGCTGTGTGCTACACCGACGCAAAAGTTCAGCTTTCCGTCCTGGATATTTCCGATAGGACAACAGGCCAGACGCAACCTGCCTCTTCATGCTGCCATCGGGACGGCTTTTAACGCGCTGGCAATCGGAGATCCGAAATGACCGAAATCACTCATGCTTTCAGCTATCCCGAGATTTCATTCCTGCAGCAGGCAAAACTTCAGGCACAGGTCATAGTTCCGGTGTTACGCGCCCTGCGCGAACGGCTGGGGGTTAAAGAAGCCAACACGCTGGTTGCGGAAGCGCTGCGCGACTGGTCCAGGGAGCAGTTCCGGCGCGCTGCTGAAGCTGCCGGGGGGGCTGGCCTGGAGAGCTGGGCACCCGTATGGGAAAACGGTTTCGCGAAAATTGGTGACGGATTCGAGCTCGATGTTCTGCGGCACGATGAATACGCTCAGGATTTCAACGTGACCCGATGTCCCTATGCGGAGTTTTTTCGTGCGCTGGACGAGCCTGAACTCGGGGCGATCCTGATGTGTGAGGCTGATATCCACCTGGCCGAGGAAATCGGTGGCGACGACGTAGAGTTTTCGCGAACGCGGACCATTATGAATGGCGCCGACTATTGCGATTTCCGCATTCGGATGAGAAGCG
>Ga0181582_10004507_pt1 | contig 11260 bp, 8 predicted proteins | sample 071ome_32_FD_132438 | JGI IMG/M metagenome (GOLD analysis project Ga0181582, IMG submission 132438) | Coastal salt marsh microbial communities from the Groves Creek Marsh, Skidaway Island, Georgia - 071405AT metaG (megahit assembly) | ecosystem: Environmental > Aquatic > Marine > Intertidal zone... | reverse complement strand
TTCTCGCCTGGCGAAGTTTGTTGGCCGAGGCTTGAAAGCAGGGATTCCACCATCGGCAGGCGGGCGACCGAATCCACAAGCGCGGTTTGTTTCGCATGCGGCATCACGGCCGCGAACCTCGCTCGTTCCAATTGCTGACGCACCCCATCACTCCAGCCACTGGCTCGCACATTCACTGAAATGGTTACGTCTGGGCGAATGGCGGTTTGATTCGCTTGTGGTTGCGGATCAAGCGCAACTTTAGTCATGCGGCCCAGATCCAACTCGGCAAGTGCCGTTGGCGCAGACTGAAGATTCATGCCAGCCGCCGCGGGCGCGTTCATTCCAGACCGAGCCATTTGCCCAGGCGTCGCGAGCGATGTTGACTCGGGTTTCTGTAAAACTGCCCCATCACCCAGCGCTTGAGACATGGTTTCACCCACGCCCTTGGCAGCCTGCGCAACGTTCAGTCCGAGGATTGACGCGGGTTCGAGATCAGTCGCGTGGCTGCTCGCTGAAGCGAATGCCTGGGTTAGCGCCGCCGGTTTTTCAACCAAGTCAGCCGGCAATTGTAAAACGCTTGCGGCCCCGCCCTTCAACGAGTGCGAGGCCATGCCCGATGCAGACGCTGATGAGGAAGCTGCCCATTGTCCATCATCCTCAGATGCTTCGGCGTGCATTAACGAAGCGTCTGAAGCCTGCGTTGTAGAGCTTATTGCCAGCTCGGCATCCGCCAAGCTCGCAGTTGATTTCTGAATCGCCACACTGGCGGTACCGAGCTGATCGCTCATAGCCCGACCGGCGTTCGCCGCTTGAGGGGCCGCAGCCTGTGAGATCAGGGAATCCGCGCCCTCTTGGCTTGCTGAGCCAGGCATCACTGGCTCAATTGCGCCGCGCGCGGCGCTGCTGAGCGCAGCTTCTTCAACGAGCACGCCTCCCGAAGCCGTGAGTACATTTGATGATGCTGCCTGGCCAAGAGGAGCGGCCGTTAGGGATTGAACTTGATCTCGGGCAGTGAGAGACATACGGCGAGCATCTACATCTACGTCTACATCGATTTCGGTTCCCAGGCCAACGCTCTGAATAGAAGCCTCAGGACCAGCTCCAATAGAACGCTTGCTGACCTGAACGTTCGACGACTCGACTCGAGCTTCCATACGCGGCTCAAGAATGGATGCGCTGCCAACGGGCGAGCCATGAATGGCGCCCCGACCACCATCCGCCAGGGCGCTCGTTTCTGAGGCCACGGTTTTTTCGTCTGAGGTTGCGCCCGCTAATGCTTCGGTGACGTCAATTTCGCTTTTGACGCCGCTAACGTTCGCGGCTGACTCATGCGATTCAGAATTTGGGTGACCCACAGAGCCACTCGACGGCAAAGATTGCCGAGCGGATGGCGGCAACCATTTGCCGTTTTCATCTGCATCTGCCGCGCGATCGTCGGGGCGAATTGAAGCTTTGTCGCTTGCCTCGGTCGATTGGTGAGGCGTTTGGGTATCACTGTGTTGATCGGCTCGCTGACTGACATTGAGCGAGTGCCCATGCTGCTTTGAACCGCCCTGAGAATCACTATCTAATTGTTTTTTAGCTATTTTTTCATTTTCAACGACCGCGGACTCAAACGCATCGGCAAAGGATTCCATGCCCGAGCGACTTGGCGTCACTCGCGCAGAATCACCACCCGGCAACCCACCGTGGGGTGCTGAGGTACCGAATAACTGTAGATCCATTGTTGCCATTCAATCGTCGTTGTGAGTTCTTGCACACAAAGTAGTGCAGAACCCGGGCCAACTTTGGTTTCCGGCTCAACGATTCAATCACTCAGGCCTTCCGAAGCAGGTCAGTCTCCACCTCCATTGCTCATCTTTGGGGCTCGCCCCGTTTTTCTATCCATCGACTTGCCCTTGGGCATGGTCCGTCCCGCCTGCTTTAAACCGGCGCAGGACTCGAGTGCAGCATGCTCATACGGTCATCTAAACGGAGAAACTCTCGCTTACGGTCTGCTTTGGCCTCTTCTCGTTTAGCGGCGATGCTCACTTTGGAAAGTCCATCCACTTTTTGGTAATTCTGTTGCCAGGCGCGTTTCACCTGCTCCAGGCGGAAGGATTGTTGCGCCACTGCCTCGCGCTGGGTCTCGAGCGCCTCATCCAGCTTCTGAACGAAGCGAGAAAAATCCGCCAACTGCAGGGCCGTCATACCTTGTTTGCCAGAGGCGTCGAATCTGGCCGCGTACTCTTCGCGATACGTCTCCAACTGCTTTAACTTCCGGCATTCTTCAAGATACTGACGCTGTGCGGCTTGTAACCTTGGGCCCAGCTCCGCACCCTTCAGCGCTTCAATATCCGCAAGCTTCTGCACGCGATCACTTTTTTTCACTTCGTATGACTTCCTTTCAAATCCCAGTTCGATCTGTGCGCTCCGCGCTACCTATTCAATGGCTCGTATCGATTAACGCGAGGGCCCGATGCCTCGAGCGTTGGCGCTATCGAGCCTGCTGTTCCACTTGGCCTTCTTCAAACCGCCCAACCATATCGACGAAGGCTGTGAGTTCTTCCTCACTGGTGGCAAACGTCACCTGCTCATCCAACCCCTGTTGAATGAACTGCCGAATCGTCGCATTCGCGGCGACCGCCAAATCAATCCGGGGATCGCTGCCTTCGGTGTACGCCCCTACACTGATTAAATCTCTGTTCTGCTCATAGAGTGCGCTGATGGCTCTGACTTTTCTCGCGCCTTCAACCTGCGTTTTACTCGCGACCTGGGTCATCAGCCGACTCACCGATTTTTCGAGATCAATGGCCGGATAAAGCCCTGTTTCTGCAAGTGATCGAGACAACACGATGTGACCATCTAGGATCGCGCGCGAGGCATCCGCCACTGGATCCTCAAGATCATCCCCCTCAACCAGGATGGTGTAGATCGCCGTGAGCGATCCAGACCCCTGATCGTTACCTGCTCGTTCAACGAGTTGGGGCAGCTTGGCAAACACCGAGGGTGGAAAACCGCGCGACACCGGCATCTCACCAATTGAAAGGGCTATTTCCCGCTGCGCCTGGGCGAATCGGGTGAGCGAATCCATTAACAGGAGCACGTTCTTGCCTTGACCCCGAAAATATTCAGCAATAGCCGTTGCCCGCAGTGCACCGTGAAGACGCATGAGCGGTGGTGAATCCGCTGGTGTTGCGACCACCACAGCTCGCTTGAGGCCAGCCTCGCCCAAGATGTGGTCAATAAATTCCTGTACCTCGCGGCCACGTTCGCCGATCAATCCCACCACCACGACATCCGCTTCGGAATACCTCGTCATCAACCCCAAGAGGGTACTCTTACCCACACCACTGCCCGCAAACAATCCCAGCCGCTGACCACGCCCCACGGTAAGCAACGCATTCACAGCGCGAATGCCCACGTCAAAGATTTCGGTAATCGGCTTTCGCTTGAGCGGATTCAGCCGCCGACCTTCAAGCGGCGTTCGATCCACAGCAAAGACCGGCCCATGATCATCGAGCGGCCGACCCGCCCCGTCGATCACTCGACCGAGCAGACCAGGGCCCACGGCAACCCCTTCATCGTGATCCATGGGGACCACGCGTGCGCCGGGTTCAATCCCTCGGAGTGAATCGAGCGGCATTAGGTAATGTCGGCCCTCTTCAAAGCCCACCACTTCGGCTTCGGCAACATCGCCCGAGGGTGTCACAATCTGACAACGGCTCCCCACCGATGCCTGGCAACCCACGGCTTCGATGGTTAAGCCCACGATGCGGGTGAGCCGCCCTTCAAGCGCAGGCTTTTCACGGCGGACCTTCGCGGGTAATCGGCTCACGCGCGCCAGCATTTGTGCGCGACGATCTTGCTCATAAGGTTCAATCGATTGTAGTTGCATCCTGACCTCGAATCGCCTCCGCAGCGAGCCTTCTGGCCTGCTCGAGTAGTGCTGTTTGAATGGCGCTACGCGACCCTTGAATTCGGCTTTCACCCAGCTCAAGCGAGGGTTCATCAAAGAGCGGCCAAGCCTTCAAAGGGTGCCCCTCCGGCAGTTTGTCAATGTAGGGTCGAACCAAGGCGTGATCTTCAGGGTGAAGGAATAACTTTGGTGGATGTTGATCAGAGGGCAGTGCCTCCGCCAATTGCTGGATCATCTGCGTCAACTTCTCTGGCTCAAGCCGAATGAGGCCCCGCGTCATTTCTGCAGCCACCACAGCAGCAAGTTCGGCAAGCTGCAACGCCAGTTCATCATCCATTTGAGCGAGCGGCGCATCGATGTTGGCAAGCAGCCGGATATAACCATCCACACCTGCCTGCGTCTGACGCAAGCCTTCAGCCTCGCCATCTCGGCGACCTGCGGCGAACCCTTCGTCATAGGCTGATTTTTTGATCGCCTCGATCGCAGCCTGGTCAAGGCGCTCAGCGCCCGGGCCTGCAATGACCGGCGCTTGCCAAGAGCGGATCGGGGCGACTTCAGACATACTCTTCGCTCCCCTTACCGCCGAGCGCGATGGCACCGTCGGCTGCTAGGTTGATGGCCACCTGCAGAATTTCCTTCTGGACATCTTCAACTTCGCTGAGCTTCACGGGCCCCATAAGCTCAAGATCTTCAAGCAGCATATCGCGTGCGCGCGACGACATGTTGCTGGTGATCTTGTCGCGCATCTCTTCCGAGGCGCCTTTCAGCGCAATGACCAGCTTTTCCTGCCCCACTTCCTGGAGTAGCCGCTGCATATGACGGTCGGTGACCGCGAGCAGGTTGTCAAAGATGAACATCAAGTCGCGAACATGGTTTCCCATGTCTTCATCTTCTTCGGTGATGCGATCAAGCACTTCGGCTTCGATGTTCGAATCGAAATAGCCAATGATGTCCGCCGCGAGCTGCGGGCCCACGACGCGTGATGGCGGCGTGGGGGCGATGTCGACGATCTGCTTTTGAAGGAGATCGTCAAGTTCGGTAAGCGCTGAAGGGTGAATCGCATCGAGCTGCGCGACGCGAATCATAATGTCTGGAATGTCCTCTTCGGGGAAATACTTCACCACGTCAGCCGCGTGTTCTGAGTCAAGCGACGACAACACAATCGCCACGATTTGCGGGTGCTCGTGTTTCAAGATCATGGCGACCGACTGGGCGTCCATCCATTTGAGCGCGTCCATCCCTTTCGCGTCTTGGCCATCCAGAATCCGGTTGGTCATGCGGCGGCCTCGGGTCTCACCCAAAGCTTTATTGAGCGTGTTCTTGACGTACTCCTTGGGATTTGCCCCAAAGGCACTGCCCGTGCCGAGCGATTCGACAAAGTTGCCAATCACTTGGGTTAAATGATCGTTTGAAACGCTGCTCAGTTCCGTCATGGCGCGCCCAACGCTCTGGACCTCTTTCGGGTCCATATGCTGCATGATGCTCGCCGCGGCTTCTTCGCCCAAGCTGAGCAAGAATACCGCCGCGCGCTGCGCGCCACTTAATGCATCACTATCGGCCATCGGCTGCCACCCAATCTTTTAAAATGCCCGCCGCTCGCTGGGGGTCATCTTGGACCACTGTGCGTGCACGACCGAGCTGTTGTTCATAAGTTTGTCGCGGTAGCGCCATGGCCTGGCCATCTTGGCCAATCATCCCAGGCTGTTGACCGCCGCCCTCGAACGCCACGCCTTCTGGCGTGACATATCGAGGTTGCGCTGCGGCCTCAACGGCTTTGGCACTGGCATCAATCAAGCTGCGCAGCAGCGGCCGTAAGACACCGAAGATTAAGGCGAGAAGCGCGAGGAACCCGAGGCCCATTTTGAAGGCCCCCGAATAATCAGACAGCGAGTCCATGAAGCTCGTTTCAATTGGGTCGGGCGTGATCAGCGGCTGAAACTTGGCCGTGGTGACACTCACCGTGTCGCCTCGGGCAGCGTCAAAACCGACCGCCTCGCGCACAATCTGCTGGATGTTAGCGATCTGCTCGGGCGGCACCGGAATCGTGGTCACGGTCGGTTCTTCCCCTTCCGCCCCCGGCGTGACTTGCTCAATGTGATTGAGCACCACCGCGACGGACAGGCGATCGATTCGGCCACCGGTTTCCTTCACATGGCTGATCGTGCGGTCGATCTCATAGTTGCGCGTGGACCGGCGCGACGTTCGCGCATCAGGCTGACCCGCATCTTGCTTGACCGCCTCTGCGGCATCCGCAGCCGCTGCCTGATGCACTTGCTGATTCACGGCGAGTGCACCGCGCACGCCACCCGCATCCGCCTGGGGCGTGATTTCTTCAGACACTTGCTCGCTGCGAAGCACTGGCGGCAGCGAGCCGTATTGTTCAATGGTGCGCTCTTCAGCGGTGTGGTTAATGCTCGCTGTGACTTCGACCCGCACGTTATCTGCGCCGTAAAGAGGGTAGAGTAGATTATTGACCCGCTCAGAGAGGTTCGATTCGATTTGCTGACCGTAGCGGAGCTGCTCATTGCTCATTTGCATCTCAGTCGAGCCACCCTGACCTGAGAGGAGTCGACCCCGCTGGTCAATCAGCGTTACATTGTCTGGGTCGAGGTCAGGCACACTCGACGCCACCAAGTACACGATGCCCGCAATCTGCGACTCAGACAGGTTTCGACCCTGAGATAAATTCACCACCACCGAGGCATTGGCTTCCGAGCGGTTGCGAATAAAAGCCGACTTCGGCGGAATGGCCAAGTGCACCCGCGCGGCACTAATGATGTCGAGTGACGCAATGGAGCGCTGGAGCTCTTCCGCCAGTGCTTGGTTATACCGTGCACTCTCCATAAAGGCGCTGGTGCCGATGGCTTGGTCTTGATACAACATCGAAAACCCACGATCAGACGCATTCGGCAAACCCGAACTCGCCATGCGGATGCGCACCTCGTGAATGTCTTCTGCAGCAACGGAAATCACACCACTCGCAGCGTCATATTTGTAGGGGGTGTTGCTCTGCTCCAACTGATTAATCACCTGGGACGCATCCATTTCAGACAGGTTCCCATAGAGCGGTTTGTAAACCGGCTCTTGGGCCCAAAAAATGATGCCCGCGCCCAACGCAATACTCGCCGCCAGCCCCACCATCAATCCGAGCTGGCGTAGCACAGGCAACTGGGAGACCACATTAAATTGTTGGAATGCTTTGCTGGGTTCAATCACCGCCATGATGACGTCTTCCTCTCTCTTAAATCTTCAATCGGTTTAAAACTTGGCTCGTATTGGCACTTAGATGTTTCTAGAACTTTAAATTTTTAAACGTCTACTGGTTCTCATTCTTCGATCGTCTTTGATCATCAGCGGTTCGGCGTCGCTTGACCGTCTGCTTGCTTGGCACTCCCTCGATCGAGCGGTTCACGTTGACGACTCAGATCCCGAGAATGCCAGAGCAATACCCGCAACCCCACTTAACTTACGCTACACCGACATACTCATCACTTCTTGGTAAGCGGACAGCACTTTGTTCCTTACTTGCACCACCGACTCAAACGAGAGACTGGCCTTTTGCATGGCGACCATGGTTTCAGCGAGGCTCACTGACTCGTCACCTGAGGCATAACTCAAAGACATCTCTTGGGCGGTGGCTTGCGTTTCAGACACAGCCTTTAGCGACTCATTCAATACCGTACTGAAATTCAGCTGGCCTTCAACCGGGGTGGTGGCAGGCGGCGCAATATCTTGACCTGCTTGAGCGCGCATCGCGCGCATTTGAGCCAGCACCGCGTTGATTTCCATACTCATCGTTTCATCCTCACCTTAGGCCGGAACGGCAATGCCCTGCTCTTTAAAGCGGGCCAATTTGTAACGCAGGGTTCTGGGGCTAATGCCCAGGCGTTCTGCGGTTTCTTTGCGACTGCCCTTTGTCGCCTTTAAGACATCCAAAATCATGGCCTGCTCGCGAGCCTTGAGCCCTGAGCCGAGTGCCGCAGGCGCTGGCTCTATCGACGCCGTTTCTAGCATCGAAGCGCTTTGGGCAGTGGCACGTCGCGCGGGCACCGAGGGCGCATCTTCGAAATAGATGTCTTGCTCATCAATGTCTTGACCGGTGCGCAGAATCAGCGCGCGCTGCATGACGTTCTCAAGCTCACGCACGTTCCCGGGCCAAGTGTGTTCTTTGAGTTTGAGGCTCGCCTTTTCCGAAAGGGCAATCACCTCACCCGCGGCATACGCCTCGATGAAATGCCGAGCGAGCGGCGCCACATCATCCACGCGCTCGCGCAATGGCGGTAAATGGAGAGGGAACACATTCAGCCGATAGAACAAATCTTCGCGAAAGCGCTGCTCTGCCACTTCAACTTTCAAATCTCGGTTGGTGGTGGCCAGCACGCGCACGTCTAAATCGATCGACTTGCTGGAACCCAAACGCTCAACCTGGCGTTCTTGTAGCACGCGAAGGAGTTTCGCCTGCAATGACAAATCCATTTCTGAAATTTCATCGAGCAGCAGGGTGCCGCCTTGAGCCAGTTCAAACTTGCCTGGGTTCGCGTTCACCGCACCGGTGTAGGCGCCCTTCTCGTGACCAAAGAGCACCGCCTCGAGCATGTTCTCTGGAATCGCGGCGCAATTAATTGCGATAAAAGGCCCATCGGCGCGTTTGGAACGCTCGTGGATGAGCCGAGCGAACACTTCTTTACCACTACCCGATTCACCGCAGATCATGACGGTGGCATCTGAGACAGCAACGCGTTGCACCATATTAACCAGCTGCTGTGTGCGTGCATCTTCAGCAATCACGCCTTGCTCTGATTCGCGCTTGGAAAGCGTAAGCCGCGTCGCAAGGTCAATGAGTGCATCCCCTTCAAAAGGCTTCGCTATGTAATCGGTTGCCCCGTGCTGCATCGCAGATACGGCACCTTCAACTTCGGCGTAGGCGGTCATGAGTACCATGGGAATCTCAGGCCACTTGCCCTTCACTTCTTTCAAGAGCGCATGCCCGTCCAATTCGGGCATTTGCACATCGCTCACAATCAAATCAATCGAACGCTTACCGTGAAGCACGGCCAACGCTTCCTTGCCGTGGCGGGTCGGCACCGTTTGAAAATCAGCGAAGCCTAGAGAATCACAAATGGCTTCGCGCAAAACGTTGTCGTCCTCAACGACCAGTACGGTGGGTGCTTCATACGGCATGTTGCAGTTCCTCGGCAGTTGATGCGTTATCTAAAATGGCTTCCAGTTGCTCGGCGGTGGTCATCAACACGCGTGACAGTGGCAGGAGCAGCGTGAATTCAGCGCCGCCTTCGGGCTGATTGGTGACCGACCACTTGGCGTCGTGGTTCCTTGAAATCATGGCGGCGAGCGCGAGTCCAAGGCCGGTACCCCCGATCCGCGTGGTGTAAAAAGGATCAAAAATTCGTTTCATGCTGTCTTCGTCGATCCCGGGTCCATTGTCGGCAATCCGAATCGCCAGCCCGTTGTCTAGAAGTTCCGCACCCACGGTGAGTCGTGCGGTTTCACTGGTATTCATTTGCACGCCATTTTCGGCAATGGCCGTCAGCGCAGAGAGCAGCCCTTCTTGATTGGCGATCAAGACCACATCGTATTCAGGGCGCGCATCAACCCATTCACCGCCTTGGCTCGCCAACACGGGCTGAACGGAGGCCTTCAGCGCGTCGAGTAATTCAAAGAGCGAGCACTCACCCATTTCACTGCCACCGCCACGCACATAATCCAAGCTGTCGGTAACCAGTTGCTCCAAATGCTTCAGGCGATCACGAATTTTGTCGGCAATCTCACTGTGGTCTGCCGGTGCGTGTACGGGCCGCTTGAGCGCCCCCACGTACAGCAGTGCAGAGGCAAGTGGCGTTCGGATTTGGTGGGCCAACCGCGCCACCATTTCACCCAGCGCTGATAACCGCTCACGCCGATGATCGGCCGCTTGGGCTTCGTAGGCTTCGGTGACATCGGTAAGCAACACCACCTGATCACCATATTCGTCTTGCGTTTGATTGGAGAGGGTGACGCGGCGACCGTTCTTTAGCACTATCTGTTTGCCATCCGCAGCAACGGATTTGGCCACTTCGCCAATGACCGATAAGAAATTCATATTGAGCAGCGGCTCACCCAAAAGATCGATGGCAATGGGGTTCGCCAGCATGATGGTGTGATGCCGGTCCAGCACCAAGACCCCACCGGGCAAAGCATCCAGCAACGCCGTCAAGCGGTGCGCTAAGCGCTCTTTTTCAATCAACTCTTGCTCGCGAGCCGCTTTTGCAGCATCGAGCTGGGCGGAAAGATCCGTCACTTGATGCGCCAATTCCGCATAGGAATCCGTCAACTGTTGGGCGAGGGTCTGAAAATCATCGCCTGGTGATGCACCTGGTGCGTCGTCAAGCGCCAGCGCTGACAAAAGCTCTGGTGCGAGGGTCGCTTCCGGTGACTTTGATGATAACTGCATGCGCGGTCTTCCCTATTTGTAGGGAGGAAAAAGCAAGCCGCGTGCCTATTTTTATTTATTAATAATAACAATAGGTTATGTGATTTCTAGGCCCGAAAAAAGCCATTTCGTCAAAGAATTGACGGCCTAATGGCGCTCAATCCCGAGCTTTTTCATCTTCTCAACCAGCGTTGTACGCCCGAGTCCCAGCAATTCGGCCGCTTTGGCCACGACGCCGCCCGTTCGGTCCAGTGCATCTTCAATCATTTGGATTTCAGTGCGGGTGAGAAAATCTTTTAAATCAATCCCCTCTTCGGGCAGGCCCCGGTCCGTCTGCGAACCGCCAGAAGATTCCGGCAACTCACTTTCAACGCCGAAGCGATACTTCTCAGGCAGTTGCGCCACATCCACGGCTTTACCCGCCTGCAAAATACTCATGCGCTCAACGAGGTTCATAAGCTCACGCACGTTGCCTGGCCAGGTGTGTTTTTGCAGCTGAGCAATAGCTTTGTCGGTGAAGGTCAGCCCCTCTGCCCTCAATTGCGCAATTTGATGGGTGATGAGGAGGCCAATATCCGCTGCTCGATCTCGAAGCGCGGGCGTCTCGATGGGAAAGACATCAAGCCGGTAAAAGAGGTCTTCACGAAACTTCTTCTCCGCAACCAAAGACTCCAAGTCTTGGTGCGTCGCCGCCACCACCCGTACATTGGCCTGAATGGTTTGCGTACTCCCCACACGCTCAAACGTGCGCTCTTGCAGAACGCGAAGGAGCTTCACTTGCATATCCAGCGGCATATCACCGATTTCATCCAGGAACAGTGTCCCGCCGGCTGCCAATTCAAAACGACCTTGGCGATTGGCAATGGCGCCCGTGAAGGCCCCCTTTTCATGCCCAAAGAGTTCCGATTCGAGGAGCTCCGCCGGAATGGCGCCGAAGTTCACGGGCACAAAAG
>Ga0181582_10004505_pt1 | contig 11264 bp, 12 predicted proteins | sample 071ome_32_FD_132438 | JGI IMG/M metagenome (GOLD analysis project Ga0181582, IMG submission 132438) | Coastal salt marsh microbial communities from the Groves Creek Marsh, Skidaway Island, Georgia - 071405AT metaG (megahit assembly) | ecosystem: Environmental > Aquatic > Marine > Intertidal... | reverse complement strand
GAACCTGGCGAGCGAGCGAGCGACGCGCGGAGCGAGCGTGAGCGAGTCGGGGCGGGCGCACGGTGGGCGAGTTCAATACCCACATCTCATACATGTCGTCAACACCGGTCGTGCACGACGTCGACAACTCAGGCCACTTCGAGCTGTCCTGCACCAAACCAAGCAAGCCATTTCTATCCCTCTTCGTGTACGTCACGCCACTGATGTCGAACGTCTGTCCCACGGCCACACCGGGACACATGACCGTGACGCCGTTAGACGCGAGGTAGAACGGTGCTGTCGGTGACGGCCCGGGCGGCGGCGGGACCCCGGGGGAAGGGGGCGGCGGCGGCGGCGGCAGGATCACCGGCGAATTGCGCGGCGCGCAGCAGTAGCACCCGTGCCCGACAAGCCAGCTGTGACGACGAAGAGCGGTCGGAGCTCAAGGCCACCCCCTGCCAGGGATTTCTGAGTGTCTACTTGTCTTACAGTATGGCGATGAGTGTCCAATACTACCGAAGAGTGTAATAGTGGACCCCCCCCGGGGGGGCATTCGGTGGAGATTCTTCCATCGATATGCCCCGAGCCCTGGAGCCCCGAACGGCCCCGGAGAGTCCACGAACATGCTTTGGGTTGTCTATATATCATATATACAACGCGCGAGAGGTGCTAAATCGTTATTCTTTAAGAAATTCGCGAAAGTCTGATCGTCACAAGAGTTTCACTATCTCGCCGCGTACTGGTGGGGAAATTTGAAATCCAAAATCGCCCGTCGTCAGGTCTGCTTTCTCCCACCTCAGCGCGCGAATTTGCTCCTCGTCCCATTACGACGAATCGGAGCAGAGCACGAGGAGCACGACGCGCGCAGAGAACGCGGGTCCAATTCAAACTCACAGTCGGATGACCCACGTTGCCGAGCCCCGGCAACAACGGGCGCCCTCCGGCGCGCCAGATCAGCGCATCAGACCACTCTCCCCCGACGTGGTGAATCTTATCGCGGCCGGGGAAATCATCCAGCGCCCAGCGAACGCCGCCCGGGAGCTGCTCGACAACGCCGTCGACAGCGGCGCGACGTCAATCTCCCTGCTCGTGAAGGAGGGCGGGATGAAGCTCTTGCAAGTGCAAGACAACGGCTGCGGCATCCGATCGGACGACCTGCCCGTCCTCTGCCAGCGCCACACCACCTCCAAGCTGACGGACTTTGACGACCTGACGAGGATTCAGACTCTGGGGTTCCGCGGCGAGGCGCTCGCGTCCCTGTCGTACGTGTCGATCCTGTCCGTCACGACCAAGCGCAAGGCGGACGAGCACGCCTGGCGAGCGTCGTACGACTCGTCCGAGATCAAAGGCGACGCCGAGCCATGCGCCGGCGTGGACGGGACGACCGTCACAGTCGACGACTTGTTTTACAACGTGCCGATGCGCAAGAAGGCCATTCGGAACCCATCCGAGGAGTACAACCTACTACTGGACGTCGTGCAGCGATACGCCGTCTACCACGCCGGGACGTCGTTCTCGCTCCGACGTACCGGCAATTCCCGTATCGACGTCCACACGCAGCGAGGGACGGACCGGAGAGACACGATCCGGCACGTCTACGGCCAGGACATCGGGTCCAACCTCAAGTCGTTCGAGATCGAGCGGACGACGGACGAGCGAACGATCCGTCTCGAGGGATACATGACGGGTCCCGGATTCTCGTCGGCCAAGAAGACGAAACTCGTGCTGTTCGTCAACGGCCGGTGCGTGGAGTCTCCCGTCCTGCGGCGGTGCGTGGACGGCGTCTACGGGGTGTTGGTGCGTTTTGATCGGACTCGCTCGCTCGATAGCTCGATGGCTCGCCCTGACTCCCTCTCCCTCTCCCCCCCTCTCACGCTCGTTCGTTCTTTCTTTCTTTCTCCAGCTTCCCAAAGGCACCAAGCCGTTCGTGTACCTGTCCATCACGATGCCGCTCGAGTGGGTGGACGTGAACGTGCACCCGACCAAGACGGAGGTGGCCCTGCTGCACGAAGAGACGGTCGCCGACTGCCTGCGGCAGGCCGTCGAGGAGACGCTCCTGGCTCACGAGGACACGCGGACGATGCGCGTCCAGACGACGCTGATCGAACTGACGCAACTGACCCATCAGACTGAGTTGAACAGCCAGGCGGCGAAGGCCGCGGTGGACACGGAGAAAGGAAGGGGCGTCGGCACGAAAATGAACTCGGGGACGGCCGCAGAACCGGCGACAACGGCAACGGCAACGAATACGACACTACCAGCTCCTACGACGAAAAAGACGCAAGCGTCGTACAAGCGGCCGGATAAGCTCGTGCGCGTCGATGCGCAGAGTCAGACGCTCCAGCAGCTGCTGTCGGCGCCGGCGCGGAAAAACCGGCGATCCAACGCGACGTTCGACCTTGGCACCGACGCCAACGCTGGAAACACGCACGAGGGTCTCCGGGAGATCCTGCGAGAGAACGTCTTGGTCGGGTGGGTGGACGCAGAGCGGCTGCTCCTCCAGAAGGGGACCAAGCTCTACCTGCTGGATGTCGGTGAGCTAAGCCGCGACCTCTTCTTCCAGCTGGCCATGTCGATGTCGCAGCGTGCCAATGACAATGGCGGTGTCAATAATGACGTCGACGACCATGTCGCGGCCTTGCAACACCGGCTGACCCTCTGTCCGCCGCCGAGCGTCTCGGAGCTGCTCCTGATCGCCCTGACCGCCACGAACGACGCCACGAACGACGCCACGAACGACGCCACGAACGACGCCACCGACGGAACCGCCGACAAAACCACCGACGAGGTGGCGGGACTGCTGTGCAAGCTGCTGGCCCGGCACGCCGACTGGCTCGAGGCGACGTTCGGCGTCGTCGTATCTTTCGATGGAGGGCGACTCGTGCAGCTGCCCAACCTGGGACCCGTCGATATCGACGCCTCACGCCTTCCAGACTTTGTCCTGTCGCTCGCCGCCGAAGTCGACTGGACGGACGTGGAGGTGCGACGGCGGGGCGTCGCAGAGTCTCTCGCCGAGCTCTATCGTCTGCGCGAGGGCGACGACGAGGAGCGCTCCAGGGCCACGTGGAAGGAAGTCAAGGCATCGCTGTTCCCCGAGCGACGACGCGCTACCGACGGGAGTGTCGTCGAACTGACGCGACTCGAGCAGCTGTATCGGACGTTCGAGCGCTGCTGATCGGTTGGCCGGCTGGCTCCCTGGCGGGCCACCTGATCGAGGACGCTGCGAGCCTTCAACAAGGATTACAAATCTGTTATACTACTACGACTTCTTCCCACTACTGCCACCACCACCACCACCATTGCTGTCGTTGTGTTCCTTCCGTCCGTTCTCGACGCACTCCTTGACCAGGGCGGCCAAGTCGATGCCCCCGATCCGCCGCCCGGGGGGCGCGTCGTTGTTCACCAGGAACGCTTCGTAGTACGCGGAGGCGGCGTCAGTCCACAGCTTCATCCGCTGCGCGGCCTGGCCTTCCCGATACCAGGCCTTGACGTTCCCCGTGTCGACGGTCCTCGCCACCCTGGCGTGGCGCATGGCGTCCTCCAGGCGCCCGTCGCCCATCCGAAGGGCCGCGGCCGCCGCGTTCGACCACAGCGTGCTATCGTCCGTCTTGTGCCGCAGCGCCTGCGTGTAAAGCTCGAACGCCTTGGCAAATTCCTGGTCCACAAACGCCCTATTGCCGTCCAGCTTGCACTTGGCGTACTTCTCCTCCGACGGATCCTCGGGTCCCGGGATCAGCGCCGCGCGCTTCTGTTCGCCGGCCTCCGCGGCGAGGTTCTTGGCCCGCTCGGCCTTGTCTGCGACCATCTTCCGGGCGTTCTCCTCCTGGCCGGCCCCGCCGAGCAGCAGCGCGACGGCGTCGACGTGGCCCCACTCGGCGGCCATGTCCGCCGGCGTCTTTTTCTCGATATTCTGAACGTCTCGCGTCGCACCATGCTCCAGCAGCGCCTCGATAAGGTCGACGCTGCCGATTTCGCCGGCGATGTGCAGCGGAGTGAAGTCGCCCGGCCCCCGCGCGTCGGCCTTGGCCCCAGCCCGCAGCAGCGCGACCGCCGCCTGCTGCAACCTGGCCGACAGCGCAGCGTCGTTGTTCCGCTGCAACGCGAACGTCGCTGTCACCATGAAAAGCAGCGGATGGTCCCCCCTCGTGGCCGTGTCTGGGTCGGCGCCGGCGTCCAGCAGCGCCTGGAGGGAGTTGAGGTGGCCCTTGAGCCCGCAGTAGACGATATACGCCTCACCGCTATCTCCCACCGTCCCTGACGCCTTCACCGCCCCGCGCGCCAGGAATACGCCAAACACCCTGCTGTCGTCCGGCCGCTCGAGGGCGACGCACGCGGGCGTCTTGCCCTCCTTGTTCTTCGTGCGCGCCGCGCCCTCCTTCATCTTGCCCAGCATGGCATCCACGACGTCTGCGTGCCCCCGCGCCGCCGCTAGGTGCAACGCCGTGTCCTTCGTGGTCGCGTCGCTCCAGCTATCCAGTGCCGTTGCATCCGGCAAGAGCCCGCATGCTCTCTCGAAATCCGCCACGGTCTGCGCCCCCGCCGCCTTCCTGATGATCGCATCGGTCTTCGCCATCTGGAACGTGTGAGATCTCAACGACGAGATGGTGGTGGTGGCGAAGTTCGGCTTCGTTTAGAGAGACTCTCTCCTCATTTCATTAATCAACGACTTCATTCGTCACCCATCACCCACACCCACATGTCTTCGGCCCGGTTGATCGCTCCAGGAGCCTCCCTCGTGCTGCGTTCGCTCGCGACGACGCCCACTTCCGCCACCCGCTTCCTGTCGGCACCACCAACAGCTGCCACCGCCAGCACCAGCACGCGCGTCGTGACCGCCTCGGCATCGAGCAACAAAGACACCTCTGTCATCATCATCTACACAAAAGAGACGTGTCCGCTGTGCGACGGGCTCAAAGACAAGGTGACGGCCATCCTCGAGCGGGCGCCGTTCACGGGCAGTGCGCTGAACGGTTTCACGATCCAGCACAGGGACATCATGTCCAACCCCGAGTGGGAGCAGCGGTATAGCATGGAGATCCCGGTCCTGGCGGTCGTGCGGACCGACGGGTCTGAGCACGTCGTGCCCCGGCAATCGCCTCGCGCTCCTGCCGATCGATTGGAAAAGGCCATCGTCGAAGCCTTAGAACAAGCAATGTAATAACGAACTGCACATGCTTTGATGATTCTTTGCCCATTTTGTGATACTGACATGCAGTATTTTTTCACTACCGCGCGCGGCGGCCCCGTTTCGTCGGACCCCCGTCCCGGCCACCGCCGCTCCGAGGGTGCGAGACCCCCCGGTAGCCCAACAGCTCCCGCTCCAGCGCGTCCTTGTCGCCCACCAGGACCTTGTTCTTGTCTTCCAGCGCGTAAACTTTCCTGCTCAGCTCCGACACCTTGGCCTCTGCGAGCTTCAACGACGCCTCGAGCGCAGTCACCTTGGACTCCATCCCCTCGGCCGACAACGCCCTCACCTTGCCCTCGAGCCCCTTGATCTGCGACAGCAACGAACTCGCGCCCTTCGGATTGTTCGTCCCGAAGTGCAGGCCCCGAATCTCGTCCTTCAGCCGCTGCGCCTCCAGCGAGCTCGACTTGGCCAGGGACGCCAGGCGCATAAACTCCCTGTTCACCGCCGGCTCGGCGATCAACTGCTTGAGCTGCAGCAGCCCAGGCTCCGTCAGCGACCGCAACCGCTCGAATTCGTCCTGCAACTGCACGTCTTTCCGCGTCAGGTAGGCGTTGGCAATCACGTTTTGCGTGACCTGCGACCGGAGGTGGACGGCGTCCGCCTCCAGCGCCTGTAGCCGCTGCATCTTCTCGCGCAGGACGGCGATGCACTCCACGGCCGTACACTCTCGGCCGTCGGAGAACGCGTCTGCGAAAATGGCCTGGAGCTCCTTCTCGACTGCCGACGACGACGGTGACGACGGTGACGACGGTGACGGGGAGGAGTGTTCGCCAGCTGGTGATGGCGAGGCGCCCTTCTCGTCCTCCTGTTCTGGCGCTGCTTTCTTCGACGCGGCCCGTTTGCGAGGCGGCATCGCTGTTGGTGCTCTTAATATATATATGTACGAGCGCGCGTGGGAGGCGGCTCTGTCGAGAAGGTCTAGATTTTCAAACTTCGGGCCCGTCCCGGCGTCGAGTCCCCAAAATCCAAGATCACAGCGATGCATTGACCCAACCCCCGCGATGGAAGAGTTTCTCGGAACAGGCATCGACTTCCTGAGCCGCGAGACGACCTGGTCAGACGTGGGTACGTGGTCTTTCTTTCGTTCAACCGCACACGCATCCGCTTCTCCCTCTCCCTCCCTCTCTCACTCGTCGTCCTCCTCCGCCCCCTCCGCCTCGACGACCTACAGCGCATCTCGCGGAAGAGGATCTAGAGTTTCCGCAAGTCGTCGTGGAGCCGGGCGTCATCGACGGATACGAGCCGGTCGAGTGGGGCGCGCGCGTCGAGGGCCGACGGCGACTGCTGTGCTTCTTCTTGCATCGGCACCTGAGCTTCCGGCTCGCCGAGTTTCAAGGTGTCGCTGAGATCGCGTATGGTCGGACCACGTGGGACGATGGTCTGCCCGTCGCGCTGTGGGAGCGGCCGATCGACGACATGACCCGGGGGGCGCTCTGGTACGTGCACCTCCCGGACGGCGACGACGGGCTGGCGCTCGGGAAGGCCAAGGTACGATTGCGCACGCTGGCTCGATCTCGTTGAGCACTCGCCGGACGATTCCGTTCACTCCATCCCGGTCTTTGGTTCACCAATCTGCAGGAGATTGCCGAAAACTGCTTTCTACTCAAGGCGCTGATCGACCCGTGGGCCGACGGGCGCTCGCTGCCCCAGCTGAAGGAGCGGCTGGTGGCGTTCGACGCGGCCGAGAAGGCGAAATTTTCGGCCGTCTCGTGGAAGATTCGTCCCGAATCGTGGGGCGTGCCCATGTCGCAGGAGCAGTATGTGGCCATGGTCGAGGCGCTGGCGACGACGCTGCCCGAGTTTGAGGGTCCCGTGTCGCTGCGGGACCCCGAAGAGACGTTCTGGATGATTGTATCGTGGCCTATAGAGTTTCCTCCGTCCTACTTGAGATCGTGGATCTTTTTCGGGCGCCAGGTCGGGATCAACACGGCCAGGGGCCCGGTTCTGAGCAAGTACGACCTGCGGCGGCGGCGATACCTGGGGCCGACCTCCATGGACGTCGAGCTCGCCTTCCTGATGTGCAACATGGCCCGGGTGCGCAAGTACGCGTTCGTGTTCGATCCCTTCGTCGGCACCGGGGGGCTGCTGGTGCCGGCGGCGCACTACGGGGCGGTGACGCTCGGCATGGACATTGACGTCCGTGTGATCAAGTGGGGGAAGAAGGACAGCAAGGGCGAGCAGGTCGACATTATGACGAACTTTGAAGACTACAAGCTGGACCCGCCGGTCGGTCTGGTGCGGGGCGACCTGCACCGCAACCCGCTGAGGGACGGCGTGCGGGACTTGTTCGACGCCATCCTCGCCGATCCGCCCTACGGCGTGCGTGCCGGCGGGCGCAAGTCTCGATACGGTCCAGACAAGGTCCGTTCGTGTGCACGTACGACCGGCTGCTGATCTCGCTCGCTTCAAGGCCCATACCGAACAACTGACTGACTCACCAACCACCAACGACTCACCACCAACCACAGGTCATCAAAGACCGCGAGACGCATATTCCGGCCACCGAGCCGTATCCGTTGGGGGACTGCCTCGCTGACCTGCTGGATTTTGGGGCGAGGACGCTCGTCCCGGGCGGCCGCCTGGCGTACTGGGCGCCGGCGCTCCCGGTGGACGAGCGAGGCGTGGCCGTGGCGGCGACGTCCGACGAGCGAGCGTCGACCATGTCCTCCTCCGACGAGCTCCCGAGGCATCCGAACCTCATCATGAAGTTCAACTGCGAACAGATCCTCGGTGGGCGGTACAATCGCCGCCTCGTCGTGATGGAGAAGGTCGAGGGCAAGCCGTACGACGCCGACGAGGTGAAGCGGTTCTTCGAGGAGCATCCCCCCGTGACGATGTCCGTCGATACCCTTTGGGACATCGTCTACGCCCCCAGCGACAAGAATACCGACAGGAGAACCCGCGACGACAAGCAGGCGCGAACCTTCCGCGGCAAGCTCGTGTGAGGCGGCCTGGAGTCCCCGGTACATTCATCCATTCAGCGACGACGGGCCGGGTGCAGCATGGTCGGGACTGGGGGGTGGTCTCCTCGAGGGGGTGGTCGAGGGAGTGGAGGTGAAGCGTGAAAGGGGTCTTCCTCGCCGGCGGCTCGTCTTCGTGACGGGGTGTCGGTGGGAGGTCGGGACGTGGTGACGGGGTGACGGTGTTCACGCAGGGGCCTGTACGCGAGGGCAGACGGGCGAGTCGAGTCGTACGAAAGATTGGGTGGGCAACATACGAAGAATCAAAGGAAAGATCATTATCTGGCGTACGGTCGTGTGTTCCAGTCAACAAAAACTACAATACACCCCTTCTTTCTCCTGAACGCCTCCGGCCTGCTCTTGCTCGAGGCCGAGCAGTTGCAGTTCCCGCGGACGGCCCACAGGAACAGGTTCAGGATGTTGATGGCGGCGTTGACATCGCGATTCCAGAAGCCTCGGCTGCAGTCACTGTTGAGACAGCGCTTCACCCGTGTGACGAGTGATTCCAGGAGCTTTTGCGAATTTGCCGCTGGTTTGGGTGTTGGGAGTGTCGGGGTGTCGAGACCAGGGTTCAAGATACATTTTTGTACATGTACACCTTACGCCTTGGCGTACCACTGGCTGGTACACGGGGCGATCGCCGAGTTCTGGAGCAACTTCTCCAAGTCGGCCTGACCCGTGATGGCAGGCATGATCTCCCGGAGGATGCCGTCCCTGAGGTCGTACACGAGGGCGTGGATGGAAACGGCGTTCCCGAACTTCCATGCCTGCGCGACGCACTGCGACGTCGCCACGGACACAGCTCCGTGGAGCACGTTGTATTCCGTCAGTTTATTTGCTCGCAGGTTGGGATCCTCGATCCCCATCAGTTCGTCTGCATGCCTATCCCGGATGGCCCTGATGTCGCCCACCCACAGGTTGACCAAGCCGCTCACGGACGACGGCAGGTCGAGCGCTGCCTTGACGGCGCCGCACCCGTAATGGCCGCAGACGACAATGTTCTTGATCTTGAGGGCAGTCACGCCGTATTCTAATGCGGACAACGTGTTGAGGTCCTTGGGAGACACAACGTTCCCCAGGTTTCTCGCGACAAACACGGCGCCGGGCTCCTCGCCCAGAAGCACGTCCGCGGGCACGCGCGAGTCACTGCAGCCGATCCACATCCATGTGGGATTCTGCACTCTCGACAGGATCCGGAAGTAGTCTTTATTGTTCTTCACCTTGTTCGCTGCCCACTCTTTGTTTTTCCGAAGCGGGACGTCCAAGAGGGACGACCTCGCTTCTGAACCGTTCATCCCGGGTCGCCTGGTCGCCTAGTCGCCTGGAAGAGGTGTGAGGGCGACGGGTGGTGAGATGCGGCCGAGACAGGGGGCCCAGTGGCTCCAGGGGGCCCAGTGGGACGTCAGGGAAAGGGGGTCGGCGTGTCGTCTTGTACCCTCCTACAGAGCCTCCCCCGAGACGGAGAGTTCGGCGACTGCCCGCCACCGGCGGCGGCTTTCGACGCGCGTGATCTCCGAGACACTTCAAGACACCAGTACGCTGCAATGCGCGCGTCGATCGCGGCGTTAAAACGTACAGCAGTCGTAGTAGGAAAAAATTTCCCAACCCCGAAGACGTCCAAACCGGCTCCACGCCTGCGCGACACAGCTTACGAGTCGGGCGGGACTTGAAATGATCGGATGGGCGAGGTTGCAATGGTTATGAGCGTGTTCGTAGAGAATTCGCCTCTCTTCCCGACGATCGTTCTACGTAGAGTCTCTGCGATACCATCTCGCAGCACCCCCTCTAAGCCCCACTCGTGTACGTATAGTACCGCTGGATGCCCTCCAGCAAGCTCACGGGGAGGCTCAGCGCCCACCCCACGAGCGGCACCCGCGACGTCGTCCCAAGCACGGCCTGGAGCACCGGCTGGGTCCGTCTGCCGAAGAGTGGGTCACGCAGCAGGTAGAGCAACAGCAGAACCTTCCTCCGGGTCAGCTCGTCCAGCTCCCTCGAGCTCAGCTTGATGCCCTGACGTGCGTACAGGCTCGCAATGCTCGACCCCGTCGAGGACGCGAGGTCCCGCGCGGCCCGCAGCGCCGAGTCGTTCGACCTCGCCCACGCGCTCCTCGTCAGCTCGGCGCTCGCCAACTCAACTGCCAAGCTGACGAGCCACGGTTTCCAGGATCGGATGCCGAACACCCGCAGCATGCCCACGTAGACGACAGGCCGCATGATGAAGCAAATCTCGCCGGCAAAGAGCCTCTTGGACGCGAGTCGGTTCGTCCGCTCCACCAAGTCGTCTATCCGTCTCAGCCGCTCGTCCTTGATCATTGGCGTCCGCGACTCCCGAAACGCCTGAAATGCCTTGAGCACCATGTTTGCCTTGGAGTCGGTCCTGTGACCACCGTCGCCACGACCGTCGCCGTCGCCGTCGCCGTCGCCATACCCATCATCATCGTCAGCATCTCCACCATCAAACATGCCCTCGGCCCCGCCGTGCAGCATCAGTCGCCCGTCCGACTTGCGGAAGATGGCCAGACGCACCAGCGCCTTGAGCGACTCCACGACCAGCAGGGCGTCGTATCGGTTTATTCTCCTCCCGTTTCCCGAGTGGACCGCGTATAGCTCCACTAACACCTCGATCTGCTGGAGCGCGTTGAGGGCCAGCGTGAGCTCCGACGCGCCCTTGGGTGCCCGATCGTTCTCGTTGAGAATGCTGTCGTGGAAGACCCCGATGAGGTTTGACAGCGTATGGATGCCTTCCAGGGTGAACTCATTGTCCGAGAACCGGTCGGGCAGCAGCCAGGTGATGGTCGACAGGGCCGACTCGACCATCGCGAGCGCATCCGTGTGTGCTCGAACCCAGCGCTTGTACGACCCGAAATACGTCGCGGCGGAGGGGGGACAGGGACCACCAGCCATGGCGTATTAATACCTATCTACGAATACCTATCTACGGCACGTGGTTGGGGTCAGCGTCGACGAGCTCGTGGAATGAACTTTAAAGTTCAAACCGTTTGAGGGTTGACAAACCCGATTGAGCGTTCGAGGAAGCACCTCCCGTTCAGCGAGCGGGATGCGAGGGTTCCAGCTGCGGGAAGAAGCCGCGGGCGCGGCGCGGGCCCAGAACTCGAGCGAAGGCGACACTGCCCTCG
>Ga0181582_10004501_pt1 | contig 11268 bp, 4 predicted proteins | sample 071ome_32_FD_132438 | JGI IMG/M metagenome (GOLD analysis project Ga0181582, IMG submission 132438) | Coastal salt marsh microbial communities from the Groves Creek Marsh, Skidaway Island, Georgia - 071405AT metaG (megahit assembly) | ecosystem: Environmental > Aquatic > Marine > Intertidal zone... | reverse complement strand
CGCTTCCGCTCCTTCTCCTCGGCCGCCTTGCGCTTCGCCTCGGCCTTCTTCTCCTCCTCCTCGATCCCCTTCTGAACGGCCGTCCACTCGTCCACGATGGAACCCACCAGAGCCTTGGCCTTGGCGCCGTCAGCCAGCTTGGCGAGGATCTCAGCCCGCGACTGGGCGCCGAAGTCAGCGCCGTCCGGCTTGCCGTTGTTCCACCAGAGGAGGAAGGCGTTCTTGTTGATCACCTCCTGTGGCACGTCCTGGAGGAGCTTCTGCTCCTGTTCGCGGATCGCGGCGAGCTTCTCCTCCTCGGCCTTGGCTGCCGCGGCCTGGGCCAGGCGCTCGGCCTCGGCCTTGGCAGCCTTGGCCGCCTCGGCCTTGGCCTTGGCCTTGGCCTTGGCCTTGGCCTTGGCCTCCCTGGCCTTGGCCTCCTTGGCCTTGGCCTCCTCCTCAGCCTTGATGGCGTCCTTGATCTGCTTGTACTCGGCGCGGATGGCCTTGGCGAAGGCGCCGGGCTTGACCTCGCCAGCCTGGAGCTTGGCGAGGATCTCGGCCCGCGACTGGTCGCCAAAGTCGGCGCCGTCGGGCTTGCCGTTGTTCCACCACAGGAGGAAGGCGTTCTTGTTGATGTCGTCCTGCGTGACGGGGCCCAGCAGCTTCTCCTCCTCGAGGCGCTTGGCCTCGGCCTTGAGGCGCTCCACCTCGGCCGCGGCCTCCTCGGCCTTGCGCCTGGCCTCGCGCTCGGCTTCCTCCTTGGCGCGGCGGGCCTCGCTCTCGGACCTGCGCTTGGCCTCGGCGGCCTTCTCGGCGGCCACGCGTTCGGCCTCGGCCTTGGCGGCCCGCTCCTCCGCCGCCACGCGCTGGCGCTCCTCCTCGGCCGCCAGGTCGTCGGCGATCTTCTGGCGGTCAGCACGGATCTTGGCGGCGAGCTCGCCGGGGGACATCTTCCCGGCCCTGAGGGTCTCGAGGATCTCGGCGCGGGACTGGGCGCCAAAGTCGGCGCCGTCGGGCTTCCCGTTGTTCCACCAGAGGAGGAAGGCGTTCTTGTTGATGTCGTCCTGCGTGACGGGGCCGAGCAGCTTCTCCTCCTCGAGGCGCCTGGCCTCCACGGCCTCGCGCTCCGCCGCGCGGGCCTTCTCCTCCGCCTCGCGGGCGGCCCTCTCCTTGGCCACGCGGGCCTCCTCGGCGGCGCGCTCCGAGCGCACGCGCTCGATCTCACGGAGCCGGGCCTCCTCCTCGCGCTCCGCGTGGGCCCTCTCGGCCTGCTCGGCGCGGGCCTTCTCCTCGGCAATCTGCGCCTTGATGCGCTTGTACTCGGCGCGGATCTCCTTGGCCATGGCTGCGGGATCGCCTTCCCCGGACCGGACCTTGGCCAGGAGCTCGGCCCGCGACTGCCCCGAGAAGTCGGCGCCGTCGGGCTTGCCGCTGCTCCACCAGATCAGGAAGGCGTTGTTGTTGATGATCCCCTGGTCGATGGGCCCGAGGAGCCTCTCCTCCTCGAGCAGCACGGCCTCGGCGGCCTTACGCTCCGCCTCCTCCGCGGCCCGCTTGGCCCGCTCGGCCTCCTCAGCCCGCCGCGCCTCCAGCTCGGCGGCCTGGCGCTCGGCCTCCTCCATCTCGCGCTGGTGCTCGGCGGTGGCCCTCTGCCACTTCTCGTCAACCTCGCGAGACACCTGCTGGATCGCCTCGGCGAGGTCCGAGTCCAGGGCACCCTTCCGCAACTCCTCCACCCGGACGCGGAGCTCGTTCCGCGACTGGTCGCCAAAGTCGGCCCCCATGGGCTTGCCGTTGGTGTACCAGAGCACGAAGGCGTTCCGGTTCACCGTGTCGTTGGCCACCTGCGGCTTGGGCGGCGCGGGGGGGGTCCGGACGGCGCTCGCGGCGTCGTTCGGGGTCACGGCGGGCCCGCCGCGCAGGTGCAGGGTGCCGATGGCGTGCTCGATCTCCCCCCGCAGCTCGGCATAAGAGACGTTGCCGCGGGCGACCGACCAGAGGAAGTTGACGTCGCGGCCGGCCTTGAGGAGGGCGTTCATCTCCTTGATGCCCAGCTGGTACTCGGCGTCGGCCTCGGTCTGCGGGCGGGCAGGGGACCCCGCCGCCTCCCACTTGACGTAGGCCCAGATGCCGCAGAGCTCCTCCGGGAGCGTCTCGGAGGGGGCCTGGTCGATCGACTTGGAGACGGAGCCCGTCCCCTGCCCGAGGATGGCCATGATGGACTCGGCGCCCTCGCGGAGCGGCACGGCGAAGTTGTGCCCGTTGTCGTCGAACCACTCCTCGCTATCCAGGTCCTTGATGACGAAGTTGAGCACGTCAGATGACTCGTGGGCCGGGAGCTCCAGCTCGAGGACGGGGTCTTCGGCGCCCTGGCGGTTGAAGGGGGTCTGGAGGGCGCGGTCCTTGTAGTTGTACGTGCCGGGGGGCCACGCGTCCTTCCCGGGGAGGCGCCACCCGCCCTTGTACTCGGGGCCGCCGACAACGCCCCAGTGGAGGATGAGCGCTCCGCGGAGGTTGGAGCGGCAGACGATCCGCTGCGAGCCGTCGGCGGCCTCGGTGACGGACACCGTGACCTCGTTCCCGCCGCGGAGGGGGTAGGTGTTGAAGGCCTCGTGCGTGCCCTGGTCCTGGCCGCGGTCGGCGATGGCTGCCGGGGCCGGGGCGCGGCGGGCCGAGCCGCGGGCCAGGGGGCCCCGGGCGCCGGGGGCCCGGGGCACCCAGGGGCAACCGGCGGCGGGTGCAGCCGAGCTCCTGCGTCAGAATAACACGCGAGGCCCCCTCTCAGATTCCCCGCGGGGCCGTGGGGGGGAGCCGGGGCGAGGGGCCTCACCCCCAGGGGGGCAGCCCCTCGGCGCCCGAGTACGGTGCGGCGGGGCGTCCGCTGGGGGGGAGGGGGGCATAGAGCAGGGCGGGGCCGCGACCGAGGCTCGCAACCGGGAGACCAGTCCAGTATTTGTAGGATCCGGGCCGCGGGGGTGGCCATCCCCAGGGGATCTTCCGAAGGCGACGTGACGCACCTCGCGCGCTGAGCGGCCTGGGCGCCAGCCACCGCCGGGAGGGTGAGGTTGAGAGCGGTCCTCTGATCGCGAGCGACCACCTCGGATCTGCAGCGGGTGGAAACAAGAGGGAGGCGGTAAGGAACCCGGGCGAGATGACGTCGATGGCGGGGCCGTCAACGGTGGGCCCCACAGCGCCGAGGAGCGTGGATATACGGCGCTTCCACGCTGTGTGCACGAAATATACGATAAAAAGTCCACGGGCTCCCGCTGGGTTCGAGGATCTGAGAGACGCAGCCGGACGGGGAGCACCGAAAATCGTCGAGGGGGAAAGGCGCCGGCCGGCCTCGCGAGGCGGGGTTTCGGGGGCTCGAGTCGATGGCGGCGGCATTAGAAATGTTCTTCTCCGACAGAAGGCAACATTGACAGCCGTGACGGTCAAACATAAGGGGAGGATGCCATCTCGGAGTGACTAGGGAGCAAGCGGGCGCGCTGGGGAAACGACGCTTGTGCGGGGCTGGGGGGGGGGCGGCGAGCCCGCATTTATCGAAAGGGAGCATAAGATAGCGGTGTTCTACTGGCGGGGCGCGGATCGCCGCGGGTCGGGGGCCCCTTTCGAACAAGGCCGGGGGGGACCGCTGGGCGCGGCCCGAAAGGGGGAGCTCGAGCGTCCGCTGACCGCGGGATCGATCGCGGCGATCACTTCCGTCGGCGCCCCCCCTCTCCGCGCCGCGGGAAGCGTGGTCGCGATGCCGGCGGGGGCTTCCCGGGTCCTCACCTGGCGCCCATCGAGGGGAGGGAGGCGTGCATGGCGTCCCCCTCTCTGAAACAGCGGGTCCGTGGTACCGAAAAGGGCCCTCTAGTTCGTTACGGAACTATCTCCGGCGGGGAGGGGGTGTCGACTCCTCTGCAGCCCCGGAGCGCGGCCTCCACAGAGGTGGCCAACGACCTGTGCACTTTCTCGTGGCGGCACGCCGGGGGGAGCGTTCCGCGGGTGCTTGGCTGGCGGTCCTGTTTTTGGGAGATGGTGAGTTGCGCCGCTCCCTGAGATGTGCCCCGGGGGGGTGAAGCCTCCCTTCCGGGAAGGTCTTCTCTTTCGCCCGAAACCGTCGTCGTTCACGCCCGACATGAGCTGGAACATGGGCTCCACCCCAGCGCTTAAATGCTCCGTCGCCCCCCCCTCTCCCTGCAATCTCCGGATCGGACCACTCGTCCATTCTCCCTTCCCTTTCTCGCCCGGAGAAGAACTTGCCACCTGTCTCCCCCTCAGAAAGCCCTCATCTACTACTCGCGATGAGGATCCAAAGGGCCGTGAAGGCCTCTCTCCTTGCCCTGTTGCTCGCCGTTGTGGCGTGCAGCACGGGGGCCCTCGCGCAAGGTGAGCTTCATGCGCCACCGGGGCTCCTTTGACTCCCGGGCGTTCATCTCGTAACTCTGGAAGGCCCACCCCGGGGGCTCTTGGGAGCGCTTGAGCACCTTGTCGCGGCGATTCTACGGTTGTTTCCGACAACACGCGCGCTCCTTAGTTCCTTGCACCTCGATGCGCCGCCTCGGTGGGGGTGGTCCTGGGTGGCACGCGGGGTGGCACGCGGGGTGGGCCCGCGGGGCCCCGCGGCGCGCCCCCTCACCCAGTTCATGAACCTCAGCCTTTTTTCTAAGTTGTTTGTTGGAAAATGCCCGGAATCCTCCTGGGGGCGCCTGAGAGGAGATCTCCGGAAGGCTCACACCTAGCCTGCCCCCTGCCCGGCCCGCCTCCATCAATTCGCTTTGAGGCATGACCCTGGATATCCGAAACCTTTTGAGATCCGAGTCCCCGATCGCGCGAGCGAAGCGCCGGTCACTGCGCTGTTCGCGCCCCACTCCGGCATGCCAGCTGGCCCCCCCCACACTCATGCGTTCTTCAGGACCCGGCGCCCCCGGCGGAAATGGTGGCGGCCCTGGCGGAAACGGTGGTGGAAACGGTGGTGACCCCGGCGGAAACGGTGGCGGCCCCGGCGGAAACGGAAATGGCGGCCCCCCCGCGAGCGGCTCCGCAGGCCCGGCCCCCGCCGAGGGCGCCCCCACGGGCGAGTCCGACAAGCCTAAGCCCGGCAAGCCTCCCGCGCCCAAGGGCACCACCCGCGAGGGCCGCGGCCCGCCCCCCAAGGGCGGCGGGAGCAAGCCTGTCCGCTACTCGTCCGCCGACGGGACCATGAAGCTCATCCTGAACGGCAAGCGCCCCCGCTTCCGCGTTGTCACCGACGCCAGTGATGAGGACAAGGCCTTCCTCGACGTGCGCTTCCTCGGCCTCGCCGAGCACTACCCGTCGGGGCGCGTGGTGACTGAGCACCGCATCAGCAAGGTCGACGAGGACGCCGAGATGGAGTTCGGCGTCGCCAAGGCCAAGGTCCCCACCGCCGGCGGCGGCGAGGCGGAAGTCCTCGACATTTTCTACGCCCTCCCGCTCTCTGGCAAGCGCTTCAAGGAGTGCAAGGTCCGCTCTGCCGAGGACGGCATCAAGGCCACGCCCCCGCCCGTCACGGAGACGCCCGCGCCGACCGACGCGCCGGCGGAGACCGACGCGCCGGCGGAGACCGACGCGCCGGCGGAGACCGACGCGCCGGCGGCGACCGACGCGCCGGCGGAGACCGACGCGCCGGCGGAGGCTCCCGCTCGGAGGCTCCTGCAGGAGCCGGCGGAGACCGACGCGCCGGCGGCGACCGACGCGCCGGCGGAGACCGACGCGCCCGCGCCCGCGCCCGCGCCGACCACGGCGCCCCCCGCCGGCGGCACCAAGGTCGACGACGTGTCCCTGCGCAAGGTCTATGTCCACACCTTCATCTTCGACACGGACGCCAACCTCGACACGTCCAAGCGCCTCGAGTGCGGGGTGCCCTACGACTGCCCCACCGACGCGGTCGAGCTGGAGACGACGTGCCCGGAGGACTCGACCGAGCCGTGCGTGCCGCCCGAGGAGAGCCTTTGCAAGGTGGACTGCCAGCAGGTCTCCATCGCCAACGAGTCCGAGGCGACCGCGCGCGGGTCAATCGTGACGGTGGGCAAGAACTCGATCAAGTTCGGCGTCAAGGTGGCCGGCTGGGACTTCTGCTACGGCGACGACACGCTCCGGATGACCTTCAGTGTCAAGACGGGTCGCCCCGAGACGGAGGACGAGACGGACGAGGCTGACACGGCCGTGATCCGCGAGTGCACGCCCGAGGCCGAGTGCCCCCCCCGCGCGGGCCCCGAGGGCGGGGAGGGCAGCGGCCCCCCCCCGTCCCTGCCCGAGGGCGCCCAGCAGGCCCCCATGCAGCGCGTGAACCTCGAGATTGGCGGCGACGGGGAGCAGGCCTCCTTCGACGTTGACGAATGCGCCTACATCACCACTACGGATGACAACGGAGACCAGTCGACCACGCTCGACTGCGACAACGTCTCGGTGTTCGCCCGCACGGACGACCAGACCTCCGAGGAGGACAAGGACGACGACGGCGGCAAGCTCTTCATCGGGGTCCAGGTGCCCTACTTCAACACCGAGATGTGGTGGGACCCTACCATCTCGGTCGGGGAGGCCGTCGGCTCCACCGCGGCCCAGGACGACGTCACGCAGGCCGACGGCTACACCATGCCCAACGGCGCCACTGCGGCCCTCGTCTCGGCCTCGCTCCTCGTCGCCTCCTTCGTGGCCGTCCTGATCGCCTGACCGCCCCCTACTAGAGCTACGAACGGCTTCGCAAGCATTATTTGAACCCTAGGACTACCGTCTCTGCGGTCCGGCTAGTCGTAACCCGCGGGCGGCGGCTTGTGCTGCAGCGCCTGCTGAAGGTACTTGACGTGCGCCCGGCGATCCCCCTGGTCGGCGCGAACGGCCTCTGCCAGCTCCTTGCCCCCGCTCTTTTCGGCCGCCTTAAGGACGTCGTCCATCGCCCCCTGGAGCGCCTGGAGGGCCTCGATCGACTCCTTCTCGCGCTTGGCCTCGGCCACGGTGGAGAAGTAGGCGTTGGCAAAGGTGGATCCGATGACCGAGATGGGCAGGGCGAGGACAAGCAGGCCGAAGATCATGACCAGGCTCGCAACCACCTTGCCGTACCAGGTCGTCGGGAACATGTCGCCGTACCCGACAGTGAGCATGGTCACGATGGCCCACCACAGCGACGCCGGAATGGACTTGAAGGGCGTGAGGGAGTACTGCTCCACGCACGCCGCCCCGACGTCCATCCCCGGGGGGTTCAGGCACTCGCCCGGGGATGCCAGCGACCCCTCTCTCCCCAGCGCGGGCTCCAGGCATGACCCCCCAACGTCCTCGCCCGTGGAGCGGTACTCGAACAGGCAGTCGAGGATCGCCTGGTTGGGAGCGACCTGCGTCCGGATTGTGCACCGTGGTGCGTTGTCCTGGAGGTACCGCTGGTCCACCAGCACACCCTCGGGCTCGCTCACCGGCACCAGGCACTGCCATCCCAGCGATCGCTTGAAGAGCGTGAGCTCCTCGTCGTAATCCCCCCGCTCGCAGTAGTAGATGAGGCTCGCGAAGATGATGACGCCCATAAGAAGGAAGAAGGCCAGCATCGACAGCGGCTGCGCTGACGTCTTGAGCGTCTTGGCGAACACTGTGAGGCTCGACTTGCCCATCTTGAAGAGCCGCAGGACTCGCACTAGTCGGATCACCCTCAGCACCTGAAGGCCCGGGATGTCGGCCTTGCCCAGGAGGAAGAGCTCGACATAGAAGGGCACAATGGCAACAACGTCGATCCAGTTCATCCAGTTGACCCCCCGCCGCGGGCCGTACCGGGGGAAGAAGTACTGCGAGACGGACGAGCAGGTCGCCAGCCGCATCGCGATCTCGAGCGTGAACATGCCAATCGCGAATGCCTCCATGATGAACCACTTCGTCCCAAACTTGTCAGCCTCCACCTGGCGGAAGAAGAAGGGCAGCGTCTCGAGCGTGAAGGTGATGGTGCTGAACGCGATCAGCGCCATCATGAAGTAGTTCCAGTACTTCGCGCCCAAAGACGAGGACGGGTCGTCCACAAACTCCCACACCTGCTTCCTCCACTTCGAGCGCCGGTCCTCCCCAGCAACCTTGAACGCCTGCCTGATGCGCTGCTCCACACGCTCCCGCATCAGCTGCCCAAAGCTGTCCGTCGACTCGGGGAGCGACACTTTATCGCTCCCGTCCTCTTCCCCGTCGTCGTAGTCCGGCGACTCCCTCAGGCCGGGCCCAAACACGCTCGGCACCCTCACGATGACCCCCGCCCCCCCCAGGCGCTGGGACGCGGCGCGGATCGCCATGGCCGTCTCCCGCGTCTCCACGGACACGTCCATCTCGCGTATCTCCCTGGGTTTCTCCTCCGAGGCCGGCTCCACCATATGCTCGTCCTCCCGCATGTGGCGCCACTCGGTGAGGTAGTCGGGGGGGATCCGCAGGACAAGCAGCGAGTGCATCTCGAGGTCCTCGAGCTCGAAGTTCGAGTAGAGGATCCCATGCCTCGCGTGCCGGAGCTGGAAGTCCTCCCGGACCAGCTTGACCCGGTCCGGGATCCCGAACGACTGCCGGACCAGCTCGCAAAGGTCGAACCACGTGCCCCCTGCAAGGAGGGGGAGAGCGCACATGGTCCAGCTGGGGCACAGGGGCCCTGTCCCGCCTCCGGCGGTCGTCCCCGGGGGACGGTGGTGCAGTTCACCTGTCCATTTTCTCCTTTTCGTGAACGTCCGGTGGTCCGCCCGCGCGCTCAAGAACAGATCGATGTCCACGCTCCCCTTTCTCAATCCGACCCCGCGGTCCTCGGGGAAAGTCACCGCCCGGATCTGGTCCAGGGCTTGCTGCGGGGAGGTGGAGCGTAGTATCCGGGATTTTATCGCACGAAAACCCGATCGGACCGGATTGCGCGGGCGAAGACAATGCGGTGGAGCTCCCGCGGCGGGGGGAGGTGCTCGCGGGCGCTCCTGGGGCCTGGTTCCCGCGCGCGGTGTCACTCACCGAGGTGGACGGCCCGTCGGGGGCGATCCCTTCCCCAATATACTTCTCGGCCCCCCGGATCGACCTCTTGCTGGCCAAGTGGCTACTCCCCAGGCCCCTGGACGGCTTGGGCCCCTTGTTCTTTGTCAAGCCGAACCCGCCGAATCCGAAGTTCGACATCTTCCCCTCCCCCTCGCCCTTATGGGGGGGGGTCCCACGCGCCTCTTGTTGGCTACTCTCTCACCAACGCGGGGTGGCGCGCCAAGGATCCTTCTCCGCCCCGGGCTGCACGCAAACGTAGCGAGAGAGCGTGGCCACTCGGAGCCCCACTCCTCTCCCGCAGCCCACTCTTCTCCCCCCGCAAAGAATACCAGCAGTTTTTTTGTGCGGGGTGTCACTCGAGACGCTCACTTGGGACGCCCTGCAGCACTCTCCCGCTCCTCCCAAGGACGCGTCACATGCACGTCGGACGAGGGAGGAGAACAAAAATCTGGCGCAACGAGGAAGCTCCGGCGTTGCTTCATGGTCGAGGGCTCCAGCGCATCGATAGTTACCGCCCACCGTTTCCGACAGGAGAGCGATATCGCTGGCTGGGCGGCCGCTCTCGCCCCCTGTCTTCCTCCCGTTCGTCGACCCTCAGCTCCCCCGCCCCCACCAACCATGGGAGCTGATGGGTGCGAGGCCCAGGTCAGGGGGCCCTCATCTCATACCGACACCGCAGACGCTGCGATTACCCGCTTATATCGTGAATCGTCGCCCCAGTCGTGGGCAACCCCCCCACCCCCCACCAACTACCCTCGCCCATCCCCTTCCGCTCGCTGCGGCCGGGCGGCGCCCGTTCAATCAAGCGCCGCGTTCGACAGGGCTGCCCAGGGGGTAAAATCACGTTCTGCGAGTCCCCGCAGGCCAGCCCAGTCTACGGGGCGTGGCGCCTGGGGAGGGGAGCCGTCAGCGTCCCCATGCCATCGTCGCTCGCCGAAGTGAAGGACTGGGAAAACCCGCAGGTGACGGGCCCCGCCCGCGGGCAGGCGCGGGCACCCGGCACCGGCCCCTGCGACCCGCACCCGGGCCCCGGGACTCCCGCTCCCCTCCGCCCCGGGACTCCCGCTCCCCTCCGCTCCCCTCCTCCGGCACCAGGGACCCCCGGCCCCCGGCCCCCCGCGCAGGTCTTTGGTCGGAACAAGCTTAAACCCCACGTCCCCATCCGCGGGCACCGGACGGTGCGGGAGGCGGTGCGGTACTACTCCGAGGGGGGGGCCCGCATGGGCGTGGACCTCCCCCGCACCCGGTTCATCAACGGCGACTGGCGCTTCGCTGTGGCGCCCAACCCCGAGTCGGTCCCCGAGGACTTTTGGGCGACTGACTTCGATGACGCAGGCTGGGGGGGGATCCGGGTGCCGGGGAATCTGGAGACGCAGGGCTACGCGACGCCCATGTACACAAACTTCGTCTACCCGTTCGCCATGGAGCCCCCCTTCGTGCCCCGGAACAACCCGACCGGCTGCTACCGCCACTGGTTTGCGCTCCCCGCGGGCTGGGAGGGGGGGCGGGTGCACCTGCTCTTCGAGGGCGCGGGGAGCGCGATGTACGTGTGGGTGAACGGACACATGGTCGGGTACTCCCAGGACAGCTTCTGCCCCGCCGAGTTCGACGTGACCGAGCACGTGCGCCCCGGGCGGAACCTCGTCGCTTGCATGACGATTCGTTGGTCGGACGGGACGTACCTCGAGGACCAGGACCAGTGGTGGCTGAGCGGGATCCACCGGGACGTGGCGCTCGTGTCGCTGCCGCACACGTTCGTGCAGGACTTCCAGGTGCGGACGCCGCTCGAGTTCTCGCGGGCGACGGAGGGGGGCGGGCTGCGGAGTGCCAAGCTGGTGTGTGACGTCAACGTAGTCTCCTGCACGTCACTGCCGGACGCGCACGCGCTGCGGGACTGCTCGGTCGAGGTGCAGGTGTACTCGCTGCAGGGGCTCCCGCTCTTCGCGACGCCCCCGCAGCACATCGACGTGACCGTGTGGCCCGCCAACGACGCCACTGGCAAGCACCAGGCCTGGAACACGCGTGGCGGCCGCGCCCGGGTCCAGGTGGACGCCCTGCGCGCCCTGCCCGACCTGCGCCTGTGGTCGGCCGAGGAGCCTCACCTGTACGTATGCGTGGTCGTGCTCCGGGACCCCGGGGGCGGCGTAGTCGTAGCCGAGTCGTGCCAGCTGGGGTTCCGCCACGCCCGGATCGCCGAGCGCTCCCTCCTCCACAACGGCCGGCCCGTCATGCTCGCGGGGGCCAACCGGCACGAGTTCGACCCCGAGCGGGGCAAGGCGATCGGCGAGGCGTCCATGGTCGAGGACATCCTCG
>Ga0181582_10004500_pt1 | contig 11268 bp, 5 predicted proteins | sample 071ome_32_FD_132438 | JGI IMG/M metagenome (GOLD analysis project Ga0181582, IMG submission 132438) | Coastal salt marsh microbial communities from the Groves Creek Marsh, Skidaway Island, Georgia - 071405AT metaG (megahit assembly) | ecosystem: Environmental > Aquatic > Marine > Intertidal zone... | reverse complement strand
GGTCGACCACGACGACGCGGTTCCGCGCCCCCCACACGAGCGCGAGCCCGCGCTCGATCCCGACGGACAGGCCGAGCTCCCCGCGGGCGCCGCTGACGTCGAGCACGCGGCCGCGGGCCCCGGGCACGCCCCCCGCGGGCCGCACGGCGCCGCCCTCGGCGCACGCCTCCCAGGCCCCCTCCAGGCCCGGGCACGGCGCCCACGGCGCCCCGGCCAGGGGGACGACCCGCAGCCGGGCGGGGCCGGGGGACCGGGGGTCCTCCGGGTCCCCGGGGGCGTGCGTCAGGAGCGCGACGGAGGGGCCCTGGTACACGGCCACCGCGTCGAGGGCCTCGCCGGGCGGGAGCGAGAGCACCACGGCCCGCGCCCCGCGCCACCACGCCCCCCCGCCCCCGTCCCCCTCCCCCCCGGGCCCGCAGGGGGGGCCGCCCCCCGCGACGCCGCCGGGGCTCGGCGTCGCGCTGCGCATCTCCACCGACGCCCCGCGCGCCGACGCGGGGGGCGGGGGCGGCGGGGCGCCCGGGGCGGCGGCCTCCCGCAGCGGCGGGGGCGCGGAGGCGGGGGGGTCGGCGCCAAAGTCCACGACCAGGACCCCGGCGGCCCCCGCGGCGCCCGGCACGGCGCACTCGAGCGCCAGGAGCGGGCTCGCGACGCCCTTCTCGAAGTGCTGCGGCAGGTGCGGGCACAGGAAGGCCCACGCCGGCGGGCGCCCCAGCCCCCCCCCGTTGCCCACCGCCGCCGTCGCCAGGCGCGTCGCGGGGAGCGACCAGAGCCCCTCCAGCCGCCGGGCGAGCGCCGAGAGCTCTTCGAGCGCGCCCCGCACCCCGGGGCCCCCGCCGGGCGCCAGCCCCGCCGCGGCCAGCAGGGCCGCCGGCGCCGCGTGCGCGGCCTCGGCGGCCCGCCCCTCCCCGGAGACGTCCCGGGACACCCCCGGCTCCGCGAAGAGCCCGCCCGGGGCCAGGAAGTCGGACAGGGCGCCCGGGTCCGCCGCTCCCCCGTCCCCGCCCCCCTCGGTCTCCTCGGGCCCCTCGGCGACGCCCAGGTGCTGCATCGTCTGGAACAGCCACGAGAGGAGCAGCGCGTGCCCGCCGGAGAGCCGCGCCAGGCGCCCCGACAGCTCCTGCGCCGCCGCGGCCAGGGCCCGCCCGGCCGCCCGCGCCGCCCCGGGCAGCAGCCCCGCCGCGGCGGCCTGCGGGTGCCGCCACACGGCCCCCAGCGCCGCCAGGTCCGTCGTCAGGTTCGCCAGGTTCCCCGCGTGCCAGCAGAGCGGCCCGGCGGCCTCGGCCTGCGCCATCTCCAGTGCCCCCAGCGCCGCGCGCGCCGCCTGACGCAGCCCCGCGCCCCCCTGGTCCGACAGGACCCAGTCCAGGAACCCCTGCCCGGGCACGCCCACAACGAGCGCCTCCCTCAGCACGACCTCGGCCCGCGCGGCGCCCCCGGCCGCCGCCGCCGCGTCCTCCAGCCCCCCCCACAGCTTCCGCAGGGCCCGCTCCGCCGCCGCCCAGTGCCCGCCGATCGCCCGCAGCGCCCCCGCCGCGCCCTCCTCCGCGGCCCGCGCGGCGGCGGCGTGCGCGGCCGCCGCGTGGACCGCGCGCGACATGCCCGCCAGGGCGCCCGTCCCGAAGAGCCGGACCGTCGCGCCGGCCTCCCCCACCTCCACGGCCACCACCGACCGCAGGTCGGCCGCCGCCGCCGCGGCGCGCAGCCCGGGCGGGTCCCCCGGGTCGCCCCCGGGGGCCTCCGCCGCCGGCACCGCCCCGACCTCGAGCGACCCCATGGCGCGCAGCCGGAGCCCCCCGCCGGCGTCCCACGACGTGAGCACGGACAGGGGGGACGCCGCCCCGCGGGCGAGCTCGTCCGCGTGCCGGGGCGCCGGGGGGGGGACCGCGGGGTCGGGCTCGGCGCCGGCGGTGGGCTCGGTCCCCCCGCGGGACACGACCCAGGACGCCGGGCGGACCAGCGGGCGCGGGGGGGCGGGACCGGAGGCGGCGGGACCGGAGGCGGCGGGTCCGGCAGGGCCCCCGCCAGAGTGCGGGGGCAGCGCGCTGGTCCACGAGAGGGAGAGGGGCCCGGCGGGTGGCTGGCCCGCACCCCCCTCCGCGCCGGGGAGGTCGAAGTCGTGGAAAGAGGCCGCGGACTCGACCTCGACGAGCCGGACGCGGCCGCCCGCCCCGGCAGCAAGGGCCTTGCCGTCCGGGCGCCAAGCGACCGCCGCGGCCTGCCCGGGGATGGTGGAGAGGAGCTGCCAGTTCATCCGGTGGACGGTGACGGACTCGCTGCCCGCGCCCCGCACGCACACCAGGTCCATCTTCGGGCACCAAGTTGCCCCTGCGGGCCGTGGTGTGTTTGGGGGGGGGCGGTCCCGCCCGGGGGCACGTCCGGGAGTCTGGGAACGCGCGTGGGGCGCCGCTCTCCGGCCGCGGCGCGCCTGGGACGGGGCCCGCGCGTGACTTGGTCTCTCCCCCGCCGTCTAGGACCGGAGTCATCCCGTGAGCCAACAGGAGCGGCCTGGCACCGCGGCCCAAGCCAGGGCCGGGGGGGGTTCGAAATCCGGGGACCCACCTGTCAGCCGCTGGGAGAGCACCTTGCTCGTCTCCACCGAGAACGGGGGGGGGGACTCCCCGGCACTTTCCGGGTCCATGATGGCGCCGCTACCTGCGCGTGCCGCGTCCGGACCCAGGTGGCTCCGAGCTCCCTGCCGGAGGCGCGCCAATCACCACAGGGAGGGCGACAGCGTCTTCCGTCGATCGCCGCGAGGCACTAACTGGGTTTCCACGAGTTGAGCCGATCTAATCCGATGGCGCTCCCCCCCACCTCACATTACAGGGCGGGAAGGGCGACACCGTGTCCCCGGGGCGAAGCCCCCGGCGTAAGAACCTCGCTGGGCAGCCAAAAAGTAAGACGGGCAGCCCCCCTCCCCCCTCCGCGTCTCCTCCCTGTCGTTTTGGTAGACCGGATGCGTCATGCGTTTCCGCAGATGTATGTTCTCTACATCGCCGCCGTGAACTCCCGCGTTAGATAAGATACTGCGACGCGCAAGACGATGATCAGCTCGAGAATCGCTGCCCCCGCCGCGGTTTGTCTCCCCGCGAGGCGGACCCAGCGGGCCGTGCTCGTCAGGGCGGAGGGGAACGGCGAGGGCGACTCGAAGCCGAAGATGGGGGCGTTTAAGGTGCAGCCGGTGGTGGGCAAGACGGACGAGGCTGCCTCCACTTCGACCTCTGCTCCTTCATCCCCGACACCCCCCGCGCAGGAGAAGGTGAGTGGACCTTACGCACGCTCATGCAGTACAAATCGTGACAAAGACACTGGAATATCGCGAATGACGTCGCGAGAGCCCCTCCCTGCGGCGCCATCGCCATCCCGAACGTCGCTCCTGCAGGTCACTCAGCCCGAGGGCATCGACGTCTCCAAGATCCCCGCGTCCACTCCCAGCCCGGAGCCCTCGGAGAAGATGAATCTCCTTCAGGTGAGCGCCCGTCACCGGCCCCATTGTGCCACTGTCGGCAGGGGCGCGCCCATTCAGCCTGCCACCGACCTCTCACCGGTTGGAGCGCCAATGCACGCCTCTCCGCGCGCCCCAGCCGGGACCCGGCACGGAACCGGAGGCCGGTACGGTCGCCCCGACGCCACCCTCCCACCACCACCCCCGCAGGGAGCGCTTGAGGAGGCGCGGCTCATCGACTGGCCCTCGCCCGTCGACGCCCTGTCCAACACGGGCGTGGTGATCCTGATCGTCATCGGCTCCACGGGGGCGCTCTTCGGCATCAACACGGCCCTGGCGCAGCTGTCCACCATCATGTTTCGCTAACGCGCCTGGAAGCGCAAGAGTACAGCCCGTGTCCCCCGCCCCGCCAGGCCTCCCCTCGCTGCCGGTGGAGCGCAGCCCACCCGTCATCGCGGGAGCCGGGGGCGCGGCCACGAAGAGCGGGGGCGGGAGGGGGGCGGAGTCCGGGTTTCCGGCGGGACTGGGGCCGGGGGAGGCGAACGGGGTGATTGCCGCGCCGGCGCCGGGCCGGATCGGGGAGCGTGCGGGTGGCGGGAGCGGGGCCACGGAGGACGACGTCTACGCGGCGATCGGGCGGGCGGACTTGAGGGGTGGGCCCTCTCCGAGCCCGGCGATGGGGGAGGTGATTCGGGTGGAGGAGGGGGGGGCGACCTGCCAGGACACGCCGTGCTGAGAGGCGGGCGTCGGGCCCCGGAGGGGCCTGGGACGGGCCCGGGACTGACGCCGGGGAGCCCGAGGAGGCGCGACAAGCAGCGACCGGGCACGGCGGGTGTCGTCCAGTGTGTGTGCGCGGCTCCCCGACGACCATATTTAGCGCCCGAGTGTAGCGCTTCAACATAGAACGTATACGGGAGCGCCCATCGCACCAGAGGGGGAGAGAAGAGAGTCCCTCGCGGTATTTGCGCGGTTGTGCGTGGATAAGAAGGGGAGGATGCTCAAGTTCCTAGTCAAAAAGAACAATGAGGGGTCGCATGAGGCTCGAGAGGAGCCCCGGGTGCCGGCGAAGGGAGCGGAGGTGAGTAGTTTTCGAAAAAACGAGGTCGGGCATTTTCTATGCGGAGAGGGACCTTGCATAACATCTTTGCAGCTCATAACATTAAATATAGTTGTTTGCGCCACGTAAGTCCAATCTAGGCGGGCAAATTAACGGATCTTCGATGGTATCGCCGTCGACACGGTCTCGATGAAGTTTGCGACAAAACGTGCCGATTCCTCCCGCGTCCCCTCCCGCTGCAGGACATCGAGGTTGTCTCCGTGGACCAGACGCCCGCCAAGACGTGCGAGGGGAAGGAGGGGGTCAGCAGATTCCCAGGGGTGAGTGGCGGGGTCCCCGAAGTGCCCACCTGAATCGTTCCCACGATGGTTCGTATTTGACGTGGAGGGAAACCCCTTCTCCGCTCGCAGGACGGCGCGAGTAACCCCACTCCGGTCGCGGGGAGCAATGGGGGCTTATTCTCGCCCCTGACGCCCCACGAGGCCCCTGCTCGCGGGGCTGCCGAGGTGCGGCCCGTGTTCCCGTCTGTGGGCCACGCCCGCCATCCCAGTTGTGGCCCCCCACGTCCCCTCTCCAGCGATTCCGACGCTCCCGCGCGCCCCCCTCTCCCCTCGCAGGACACACCCGGCGCGAAGAGCGTGTCTGCGCCCGCGGATTCCGTCCCCGCGCCTGCCGCGGAGGCCGCTGCCCCCGCCCGGACTCCCGAGGCGGCCCCCGAGGTGGCTGCCCCTGTCGAGGCGGCCCCCGAGGAGTTCCCCTCCGCTGGCCCCAGCGACGAGTCTGAAGCGATGGAGGTGGACGAGGCCCGGGCCGAGGTCGAGGCCCCCCCCTCCCCGGCCGGGGGCCCGGGCGCCCCGGCCCCTGGGGCGGCGCCGAAGAAGAGCGTGGGCAAGCGCAAGCGTGAGCCCAAGAGGCGGGACCTCACCCCGGAGCAGGAGGCGGCCATCCGGGCCGAGGCGCTGGCCAACAAGGGCGGCATGGTTGTCCTCGGCCGGGAGAAGATCCGCGACCTCGCCGCCCGCCTGTCCCTCCCGGGACTCGCGGTCGAGGACTGGTGCAAGTCCTTCAAGGCAGCGCGGCACGCCGAGGTGGGGGCCCGCGTGGCGGGCCTCTTCGGGACCGTCGCCGCCTTCGCCGACGCGGGCCCTTCCGCGGAGGACAAGGCCACGGTGGCCGCAGAGCTCGGTCTCGACGCCGGCGCCCTCGACGCCTGGCTCAAGCACCATCGGAGGGGCGCCGGCGCGGGCAAGCAGTCCCCGGGCGGCGAGGGGGCCGCCGCGGCGACCCCGGCCGAGGCCGCCGACGGCGCCGCCGAGGCCCCCATGGACGTGGACGCCCCCCCTACCGACGCCGGCGGGGCCGCGACCCCTGCGACCCCCGCCCCCGCGGAGGGCGGACCCGCCGACGCGACGCCAGCCCCCGCTGCGAAGCGCCCCAAGGTGTTGACGGAGAAGCTGAAGGAGAGCGCGGAGGAGCGGGCGCGGGCCCAGGCGAGGCTCCAGGCGGAGCGGGAGGAGTACGCCGCCGAGGCGGGGAGGCTGCGGGCGGCGATGACGGCGCCGGCGGTGCCGCTGGAGGTGGTGGCGAAGGAGGTGCCCGCGGGGCAGCCGCTCACCGACAGGGGCCTGGCGTGCCTCGTGGAGGGGGCGCCCATGAGCCTCACGCAGCTGACGGAGCACATCCGCGCGGTGGCCGGCCCCGGCGCGGGCGAGGTGGCGTCGGTCCGCGAGCGCGTGCTCAAGATGGCCAAGCGGCGCGTTCTCGAGGGGAAGGAGGGGGCCAGCGTGGAGTCCGACATTGAGTGCACGGCCCCCGACCGCCTCTGGCGGTGGGAGGTCGACAAGCTCGCCCTTCTCCCCGACGGCCCCGCCCGGGACCAGGCCCGCGTCGCCCGCCACGTGGCCAAGGGCGCCCAGAAGAGAATGAGGCCGGTCCTCGCGCTCCTGGCCGCCCTGCACAGCGGCTCGGAGAAGGCCCAGCGCAAGGCGCGGGAGCAGCTGCTCAAGGCGGACGGGCTGGACAAGGTGGAGGAGGAGGCCCGGGCGGTGGTCGAGGAGGAGGCGCGGAAGCGGGACGAGAAGGAGCGGGAGAAGGAGCAGGCCCGGCAGGCCAAGGAGGAGGAGCGGGCCCGGGAGCGCGAGGCCAGGGACGCCGAGAAGCGGGAGGCGGAGCGGGCGAGGGAGGCGGAGAAGGAGGCCAAGCGGCGTGCCAGGGAGGAGGAGAGGCTGGCCCGGGAGCGGGAGAGGGAGGAGGCCCGTAGGGCCAAGGAGCTCGCCAAGGAGGAGAAGCTCCAGGCTCGGGTGGCGGAGAGGGAGGCCAAGGCCGAGGAGAAGATCGCCAAGAAGCAGGAGAAGAAGAACTCCAAGCTGGCCAAGGTCACGGGGATGGGGTCGGTGACGGCGCTCAAGAAGGGGGCGTCGATGCTCAGCGCCTTCGTCAAGAAGGCCGAGGACCCGTCCCCAGCGCCCGCGGCCAAGACGGTCGCGGTGACAAACGCGGCGGGGATGACCATCGTCGTCGTCGAGGAGGACGCCGCCACGCCCGCCGCCGCCGCCGCCATGGACGTCGACGCCCCGGCCCCGGGCGCTGCCACCCCGCGCGATCCCGCCGCGTCTATCGTGGCCCCGCCGGAGGACCTCGAGCGCCGGGCCGCGGAGATCGACGCGGCCCTCGCCTCGGGCATGGGCGCTGCCGAGATCGACGCCGCCTTCGCCTCCACCGTCGCCCGCTGGCGCTCCCTGGGCCAGCAGCGCCGCAGGGTCCGGGGCCGCCCCCCCGCGTGGGCCCGCAAGGCCTCCGCGGGGTGGGGGGCCTCGTCGTCCCAGTCGTCGGACGACGTGCAGGTGGTGTTATCGTCCCGCTTCGGCGACGTTGACGTCTCGTCCGTCGCCACGTTCCGCCGCAAGTTCCTCTGGTTCAAGGAGATCCTGGACAAGCCGTCCCGGCCGCCTTTCTACGGCTCGTGGACCAAGCGCGCGGAGCGGTGCGGCCCGAGGAACCCCCTCGCCAAGGAGGACGACGTGACGCTGCTCCTGAACGGTTTCACCGAGATGGGTGCCGCGATGCCCCCCGCCGAGGACTACGACCCGTACGACTACGTCAGCGACCTCGAGTGGGAGGAGGAGGACCCCAACGGGGAGGACCTCGGGGGCGCCGACGAAGACGAGGGGGACGCCGACGAGGAAGAGGACGACTCGATGGTCGTCGAGGACGGCTACCTCTCCGCCGACGAGGGAGTGTTCGAGGACGAGGACGGGCAGGAGATCTCCAGCCACTGGCGGGCGGGGGGCGGGGCCGCGGAGGCCGCGGGCCCCGTGGCGCAGATCGAGGCGCGTGTGGCGGCCGCCAAGCGGGCCAATCGCCCGACGGTCCTGACGGCCGCCGATGGCGACATGCTGGAGGCCCTCGAGGCCATCACCCTGGCGCCCGAGTTGCGCATCTGCCTCGAGCCGCCGCCCGAGCCCGAGGGGACCAAGGTCAAGTGCGGGGCGTGCCACCACTGCACCAACCCGAGCCACAAGAAGCCGTGCATGAACCCCCAGTACGTCGGGGACGGCGACGAGGCCCGGGGCGACGGCAGGGGCGATGGCCCCGCAGCGGGCCTGTCCCGCCGGGGCCCCAAGAAGACGGACGTGCCCCCGGAGCTCGTCGCTGGCCTGTGCGAGCACCTGGTCCGGAACCCCCGGATGACCGTGGGCAAGATCACCGACACGTTTGTCGAGGCGGCCAGCGCCAGGGTGGCCGGCGCCGGCGCCGGCGCCGACGACGGGGCCCCCGTTGCAGTGACCAAGGCCGCCGTGCGCGCCAAGGTCAAGGCCGTCGCCGAGCACGTGGGCGGCCCCAGCGCGGGCAGGTGGTACCTCCGCCGCGAGGCCCTGGCCGAGGCCGGCGTCGACGAGGCGGCGCTCGCCGCCAGACTCGGGGCGGACGCAGCGGGGGCCGTCCTGCCCGCCGCGGACATCGGGCGCCTCGTTGCCGACCGTGCCGCCGAGGCCGAGCGCCGCAAGCAGGAGGCCCGGGAGAAGGCCGAGGCGCGGGATCGCGCCCGCGCGGAGAAGAAGGCGGCCGCCGACGCCGGCGCCATGGCCAACCTCCTCGGGGGCGCCCGGAAGGGCGAGGGCAAGGGCAAGGGCAAGGCGGCCGCCGCGCGGGGTCCCGCCCTGGCCCCGCTGGCCAAGGACGTCGTCGTGTCCGACCCCGCCGCCGCGTGGGGTGCCCTCGTGGCCGCCGTCGAGGCCCTCGGGAGCCCCGCCGGGGCCCGGGGCGCGTCCCTGAGCGTGCTGGACCCCGAGTGCCTGGCGGAGGCGGCGGTTCTCCGGGCCGTGCCAGAGGGGGTGGTGTCGGCGCTGCTGGGGGCCGCGACGGACGGCTCGGTGCCCGAGGGGGTCCGGGCGGACATGGCGCGGGGAGCGAACAACGTGGTGCGGGCCCTCTGCGGTCGGACCGGGGCCGGGGACGCGGACGGCGCCGGGGCCGGGGCCGGGGGAGGGGACGGGGAGGCGCTGCTGGCGCGGGCGGCGGGGGCGGGGGGCGCCGACGGGCTGCTGGCCGCCGCCCTCGCCGCCCTCGCGGGCGGGCCGGGGGCTCTGCCCGGCGCCCCGGCCGGGGACGCCGTGGCCGCGCCGGCGCTCGAGATGCTCCACGCGCTGCTCCAGGCGGCGGCCGGGGGCGCCGCCGCGGCCGGGGGCGTCGCCGCCGGCGTGAGGCGCGGGGTGTGCGCCCGGGGGGTCGACGCGCTGGCCGCCGCGGCCACGTTCCGCGCTCCCGGGGTGTCGTCCCGGGCGATGATGTGCATCGCGGCCCTCGCGGCCGGCCCCGTCGCCGACCTCTCGCCCAGCGCCCTCCGCGGGGTGCTCATGGCCTCCGTCTCTGGCGCCTCGGCCCCCCACGTGGGCGCGCGCAAGTACGCCCTGGGCGCCCTGGCCACGCTGGTGGGGGCCGGGGGCGCGCCCCTCGAGGTCCTCCGGGCGCTGCACCTCATCGGCGCCGTCGGCGAGGGCCAGGCGTCGTGGCTGTCGGCCCTGGCGACCCACGCCCGCGACAGCGTCGGGCAGGCGGTCGCGGAGGGGAGGGTGGCGCTGGCGGCCGCTGCCATGGACCTGCTGCGCGCCGCGGCCCCGCACGCGGCCCCCTGCGACGCCGAGGCGCTGGCGGGGTGCGCCGAGGCGCTCGCGGCGTGCGCCGCGGCCGGGGAGTCCCTCGGCGAGGAGACGGCCGCCCGGGCCCGCGAGGTGCGGGACGCCGTTCGCGCCGCCTGCTGAGGCGGGGGGGCCCCCTGACGAGGGGCCCGGCCCGCTCCGCGGCCCCCCCCTCCTTGCCTGGCGAGGGCACTTTGAAACCGCCCAGGCGCCCGCGGGGGCGCGCGGGGGGGGGGGTACGCGCCCGCAGGCCCCGGTCCCAGGGGCGCCCCGGGAGCCCCGGGGAGCGGCGCGACCGAGGGGTTGCCAGTAGCGACCAGTCGAGGGTCCCCTCCTCGCCTGCCGGCCTCCGCGGGTCCCTGAACGCGACCGGCGCGCTGGAGAACGCCCAAACTCGCGGAATATCAACCGGCGGCCCCATCGCGCGCCTCGACGCAGAGAAAGCGACCGAGACCCGCCTGCCTCCCACCCCTCGCGACAGAGAACGGCAAGATGGCCATGCGGGCGCAGCTCTCTGCGCCTGTCCGCGGTAGGATGGCAGGCACTTCCGCCTCTGCGCGCTCCCGCGTCGTGGCGGCCGCGGCCGGGGATGTGCTTCTGGAGGTTAAGGGCCTGAAGGCCAAGGTGAGACCGAGAACCCCGCCGCTTCCCTCCGCAAGGCCGTTCCGGGACATTCGGAGCTATCTTATCGGATTTTCTTATAAAATAACGCGCGACAGGGGGATAAGGTCCCCCGGATCGGCTACACCGCGCTTGCGATTCCGCTTCTTCCATCTCGGAGGGCGTCGCACTCCAATCGCTTCCCCCGAGGCGCGTGAGTGTCGCCGAAGGACGAGTCGCATCGCATAATCATGCTCAGGGAAGATATAACCCAGGGGCTCTAGTAGTCCTGTTGAGGGACGGACAGGCGCCGCGGGAGCGCCGCTTCCTACGCGCTCGCCCACCTCCGGGGGGGCCTTCATCCGCGACCCTGCGCAGCCACGCGGGGAGCCAGTGCCCGTCCGCTGCACCTGCGGGGTCCGCGTCCCGCGTGGTCACCCTAGCTCGCGCGGTTCGCGCTGCGTCCCCCCCGAGAGGGGCCCACGGCCGGCGCGGCCTCCCCACCCCCAGAGCCCGCTCCCCTGTGGGGATGCGGACCCGAGAAGTCTCCCCCCCCCCCCTCAGGTGGCGGCGACCGGGCAGGAGATCCTGAAGGGGGTGGACCTCACGGTGAAGGAGGGCGAGGTGCACGCGATCATGGGCAAGAACGGGAGCGGCAAGTCGACGCTCTCCAAGGTCCTCGTGGGCCACCCCGACTACGAGGTCACGGGCGGCCAGGTCACCTACAAGGGGGAGGACCTGCTCGGCCTCGAGCCCGAGGAGCGGAGCCACGCCGGGCTCTTCCTCTCCTTCCAGGTGACCCCCGCGCCCCGCCGGCCCCGGGGACCCCCTCCCCTGCCCCACCGGCCCCCCCCTGGACCCCGGTCTCAGTGATGAAATGTTTCCTAGTCAGAAATGCCGAGACGCTCGCGAGTGATCGCGCACCAATATCTATTTTGCCGACTACTGAGAGGCCTGCCCCCGCCCCCGCGCCCCCCGGGGCCCGGCGCCCCCCCCCCCGCCCCTCCGACCCTCCCCGGCGCGACCCC
>Ga0181582_10004496_pt1 | contig 11273 bp, 9 predicted proteins | sample 071ome_32_FD_132438 | JGI IMG/M metagenome (GOLD analysis project Ga0181582, IMG submission 132438) | Coastal salt marsh microbial communities from the Groves Creek Marsh, Skidaway Island, Georgia - 071405AT metaG (megahit assembly) | ecosystem: Environmental > Aquatic > Marine > Intertidal zone... | reverse complement strand
TCCGGGTCCACGGCAGAGGTGGGTTCATCCAGGAACAGCAGTTCCGGACTATGGAGCGTGGCAGCAGCCAGGGAGAGACGCTGTTTTTGCCCACCGCTCATGGTGTCAGCCAGTTGTCGGCGCTGGTCATCCAGATCGTAAAGGGTCAGCAATTCATCAATACGCTGTTTTACCGCCTTGCCATGCACGCCGTAAATTCTGGCCATGAAGCGCAGGTTTTCTTCCACGGTGAGGTCGCCGTACAGGGAAAATTTCTGGGTCATGTAGCCGATGCGGCGGCGCAGGGCCTCGGCTTTGCCTGGCAGGGACAGACCCAGTACGGTGATGGAGCCGACATCCGGTCGCAACAACCCTGTCAGAAGGCGAATACTGGTGGATTTGCCGGAGCCGTTGGGTCCCAGAAAACCGTAGATGCTGACGCGGGGAATATCAAGGTCGAGACTGTTGACCGCAACGAGATTGCCAAAGTGTTTGGTCAGCCCGCTTGCCAGTATGGCTGAGGTCATCAGGGCAGCTTAACCTGGGCGGGCAAGCCGGAAGGCAGGCTGGTCGCCGAATCCGGCAACTGGACTTCGGCCAGGTACATCAGGCGGGAGCGCTCCTCCCGATTCAGGGCATAGTAAGGTGTGAAGGCCGGTTCAACGGCAATCCAGCGGACGGTACCTGACATGGCCTGGTCAATGCCGTCCACATGAACGGCCAGTGAATCACCCACCTGGATGCCGGCCCGTGAAGGTTCAGGAATATAGACCCTGGCGAAAGGCGGTCCTTCAGCCAGCAGCACGGCCAGCGGTGCACCGAGGTAAACCCGCTCCCCGACATTCCAGGGCAGGTTGTCCAGGATGCCGTCCCGTGTCGCCAGTACGGTGAGGTTTTGCAGATTCTGTCGTTCGCGTGTGAGCTGGGATGTGGCCGCACTGAGCTGGGCTTCGGCCAGGCGAATATCTTCTATTCGTGTACCGGCATTGAGCAGTCTTAACTGATCCTCGGCTTCGTTCAGCGCGGCCTGGCGAGCATCGCGGCGGGTCTGGGCGGTTTCAAGTTCAGCTGCAGGGGCCAGTTGCTGCTGGACCAGGCGCTCTATGCGGCGAATGTCCTGGGTGATTTCCTGAAGAGAGGCGCGGGCGGCTTCCACCCGGGCAGCGGCCGCCATGATTTCTTCCTCGCGTGGTCCGTTGCGCAGTTTTTCCAGGTTGGCTTCAAACTGCTGCACATCGGCTTCAGCCTTGGCCACCACCGCCATTTGCAGGCTGTCATCCAGACGGACGAGCAGATCTCCCTGACTGATGACACTGCCTTCACGTATGGGCAGGTCCGTGATGACTTCAGCGGCTGTCGCCGACAGGGTGATGCGGTCGCGTTCGATAGTGCCCAGGGCAAGGCCGGTATCCGGCTGGGTGTCACAGGCTGATAACAGAATGCTCAGTCCAGGAATCAGGGTAGACCGGATCAGAGTGAAGGGTGACATCAGCAGGCTCCCGGTAAGGTGACGTGAGCACAGTGTATAGCAGGCGTGATGACGGGTAAAAGGCGGGCAAGAAAAAAGGGTGTTCGTTATTGACGAACACCCTTTTTGGTCATGCTCTCTGAAATACCCTGCCTGGCAAGTCCAGGCAAAGACTCCGGATTTATTGCATCAGCGCAGCACGCTGGGCCAACAGCCAGTTTTTGATGGCATCGACGTCCTCTTCCGACACGATATGCCCAAGGTTTGGCATGCCGCGGCCACCGAAGGCGCCTTCACGGACTACGCTCTGGATGATGTCGTATGTCGCTGGTGCGGCATAACGCAGATCGACCAGGGCACCACCACTCACACCACCGGCACCATGGCACAGCATGCAGTGGGTGCTGTACATGTCTTCACCGTGAGCCTGTACTGCCGGATCATCGTCAAAGGGTATTGCGGTCAACTCAGGCAGTGGCTGGCCTTCCACCGGCACGACAGGATCGCCGCCCAGCTTGAAGGTCCACAGGCGGCCTTCTGCTTTATATGCACCGCTGGAGTTCGGGCCGATCAGGCCTGAAGAACCACCCCAGCCTACCAGGACAGAGACGTACTGTACGCCATCGAGTTCATAGGTCATGGGTGCGGCCATGATGCCCACCCCCAGATCCGCTTCCCATACCCGCTCACCAAAGTCGGCACTGAAGGCGCGCAGGATGCCGTCAGCAGCACCCTGGAATACCAGGTTGCCGGCTGTGGCCAGTGTGCCGCCGTTGATGCTGAAGTCATAGTTGATCTGCCAGCGGGGACGACGTGTCAGGGGATCCCAGGCCAGCAGGGCGCCGGCTGTCGGATTTACCGGACCGGTACCGCCCACATAGTCCTCGTCGGCACGCAGGGGGACATCGGTGTTGGTACCAAGGTTTTCGCCCAGGTTCCAACCGGCCGGTTCATATTCCCATTCGGGATCGATGGCATAAGGAAAGCTGGTGCCCTGCATGGTGGGCAGATAGATCAGGCCGGTGACCGGGCTGAAGGACATCGGGTGCCAGTTGTGGGCACCGGTTGGTCCCGGTTTCACGAAAGTGATTTCTGTGCCATAGCGTGCCTGCGGGGTTTCGATGGGACGACCGGTTTCAAGGTCAACACCTGTGGCCCAGTTCACCTCCGCATAGGGGTCAGCATAGATCAGGTCGCCCGTGGCGGCATCCAGGACATAATAGAAGCCGTTCTTGGGTGCCTGCATGATGACCTTGCGTGGCAGGCCGTTGATGGGCAGCTCGGCGAGCATCAGGGCCTGTACAGCAGTATAGTCAAAATTATCTGCAGGAGTGGTCTGGTAGTGCCAGGCAACCCGGCCATCGTCAACATTCAGCGCCACGATGGAGGACAGGTACAAATTGTCGCCAATACCGTTGCTGCGGATTTCATGACTCCAGGGCGAACCGTTGCCGGTGCCTACGTACACCAGACGCAGTTCGGGATCATAAATAATGGAATCCCAGGGATTCCCGCCGCCGCCGACTTCCCACCATTCGCCCGCCCAGGTAGTGGCCGCGAATTCCACGTCAGGGTTTTCAAAACCGTCAGCCGGGTTGCCGGGGACCACCCAGAAACGCCATTCCTGGCTGCCGGTTTCGGCATTGTAAGCTGTCAGGTAGCCGCGGGTGCCAAGCTCGGCACCACCGTTACCAATCAAAACCTTGCCATCGGCGACACGAGGGGCGCCGGTAATGGTGTAAGGTTTGGACTGGTCGACAGTGACCACGCTCCAGACTTCCTCACCGGTTTTGGCATCCAGGGCGACCAGGCGACCATCAATCACGCCTGCAAATACCTTGTCACCGTAAAGGGCGACCCCACGATTAACCACGTCACAGCAGGCCTTCCAGCCGATGGAACGATCAACACCGGGATCGTAGCGCCACAGTTCTTCACCTGTACGCGCGTCCACGGCAAACACAATGGACCAGGAACCGGTGGCATACATGATGCCGTCGTGGACCAGCGGTGTGGCTTCCAGCCCGCGGTAAGTCCCTGTGTCATAGGTCCAGGCCACACCCAGTTCGCTGATGTTGTCCACGGATATCTGGTTCAGTGGACTGAAGCGGGTCTCACCGTAATCGCGGCCATAGCTGAGCCATTCGCTGGCATTACTGCCGGCATTGACCAGATCTGTGTCGCTGACAGTGGCCGCTTCGCTGACCATGACAGCCGGTTGAGCCGGGGCAGTACTAGCTGCTCCGGTTGCCGGCTCATTGCTATCCTGTGAACAGGCCGCCAGGCCGAATACACAGGCCAGCAACCAGGCCGGTTTACTGTTGTTTAACGTCATGTGTTTCCCCTTGAAGTGATGTCTTGCAGGCGGGGAAGTCTAACACAAGAAACGGAGGCAGGAGACAGGAGGCCTCTACTTCCTGAACACCCTTAACCACCGCCAGAAGTTGAGCAGTCCCGACAGTGAGCTGGCCAGGTAGGTCAGGGCGCAGGCGGTCAGGATGCGGCGTGCGGCCCGATAATCCCGATTGTTGATGTACTGGCCTTCCCTGAGGATGGGCAGGGCACGGCCAAAACTGGCATCGAACTCCACGGGCAGGGTGACAAGATGGACGACAGTGTTAACCAGCATGCTCAGAATGACCACCAGCATCAGTGGCAGGGCCAGACGGGCACCAGCTGGCGTGAAGGCTATCAGGGGCATCAACAACAGTGCCACGCCACCGATCCGTTCCAGCTTCTGCGCGGTCCTGACCATGGCGGTGCGGGTGGTCAGGGGTTTGTATTGCCGGGCATCCTGCAGGGCATGGCCGAATTCATGGGCAGCCACTGTAATTGCGGTTAGTGAGCGGGCATCCAGGTTGGTTTTTGAAAGACGCACGGTCTTGTCTGAAGGATCATAATGGTCCCCGAGTTCGGTGCCTTCCACCTTGAGGTAGGGAAGATCGAATTTTTTCCGCAGATGTTTCACCAGCTCCCTGCCGGTGCCGGGAATATCATCTCGAGGTGTGCTGTATTTTTGCAGGATGTGTTTTGCCCAGGCCTGCGGGCCAAGGATCAGGACAAATAGCAGGATGGCAAGGATGAGATAAATCATGGATTCATTGTATCTTTAATCATTGTTATTTTATGCTCATGCCAACCCTCAAAAAGGATAAAGGTATGATTCACAGTACAACACCTTCTTTACAGGGCAGGGAAATCAAGGAATACCTGGGTGTCGTTACCGGGGAGGCCATACTGGGCGCCAATATTTTCAAGGATTTTTTTTGCCAATATCCGGGATATCGTTGGAGGTCGCTCAGCTGCCTATGAACAGGAACTCCAGAAAGCCAGACATATCGCCTTTCAGGAAATGACAGAGCGGGCTGAAGAATGGGGGGCAGATGCCATCGTAGGCATCGACCTGGATTACGAAACCGTCGGCCCCCAGGGCGGCATGCTTATGGTCAGTGTCAGTGGAACAGCGGTTAAACTCTAGGGCTTTTACCACCTGACCATCAGGAGTTCACCAGACTATGCAGCTCATTCCGACGCTCAGGGCAGACCCGCTGGCCTTAACCGCTGATTACGCTTCGGCAGACCCATTTCCTCATGTTGTTATCGACAACCTGTTTGAAGAAGCGCTGCTACGCCAGCTGCTGGCGGAATTTCCGGCACCCGAGGACATGCCCTGGCGGGAATTTGATAACCGAACCGAAAAGAAACTCGGCTACTGGCATACCAATACAGTGGCTCCGCTGACATGGGATTTTCTCCAGGCCATGAATTCGCCCCCCATGCTGGATTTCCTGGAAAAGCTGACAGGCATCGACGGTTTGATCCCTGATCCCTATTTTGGCGGTGCCGGGCTGCACCAGATTTTGCCGGGTGGTTTTCTGAAAGTGCATGCGGATTTCAATATCCATCCAAAACTGAACCTCGACCGGCGCCTGAATATGCTGATCTACCTGAACGCGGACTGGCAGGAAAACTGGGGTGGTCATCTGGAGCTCTGGGATCGGGATGTCAGCCGCTGTTATGAGAAAATCCTGCCCCTGTTCAACCGGACCGTGATTTTCAGCACCACGGACTGGTCTTTCCATGGTCATCCCCGTCCCCTGGCTTGCCCGGAAGGGCAGAGCCGCAAATCCTTTTCCTTTTATTACTACACCAATGGTCGGCCTGAAGCAGAACGATCAGAAAGCCATGACACGATTTTCAGAATGATACCTGATGAAACAGATTCTCCCTGAATCAATGGATCAGGCTGATATGTCAGAAGCTGGCCAGCCGACTGATGGAATGGCAGATCTGATTGCCAAAAAAAGATGCAATTAACTGCTGGTTCCAAACGCCCGCATTTGATATATACCAGATTGAAATAGGGGGTGGTGATTGTCCGCTGTATGGCCGTGGCCAGGTACCAATCCGGAGAACAGATTTTACATCTGTTTGATTTTCCTCATGGTCTGACAGGCCCAATACAGAATAAAAATACAATTCATGAAAAACGACAAAATCAGCCTCTTTTTTGCGCTTCTAATGGTCCTCATGGGAGGCTACTTTCTGGGATGGGGAGTAGGTTATACCAATGCCAGTAATGTCCTGATATTCATTCTGGCCTCGATGTTCGGCATTTTCATGGCCTTCAATATTGGCGGCAATGATGTGGCCAATTCCTTTGGCACCAGTGTCGGTGCCGGCACCCTGACCATGAAACAGGCGCTGCTGGTGGCTGCAATCTTCGAAGTTAGCGGTGCAATTATTGCCGGTGGTGAAGTCACCAAGACCATTCGCAGTGATATCGTTGATCTGTCGGGCATAGCCGTGATGCCGGATGACTTCATGTACATCATGATGTCCGCCTTGCTCGCCGCGGCCCTGTGGCTGCTGTTTGCCTCCAAGAGGGGTTATCCGGTGTCAACAACCCACAGCATCATTGGGGGGATTGTGGGCAGCTCGATCATGCTTGGGAGCATACTCAGTGACAACGATGTGGCCCTGGGTCTGGTGCAGTGGGACAAGGTGGGGTCCATTGCCGCATCCTGGGTGATTTCTCCTGTTCTCGGCGGCCTGGTGTCTTGGGTCTTGTTCTATCTGATCAAAAAACACATTCTGCTTTATAACGAAGCGGCAGAAGAAAAGCTGCATGAGCTCAAGGAAGAAAAGAAACGGCATGAGGATGAACATGACAAGCTGTTTGACAGTCTGGATGACGTCCAGCAAATCGCCTATGCCAATGCCAAGGCCAGGGATGCCCAGTTATTTGATGAAGGGAACTTTGACCCTGAAGCCCTGGAGTCTGATTACTACAAGGGCCTGCACCAGATTGAATGCAAAAAGGACGAAATCAAATCCCGTCATGCCCTGGAGAACTGGGTGCCTCTGGTGGCTGCTTTGGGCGCCATCATCATTGCTGCCATGCTGGTGTTCAAGGGGCTCAAGAATCTTGATGTCGAGCTGACCACGTTATATGAGATTCTGATCCTGTCGATGGTGGGTACTTTTGTCTGGTTGATTACCCTGTTCTATGCCCGTTCGACCAAGAAGGCCTCCCTGAGCAAATCCACGTTCATGATGTTCAGCTGGATGCAGGTGTTCACTGCCTCCGGTTTTGCCTTCAGCCATGGCTCCAATGATATTGCCAATGCCATTGGGCCGTTTGCCGCTATTCTCGATGTGCTGAAAACCGGGGTTATCGGCACCTCTGCGGCAATCCCCACGCCTGCCATGGTCACCTTCGGTGTCGCGCTGGTGGCGGGTTTGTGGTTTATAGGCCGGGAAGTGATCATGACTGTCGGACATCACCTCACCCACATGCATCCGGCATCCGGGTTTTCTGCGGAACTGGCAGCAGCCACAGTGGTGTTGATGGCCTCCCTGCTGGGCATCCCGGTATCCAGCACCCATATCCTTATCGGGGCTGTTCTGGGCATCGGTGTTGTCAATGCTCACCTGAACTGGAAGCTGATGAAGCCCATTGCCCTGGCCTGGGTCATTACCCTGCCGGCAGCGGGCCTTCTCAGTGCCCTGTTGTTTGTGTTGCTAAGGTCAATTTTCTAGTACAGGTTTTCATGGGTGTTCGGAGAATCTGCCGAAGCACTTGATGCGGTGTGTAACAGCGGATATTGTCTGACCATTCACGCTTACCCGAGATACAGATGTTGAACTGGACCGACATTGCTTCCACAGCAGTGACCCTGTTTCTGGTACTGGACTCCCTGGGCAATATCCCGGTGTTCAATGCCATTCTGTCACGCCTGGACCACCAGCGTCGTTCCCGGGTGATCGCCCGGGAAATGATCATTGCCCTGGTGATCCTGGTGGGCTTCCTGTTTGCCGGGAATATTATCCTCGGGTTTCTGGGCCTGACCCAGTCTTCGCTCAATATCACCGGCGGTGTGCTGCTGTTCATTATTTCCCTGCGCATGATTTTTCCCGGCCGGCATCAGTACCAGGCTGAGGATACTGAGGATCCCTTCATTGTTCCTATTGCGGTGCCTTTGACTGCAGGGCCGTCCACTATTGCCATTCTGCTGTTTCTGGGTTCAAGCCAGCCGGATCGACTCTGGGAATGGTGCCTGGCCCTGGTGCTGGCCTGGCTGGGTAGTACAATCCTGTTGATCCTGTCTCCCCGTGTGCTGGCTGTGATAGGTGAGAGAGGATCACGGGCGCTGGAGCGCCTGATGGGAATGATCCTGGTAATACTGGCAGTACAGATGTTTCTCAATGGCATTCGTGACTTTATCCAGAGCCTGTAAGACGGCGTCATACAAGGAATAACAATGAGTAGTAAAGCGCGCGTGTTGTACATTCCCCATGGCGGCGGTCCGATGCCCTTGCTGGGTGACCCCGGTCATGCAGGCCTGATCCAGTTTCTGCGGGATATCAGCCGAAGGGTAGGTCAGCCTGAAGCGATCCTGGTCATCAGTGCTCACTGGGAGATGCCGGTCCCTTGCATTCTGGGGGCTGCCGCCCCGCCCATGCTGTATGACTATGGTGGTTTTCCACCGGAAACCTACCAGATTTCGTATCCGGCACCAGGTGACCCGGTGTTTGCGGAAAACATTCGCACCTTGCTTGCTGACCAGGGCATGCACGCCATGATCGATCCCCAGCGCGGGTATGACCATGGCGCCTTTGTCCCACTGATGCTCATGTACCCGGATGCAGATATCCCCTGTCTGCAGATTTCCCTGTTGAATAACCTGGATGGCACGGCGCACATTGCCCTTGGTCAGGCCTTGGCCCCATTACTGGAAAAGAATGTGCTGGTGCTGGGCTCCGGGATGAGCTTCCACAACCTGCGGGCTTTCTTTGTACCCGGCATGGTGGAAGTTGGCGACAATATGGCCTTTGAAAGCTGGCTCCAGGAAACCTGTACGGCAGATATCTCGGAAAGCGAACGCGCCCAACGCCTGGCTGACTGGCATCTGGCGCCCGGTGGCAGGCTGTGTCATCCGCGACCGGAGCATCTGCTGCCCCTGCACGTATGCTATGGCATGGCCGGGAAGGCCGGGGAAGTGGTGTTCAGCGGGGATGTGATGGGGCGGAATGTGACGGGAGTGTTTTGGGGGTAGAAAACCGTGCTGCGCACGGGAGGCAGGAGACAAGAGGCAGGGTTGTTTCTGGAAATCCTGGGGTTTCTGGATTCCATTTTTACTTCAGGTGGATAAAAAAGCTTGACGGTTATCACACAAAAACGATCATCGTCCCTGCCTTCTGCCTTCTGCCTTCTGCCTTCTGCCTCCTGCCTCCGCGAGACATAAAAAAAGGGCGCCAGAGGCGCCCTTTTCAACAGAGAGGTGTGATTAATTATTATTAGTATTTGTAATGCTCAGGCTTGTAAGGGCCTTCGACTTTCACACCAATATACTTGGCCTGTTCGGCAGTGAGTTTGGTGAGTACGCCACCAAAGCCCTCCACCATACAGGCAGCCACTTCCTCGTCCAGTTTCTTCGGCAGTACTTCCACCTTGATGTTAGCTTCCTTGAATTCCGGATCCAGGTCGGCGAACTTGCGTTCCCACAGGTACATCTGGGCCAGTACCTGGTTGGAGAAGGAACCGTCCATGATACGGGAGGGGTGGCCGGTAGCATTACCCAGGTTGATCAGGCGCCCTTCTGACAACAGGATAATGTAATCATCGCTACCATTATCCAGTTTGCCGCGTACGATTCTGTGTACCTGTGGTTTGACTTCATCCCACTCCCAGTTTTTGCGCATAAAGGCGGTGTCGATTTCGTTATCAAAGTGGCCGATGTTACAAACCACGGCACCTGATTTCATGGACTCCAGCATGGCGCTGTCACAGACATTGAAGTTACCGGTAGTGGTGACGATCAGGTCGGTGTTGTCCATCAGAGCCTTGTTGATGTCCTTGGCCTTGCCGGTATTGATGCCGTCGTTGTACGGAGAAACCACCTCGTAGCCGTCCATGCAGGCCTGCATGGCGCAGATCGGGTCGATTTCAGAGATCTTGACGATCATGCCTTCCTGGGCCAGGGACAGGGCAGAACCCTTGCCCACGTCACCGTAACCGATGACCAGGGCTTTTTTGCCGGACAGCAGCATGTCGGTACCACGCTTGATGCCATCGTTCAGGGAGTGGCGGCAGCCATATTTGTTGTCGTTCTTGGACTTGGTGACAGAGTCGTTAACATTGACGCAAGGCACTTTCAGCTCGCCTTTTTCCATCATCTCGTACAGACGGTGTACACCGGTGGTGGTTTCTTCGGTAATGCCATGGATCTTGTCCAGCATTTGTGGATATTTGCTGTGTACCACGGCAGTCAGATCACCACCATCGTCGAGAATCATGTTGGCATCCCAGGGCTCGCCATCCTTGAGGATGGTCTGCTCGATACACCATTCGTATTCTTCTTCGGTTTCACCCTTCCAGGCGAACGTCGGGATACCGGCAGCAGCCATGGCAGCGGCGGCGTGATCCTGGGTGGAGAAGATGTTGCAGGAGGACCAGCGCAGTTCGGCACCCAGGGCCTGCAGGGTTTCCATCAGCACGGCGGTCTGGATGGTCATGTGGATACAGCCCATGATCTTCGCGCCCTGGAGCGGCTTTTCTTCACCGTATTTTTCACGCAGACGCATCAGCGATGGCATTTCGTATTCTGCCAGGGTGATTTCCTTGCGGCCAAATTCTGCAAGGCCGATGTCTGCAACTTTGTAATCGTTACTCATATTGTCTGTTTCCTTAATTAAAACGGGTTCGAAAAAAAGGCCAGAGCATGGTAGTCGTGATCTGGCCTATTTTCTTTCTCAGAGGCCGGCGCCGGCTTTCAGTGCTTCAGCCTTGTCGGTCCTCTCCCAGGAGAATTCCTCGCGACCGAAGTGGCCATAGGCAGCTGTTGGACGATAGATCGGCTTCAGCAGATCCAGCATGGCAATCAGGCCGGCCGGTTTGCAGTCAAAGTGCTCACGCACCAGCTGGGTGATCTTTTTGTCTGCGATCTTGCCAGTGCCGAAGGTGTCTACCAGGATGGAAGTCGGCTCGGCTACACCGATGGCGTAGGACAGCTGTACTTCACACTTGCTGGCGATGCCGGCAGCGACGATGTTCTTGGCAATGTAGCGCGCCAGGTAGGCAGCGCTGCGGTCAACCTTGGAGGGATCCTTGCCGGAGAAGGCTCCACCACCGTGACGGGCATATCCACCGTAGGTGTCCACGATGATCTTGCGGCCGGTCAGACCACAGTCACCGTGCGGGCCACCGATGATGAACTGGCCGGTCGGGTTGATGTGGTACTTGGTGTCTGCATCCAGCCACTCGGCAGGCAGCACAGGCTTGATAATTTCTTCCATCACGGCTTCGTGCAGCTGCTCCTGGGTG
>Ga0181582_10004495_pt1 | contig 11273 bp, 17 predicted proteins | sample 071ome_32_FD_132438 | JGI IMG/M metagenome (GOLD analysis project Ga0181582, IMG submission 132438) | Coastal salt marsh microbial communities from the Groves Creek Marsh, Skidaway Island, Georgia - 071405AT metaG (megahit assembly) | ecosystem: Environmental > Aquatic > Marine > Intertidal... | reverse complement strand
TGTGATTTGATTTTGACCTCAAGTTAACAGCGGGGCCAATACTCGATGTAGATGTTGCGCTGTTTGTGTATGACTGAGTATTCCTGGATGTTCCAAGTCTCTAGCTGTGTCTACGATATCAAGTTTTTCAATTCCTGGAATATCAAAGTAACTGCATTCTACTCTAGGAATGCTTGTATTCCAAATCAATCGATCTTTCTCTATATTAACTAGATTCTTTGCTGCCCAGTCTACTTGAAACACATATTTTTTCATCCGTTGATTAGGCAACACATTGCTCCAACTACTAGGATTCATAAAATCTTTTTTGTTATTATCTAGAGGCATTTTAAATTCAGCATATCTATCAACAGGTGGCCAGCAATATATCACAGCTAGTGGAGTGATCAGTTTTTTTAAAACCGTACTCATCAAACATATTTGTTCTATACTAGCAGCAGGCACACCAAGGTTTATCACAGGTAAATTCATACGTTTACTTAGAACTTCACACCATGTATCGTCGTCATCTACGCCTATACCAAATGTATTTGAACAGCCTAGTGCAACTATGCTTTCGTTCCACTTTATCTGGTGAAAATTTTTTGATCTAAATCCCAAGCTGTTGGTAGTATATCCTATTGATCGTTGATTATACATCCATGAACTGGGTTGTACTTTTTTATTGATACGGAATTTTTTTTCGCTATCACCTGCTATGTGGAACGGTGCTCTACTGAGGTTAGCAGGTGATTTATCGCTGCAATTCAATTGGGTGATCAATTTCTTCACAGCAGTTTCTCCACGATTGATTTAATGGTTTTAGCAGCAATGTTATGACTGAGTATTCCTGGATGTACTAAATCCCTGCCACGATCTAGTAGTTTTAAGTTTGTTATACGTTCATCTGAAGTATAGTCTAGGTGTTCATATTCAAAGAAGGTTGTTTCTACATATGCTGTATCCGACCATAGCAGTCTATCTTTTTTCATGTGTATGAGATTCTTAGCACGCCAGTCTGTTTTATAGTTGTATCCTTTATATTTGGGCAGTAGATGATGCCATTGATCATAATGGTGTACACAATCCGTAATACAGGGTTGTTCAGGAGATCTGTATTCAGCATATCTATCAACAGGTGGCCAACACCATATGATAGCACGTGGTCTGTGTACGGCTCTAAGGTTTGCACTGAGCAGTGTAGCCAGTTCCACACTGGTACCAGGAACACCTAGATTAATAACAGGTATACCCAAGTATCCTTCCAAATGATTTACCCAAGTGTGTGCGTTGTCAACGCCAATACCAAAGGTCATGCTGCATCCAAGTGCAACTATGCTGTTATCAAAATCAATGCAGTCAAATTCATCAGTTCTATATCCCAAGCTGTTGGTAGTATAACTCACGGTTTTGTGTCTATAGTACCATGTATCCGGTTGTCGTTTGCGATTGCGTTTGTACTGCATTTTAGTATCACCTGCAACGTGGAAAGTTTCGTTGTTTAGGTTTGGTGGTGATTTTTCTGCTATACTAAATTCTTTATATAAGTAACTCATAATGTACTTATATTGTATAGCAAACAACTCAGGAGAATGTAAATTTGGTTTTAGCGGCGAGCCTCTAAAGAGGTTACGGGCTCTTCAAACTGGATCATCAGAACCACTACATCTAATTGAAAGTGTTGCTGTACCTGAGGATCGTGTGAGAGAATATGAGCGTATACTGCATCAAGAGTTTGCTCATCTGCGTGTGCGAGGAGAATGGTTTCGTTGTTCAGGTGAACAGGGTGCAGCTTACTTGACTTGGTTTGGCATACACTATCTAGACTAAATAATAAAACACATGGTTAATGGAGAACATATGAAAATAGGTGTATATGGACACAGCATTGCAATATTCACAAATCAATCGAGAATACCACAAAACATAGAAAGTTGGCCTGGATGGACAGAGATTGTGGGCGCACAATATTCACTGCATGGAGGTGGTACATATCACATGAGTCATGAGTCAGCAGCATTTGAAATTTGTGATAGAGCACCCAAAAGAGAGTATGATGTAGCTGTGGTGTTTTGGGCATTCCCAGTGTACTATTGGTTTCCAAAAGTTCCGCAGAGAGATTTTGCGTTTTACAGCCCCAGTGAAAGACTTACACGCATCAAAGGAGCAAGGGGTATAAGAAAAGGCACAGACTTTGACGAAAGCAGTGTCAAAGGCACAAACTTTTCCATGGACGATCTGGTGCAGGCCAACATGTTGTATCAAGAGTTTCATGAGAAACATCACCTTTGGTGGCGTAGTCAAAATGCGCTGTTGAGATTGGAAACACAGGCAAGGAGCCAGAAGATTCCTATAGTACATTATTTTCATCCCAAAAGTGGAGTTCCAGATTGGCTAGACATTATATCAGGACCAGTGGAGTTTGGAGAAATAGGGTCTATGCAAGATCAAGCAGAACACACTGCAAATTTCAACAACTGCAACAATAGATTGAATCGCAAAGCCAACGAATGGTTAGCAGAGCGAGTGGTATCTGATTGTAAACGTGCATTGAAATGGTATGACACACCAGAAGAGACTAGAATAGAAAACTATCGTAAAAGTAGAGAAACTTGGAAACAACGTCAGAAAACACTTGATTATAAATTGCTTATTGACGATACAGATGAACCAGAGATTGTTTATTCAAAAAGACACAACAAAGGCGCAGGACAAAGACCTAATGCTAGAACGCCAGTGCTCACAGCCAAAGAAGTCAAAAGGCGTGCCAAGGCTGCAAAGCTCAAGTAAATAACTCAGCGACCAGTAGTAGTATCAAGATAACTACATCTCAAGAGTTAGGTGTGCCTGTTGTGCATCTAAAGAGAAGAAGGAGGTTCGAATCCCCCGGTCGCCCGGGGTGTAGCGCAGTGGTTAAGCGCGGCAGTCAAGGGGATTGCAGGTCGTGGGTTCAAGTCCCACCACCCCGACTAATTCTTTTTTGAAATCGATCTTCAGTGGTATTGTCAGCAGCAGCCAATAACCTAATTAATCTAGTATCAACCGTTCTACCTTGATCGATTTCGTTGAACACATGTTCTTTCAATGCTGCAAGCAGTTGTGGAGCGTGTTCAATCAATGCCCAATTGCTTTTGTATTGCTCAGGTGTAATTTCAGGCTTGCCCAAACGCTCAAAATTGCCTATAATGTTACCATATAGGTCTTCAATCACAGGGCGCTCTTTGTAACCCATTTTCACACGCCACGGACCAGGGCTGTGAGTGGCTGTTCTTAAAAATATGTTGTCCCAATGTGGATTGTTTTTCATAGCGTATTTAGTGAAATAAATACGCATATAAAGAGGAGTATGGTTATGAGTACACTTAAACGTTTGACATTGGATTTAGAACTAGGGCAACAGATACTGGTAGGGCAAAGCAACAAGCCAGCAACAATTACAAAAATAGAGTACCATGAAAGGACAGGAGAGATAACTATCAACACAACTAGAGGACCTAGGAAAGCATTGACATTTAGATTGATGCCAGAAATTAAAAACACAGATGATCCAGCGGAGAAGTATAGATGACCAGTAAATTATGGGTTTACGGAGATAGTTTTGCAAATAGTGAATTTGATTTGGGCCCAGGCCGAGAAATCAGTTGGCCATATTTGTTGAGTAAACACTTTGACGAATACGAAAGCCATGCTCGTTGGGGTGTGGGCAATGATTGGATTATAAATCAGTTCATGCAAAACAATCCTGGAACCAAGTCTAGGTCAGACAGAGACGTTGGCATTTTTATATTTTCTCATCCTAGAAGAATGTGTTTGCCAATACACGAAGGAAAGTATTGGTTACAGAGTCATACCTACACTGACGAAGACAACAGGAATCGTGGTGAACTTGGCAAAGAATGTGATCGTTTGCAAATCAAATTAAAAAAACGCAACTGGTTTAAAGACATTCAAGAACAGGTAATGTACGATCCTTGGCGTTGGCGTTACATGATTGATTTGCAACTACATGTATTGAATACCTATAGTGAATACTTTGACATGTTGATTGTGCATAGTGGATTTGTTGATAGTGCCTTCGCAGTAACCAAAAGTGATGTATGGAATCACAAACGTTCAGAAGGATTTGTATTTTTAGATCTAATGACACCTATGGAACATCCTCAAGCACAGGGTTTGCCTACAGAATTGCAACATGCACCATGTCATATGACCAAAGAACTAAATCATCAATATTATAAAATCATGCTGGCAGCTTGTACTACTTTTAACGTAAAACGCCATCTTGTTAATGGATGGAAACATTGGAGTGACATTGAAAGAAATATAATCAAAGACGGAGAGCAGCGTTGGGAAAGATAGACCAACAAACGGTTTATATTTTTGGTGATAGCTTTGCAATAGATGTTCCTAAAAGTTGGCCTTTGTATGTTAAAGAAGCAATAGGTGATAGGTATAGTTTCAACAACCATGCACATGGAGGTGCTAGTAATGATTATTCAGAATACATTATGCGAAATCAAGGATTGAAAAGAAAAGATAAAAATACAATAGGCATGTTTTTTATTAGTCATCCAAGAAGACTTTGGCTACAAGGACAGACAGATGTAGTTATTCAAGGTCAAGATGTAGAACAGCTTAGGTTTCGTGCAAAAAACAATCACAAAGCCAGTGTAGAACAATTAAAAAATTTATACAGCCAGAGACTTGTTGATCAATACGAAGGTGCTTATTATCTTGTTGGTAATGACAAAATTAGATGGGAAAGAGAACTAAGAAAAATTTTATGCAGTATCAATCACCATGCAAGACTTTATAAAAAATTTTTTGTGTTTTTTAGTTTTGAGGATTCTTTACATTTATATAGACAGCTTGATATAACTTTTAACAATTTAGATGTTATAGATAGATTTGCAATGGATTCACTTAATAGAGAAGACCAAAGTTTCTTTAATTCAGTTAACCATTTATCCAGACCACAAAGAAGAGGCTTTGCTAAGGTAATGATTGATTGTATAGAAAAAACAAGTTTTGATTATAGTGTACTAAACAAAGAATGGAGACAATATGATTATTTGCCTAAGAAAGGATCTTTATGAATTTGTACGTGTTCGGCGATAGTTATGCAGAGTTTTCTCCAAATGGATGGTTAGATCGATGGCAAAGGAAAAACGCAAATAGTAAAGTACATTGTTATGCCATGGGAGGCAGTGCTATTGAACATGCAGAAAATCAAATGTGGAAATACGGAGTTCGTAAACGTTTGAAGAATTCAAATGATATAGGCATGTTTTTTGTTTCTAGTCCTTACAGGATGTGGTTAGATTGTCATATTGATACTACAATACATGGCAATGACTCAAAACAATTAAAAGAAAGAAGAAAAATACAGCCAAAATCTCAAGAACAATTAGATCACTTAAAAAGGAACAATATTGTAAAATACTATGATGGTGCATATTATTTTGTAGCTTGGGATACACAAAGACACTTGAGAGACATGCATAGAACTTTTTGTAGCATAGATTATCATGCAAAAAACTACAGCCAATTTTTTGTATTTTTTTGTTTTGAAGATGCCCTGAGAACTTATAAAAGATTAGAGCAAACTTCATGGAAAAATATCAATGTAGTCGATAACTTTGCTTTTGATAAGATAGCACAGGATCCAAAAAGACCTGGAAACATTCTACCTTTTTTTAGAGATGCCCCGAATCACATGAACGAACATCAAAATAGAACATTTGCTTATACCTTGGATAGTAGTATTAAAAATAAAAAATTTGATTATACTTTGTTTGACGCATTTTGGGAAAGATATGATTACACGTATAACGAATCAAGAGAATAAATATACATATGAAGATAGATAACATTTTTACAGAAGATGCAGACATTGAAGAATGGAAAGCAACCAAAGAACTTTGCAAAAGCAATCGCAGCAATGCAAGTCTTGGTGCCAGTGCTCTAGCATCATGTAAGAGTCAAGGTTTACGCAGACGTGAGAGCAAAGTTAAACACACCATAAACAAAAAGCGTCAAAAAATCACAGGTAGAAAAATCAAAGGCAAAAAGTACGGCGGTCCTTTACCTGACTGGAGTTGATATGAGATTTAGTGAAATATATGAAGCACCACAACCAGCAGCAGACGCAAACAGCGGACTTGCAGGTGTGTTTGGCGCACAGATAGATCACAACAAAGAATGGAACCAAGAACTAGAGTATAGTCAAAACCAACAGCAGTTTGGAGGTAGTGCAGGTGTAGGCAACGGCGGAGTAAATGGTGGACTAGATGGCGGCCCAGGCAATCCGGGTCGTGCCGGTGGCTTGCGTTTTGCACCAGGTGCGTTAACTAGACTAAACGGCAGTCAAAGCAGCATGACAAAGGATTCAGCTGGACAAGCTATGCAAGCAACTATTCAAAGAGCACAGAACATGGCACGTATATTCGGTGGCACAATTACCGTTAATGATGCTATAGCCAAACGTGGTACTAGCAGAGAACGTGAAACGCAAGGTAGCCAACACTTTAACGGAACAGCACTAGACCTAAGCACAGCAGGCATGGATAATGATGCTAAATTAAGATTAGTAGCCGCAGCCCAAAGAGCAGGATTTACAGGCTTTGGATTTGGTAGTAACATACTACACGTAGACACAGGACCACGTAGACATTGGTCATATGGCAACAGCAGCTATGGTGGTGTTAGTGTTGCAAGTTTGGGGGCGGCTGTTAGAGCAGGGAGAGCCGTAGCTTAGATGGATTTAATTGGTAGAATATTGGTTGCAAGACCTATAATCCAAGACCCATATTTTAAAAAAAGTGTGGTATTCATTTATGAGCAAAACGATTACACAGCAGGACTAGTTCTCAACAAGCCAGGAACAATGAAGTTTTCAGATGTAGCAATACAAAAAGGAATGAGTTGTGCTTCAGAAAGCAACGTACCAATTTATCAAGGCGGACCAGTTAATCAAAATGCACTAATTGTATTACACACAAATGAGTGGAACAGCCAAAACACATTAGTAGTCAACAATCAATGCAGCGTAAGTAGTGATGGATTAATGATACACAAAATTGCAAGTGGTAACAATCCAAAAGGATTCAGAGTATTTACAGGTGCAAGTGTTTGGCGCAAAGGGCAACTTGAACACGAAATGGATTTAAATCATTGGCTAATCACTGATTTTAAACTAAGCGATATTTTTGATACTGACAAACGAGCACAATGGGATGCTGCAATTAACAAAGCAGCTACACAAATGATTGACAAACTTTTTGCCTAGTGTTAAAATAAATTGAGGAGAACATTATGTTTAGGTTAGCCCTAGCATTTTGCCTAGGACTGACTTTTTCAATCTCGGCAAATGCTCAAGAAAGTGGAAAAAAGTATTTCATGACACGCCAAGAGTGCGAACCTGCGCTTGATATGATGGAGGTGATTATGAAGTATGATGAAAAGCCATTGTTCACAGGAACAGGTATGCAGTTTAGTTATCAAGGACAACCATTCACAGGTGGTGTTATGTTTTTTGTAAACCAAGATACAGGCACTTGGAGTTTAATGATGTTGTACGGCGATGGCACAGCCTGTATGACAGCAATTGGAACAGAATTTAAACCTTATACAGATTAGCAAAAATAAATATAATATGCAACGGTTTAAGAAACATCTATTTGTTCTCATAGACTTTAAAGGTCACCCGCAATTGTCTAATGATGCTAACAATAAAAAACGATACAATAATTTTATATCGTTGTACAACCTACAATCACCTAGTTTTTTAAAAAAAAAATTTATTGTAATCAACAATACACCTCTAAGTGAGGATCAAGGATTAACTGATATAAAAAATAACATAGTGAGTAAAGGTGTAAATTGGATTGATGTTGATAGTTTTTCTAGTATAAATGATGTACTAGATAAAATTATAGTCAAAAACAAAAGTACACAAATTTACATAGCAGGAACCAACACCAGTGGTTGTTGTTATGCTTCTAAAAAACTAGGTGCATATTATTGGGCAAAACAAGGTTTTAATGTAGAAATAAATTTAAAATATTGTTATGATAACTTTTCTACAGGAGAAACAGACAGCGACAAACAATTATCCAGTGTTTGTGTGTTGTATAAAAATATTTATAACCATCAATTAAATGATAAAATAAAGATAACAAATGAAATTAGGATATTAGAAAATGAGTGATACATTGGTATTAAATGCAGATGGACAACCGGTTAGTTTTTTACCACTAAGTATTGTACAATGGAAAGAGGCTGTGATGTACATGTACCATGACAAGTGCAATGTGCTTGAATGGTATGATGACTGGCTGGTGCGGTCCCCCTCCTGGGAAACGCGGGTCCCCGCGGTGATCATGTTGAAGGAGTTTATGCACAAAACCCGCAAGCCACGTTTTAGTAAATCTAATTTGTACTTGCGGGATTTGTATGAGTGCGGCTACTGCGGTGAACGGCAGACTAAAAATGAACTTACAATTGACCATGTCACACCTATTAGTAAAGGTGGACGTACCAATTGGGAAAATTGTATCTGTGCTTGCAAGCCTTGTAATTGGCGCAAAAGTGATAAGGTAGGACCAGAGTGGCGCCCAAGATACAAACCTTATGCTCCTGGTTATTATGAATTAGTACGCAAACGCAAACAACTTCCATTTGATTTGAAACACCCTAGTTGGACGCAATGGCTTGATTTAGAAAAGACTTATTAGTTTTTTCCTTTGTACCTTGTTGAATGCATCTGCTCTAAATACAGCAAAGTTATGTTTTAACAGCCCTTCTTCTTTGAACTTCCAATCTATACGTTGTGTTTTTGTCATATGTGCAAATGTTTTACACAAATCTTTGGTTTGCTTGACTATAGCATTTATTTTATCTATAGGTGTTTCAACATCAAATTTATCGATATCAAAATAGTCTATATAGGTTTTAAATCCATAATCAGCAATCTGTTTGTTAGGACTGCCACTAGCAAATATAATCATAGGTGTGAAAGTGCTTATAGCTTTAAAAGTTTTTTCAGTTATCATCAAACGATTGTATTTTTTTGAAATTACGGTTTCGTTGGCTATATGGAATATACTGCTATCTAAAATATGTTTGTAGTCGTGCAATGGTTGCTGCATTGTTTTACTATCAATAGTAATAGGCAAAATTTTGTTAAATTTTTCAAGCATGATCCAATCAATATCATCTCTGTTATATTTGAAATGATCTTCTGGTATAGGCATTTGACTGAACAGCCCATTAACACCTGCACTAGAATAGTATAAACAAGCATTAAGATACGTTCTGTAAAATCTTGGAGCTCTGTTTAAACTAGAATAATATTTTTTGTTGTGTAGTCGTGTTGTATTTTTTACAGCTCTTTTAAATTCTTTGTCTATATTAAAAAAGTCATGTAAATCATTTTGCCAACTCCACCACATGTGTTCTACATGTACACGAAAACTCACTTGCTTGGCGGCTTCTATGTCTTGTAGGTTACAACTAAAATAAAATATTTTGTGAGCTGGAATATTATTGTTTTTTATACTTGATTCTATGTTGTTCCAAAAGTTAAATTGATTTATAGGATCAAAACCTTCTTCTGCCATGTCAATAAAAATGTAAAAGTTTTTGTCTTGTCTTAGTCTATCAAGTATATCATCATTGATATAATAAAACACATCTACACTATTCCAATCATGCCAATTCGACAACCCAACCAAAAGCACCTGTACATTTGGTATGTTGAGATTTATAAAGTAATAATTATGTTCTAATGTTTTTTGAAATATGTATGGGTTGGTTTGAACAACGCCCTGTTCTACAACACGCATTCTTTTATAGCTCGCACACAATCATCTATCATAGCATCAGTATGAAGTGGAGTAGGAGCAAAACGGAGACGCTCCTCGCCCACAGCAACCGTAGGATAGTTGATAGGTTGCACATAGATGCCGTGTTCATCTAGCAACCTATCCGAGATTGCTTTACATTGTTTAGCGTCACGGATCATCACGGGTATGATATGAGTACAGGCTTTATCAAGCACCTCCACGCCAGCCTCTTGCAGTTTACGTTTAAGTTTTGCTGCAACGGCCTGATGCTGTTCACGAAGGTCGTTGTGATCTTTTAAATACTTGATACTGGCCAACGCACCAGCACAAAGCACAGGTGACATACTCGTGGTAAAAATGAACCCCGATGCCACGCTCCGGATAGCGTCTATAACATCCCCATCTCCGGCTATATAACCTCCTGTAACACCAAAAGCCTTGCCGAGCGTTCCGTTTACAATGTCTACACGATCTTGAATACCTAGATGTTCTAGATACCCTGCTCCATGGTTTCCATACAATCCTACCGCATGGACTTCGTCGATATAGGTAATTGCTCCGTAACGATCAGCAAGATCGCAAATCGCTTCAATTGGACTGACATCACCGTCCATGCTATACACAGACTCGAAAACAATGCAAGGGACTTGTCCTCCTGTGGAAACTATTGCCAATTGTTGCTCTAATTGCTCCATATCATTGTGCTGCCATATTATTTTGTCAGCACCACTATGCCGGATACCCTGTATGAGGCTTGCGTGATTCTTTGAATCACTCAAAAACACAATGTTGGGAATGATCTTGCTTAGGGCAATTAGACTCCATTCATTTGCGACATAAGCACTGGAAAAAAGTAGAGCCTGAGGTTTACTATGTAACCGGGCAAGTTCTAATTCTAGTGCTACGTGGTAATGCGATGTTCCTCCTATGTTACGGGTTCCGCCTGAACCAGCACCTGTCTGATCCAGTGCAGTGTGCATCGCATCAATGACCACTTTGTGTTGTCCCATACCTAAATAGTCATTACTACACCAGTTCACAATGTTCTTGATGTTGTATTTTCCATACCATATAGCCTTGGGAAAGTCGCCTCGCTCTCGAACTATGTCGTTGAACACACGATACTTTCCAGTGTCTTTTAGGTCATTAATTAATGAAAGGAATGGGGCTTTGTTTATCATAATATACTCTGTTATTGAAAAAATATTTATGTTTTTTACAGGTTAACATATAGTATAACGGTTCTCTTGGGTTTTTATCGTATACTTGGGTATATTTAAATACTACACGATCAATTTGATCGTAAACAAGAAGGAGGTATTTCGTTATGGAAATGCTTAATAAAGTAAAAGCATGGGCAGGCGCACTAGCGGAAGTTGGTGTAAGTGTCGCAGCTTTAGCAATCATCCTAGAAGTTCTAGGACTAGGCAACATGCCATTCATGCCGGA
>Ga0181582_10004493_pt1 | contig 11274 bp, 12 predicted proteins | sample 071ome_32_FD_132438 | JGI IMG/M metagenome (GOLD analysis project Ga0181582, IMG submission 132438) | Coastal salt marsh microbial communities from the Groves Creek Marsh, Skidaway Island, Georgia - 071405AT metaG (megahit assembly) | ecosystem: Environmental > Aquatic > Marine > Intertidal... | reverse complement strand
TGCTGCCCTGGATCCCGTCGAACCGAAGATGGACGCACGGAGAATCTCGGTGTTGTTCTTTGACGAATCCGGCAGGCAAGCCCGAGCCGAATGTTCGTTGAGCGAGCTTGTTGACGCTGGTCTGGATGTCGCATCAATCGAGGCATCGCTACGTGCTGCTGTTTACTCGGACGTGTTCATAACTAAGGCCGGCCTGCCAACCGGTGGCAGCGTGGTGACCGAATAGGCATGGGATTCGTAGAGCATCTCAAGCAGTTTTTCGGTGATGAAGTTGACCCCGCAGAACTACAAACCCTGGCACTTCACGCGGTTGCTTCTGACATTCGTGCAACAAAACCCGCAATAGCAAATGCCGTTTGGCAGGCGCGGCAAGGAGTTGGTTCCGCACTTGACGATGCAAGGGTGCTGTCGGAGCGATACAACGCTGCCCTAATTGAGTACCGGGCATTGATTGAAAGTGGCTTTAGCGACTCTGAATCAGGAAAGGTGGGTCATGACTCTGATAGCACCATCTAACGTGCTCAATACATACCTTCCTCTCGACGATTTGAAACTGAGAATGGGGATTTCAAGCACCACAAACGATTTTGTTTTGTGGTCGGTGCTCCACGCGGTGAGCCGGGCTGTTGATCGGTACTGCAATCGAACGTTTTATGCCGTTGATGCGACTCGTCGATTCGATGTTGAAGACAAATCATCCGTTTCGCTCCCAGATCTGATCTCAATCGTTGAGGTACTCGAAGATCGTGACGGCGACCGCGTTTTCGAAACTACGCGTGGAGTGAACGCCTACTCGCTTTACCCTTTGAACGTTTCACCCGGATCTGGCGCCGGCAGGCCGTTCTCGGAAATCAGGAGTGATGTTTCAGATGTGGCGGAACCGTTTGCGCTGGGTCGGAGCAGATTGAAAATCTATGGCCGATGGGGTTACCGATTTCATGTTGTTTCGACCACAAGCAGCATTTCAGTTTCAGGTGGTATTAGCTCGATCGTTACTTCGATTCCGGTTGATACTGCAGCAGATCTGAAAGCAGGTCAGACCTTGCTGATCGAGGATGAACAAATGTTCATTCGAGAAATATCCGGAACGACCCTTACCGTTGCGAGGGCGGTCAACGGATCTCAGGCAAGTACACATCCAGATGCGACCGGCATGTCGCTCGTAGTCCCGCCAGAGGAGGTTAGTCAGGCGGTAGCGTTACTGGCAGCTCGATATTGGAAGAGCAAAGACGCCACCAGCAACAGCTTTGCTGGAATATCTGGCTTTGGATCGATCACTGTCGACTCTGGGTTGGATGGGCCGGTTGAATTACTTCTCGCACCACTTCGGAAACTGCCCGTTGGGGTGGGTGTCTAGTGGGACTCGTAACTGCGCGTGATGGGATAGCGAGCGCAATCGACTCGATTGGTGGTCTTAGTGTCTTTGACCATGTGCCAGATCAGGTTGGTGAAACGCCGGCTGTCGTTATGCGTCTGTCTGGAGCGAACTACACCGACCAGACCTTCACATTTGCGTTGCTTCTGATCACGACCGGATTCGATATGTCGGAGACAGAGCCAGGCTGCATCCCTACCTTGATTCTGTTGGTAGCAGTTCGATCAAAGTCGCACTCGATACTTATGCGGGTTGCACAGTTGTTTCGTCGACCGGAATAGAACGTCGGAAGATCGGTAGAATCGAGCATTTGGTTGCTGAGTTAAAGGTGGTGACCTGTGCTGCCTGATGCAACTCGTGAGGTTCCGGCGAGTGAATCCCGCGAGACGAAAACGTTCGCTGACCTAAACGCCATTTGGAACGAGCTGCTTGCTCTGCGTGATCTTGTTGAGAGTTATCACGACCGCAAACTACGTCGTATCGAGAGCGACCTGCGTTGGACTATGACCCTCGTGGGTGCTCAGTTCATCACGCTCATAGGTTCAGCCATAGCAACACTCGCTGGTGTGTAAATCGTTAGCGCTGCTGAACACAACCATCTAATCCTCGAATAAACTGCGCCATCGAAGATCATTTCGGTGGCGTTTTTGTTTTGACGCGGTTTTCGAACAGCGTTTAGACCAATGTCACTCAGCAAAATCGAGTAGCGGAGAACTCTAAAAACATGCGAATTGGAATCATGGGTGCCGGTGGAATCGGAAGCGTTGTCGGTGGACTGCTTTCCAAGGCTGGCCACGACATCACGCTCATCGACCAGTGGCCTGAGCACGTCGAGAAGATTCGCAAGGATGGACTGATCGTCGAGACTCGTACTGAGGAACATCTCACCCATCCGAAGGCCATTCACCTTCACGAGCTGCAACTCGAAACCGAGCCGTTCGATGCTGCATTCATTGCTGTGAAGTCATACGACACAGAGTGGGCGACCACGATGATGTTGAACTACGTCGATCCCGACCACGGGGTGTTCGTGGATTTCCAGAACGGAATTAACGACGCACGCATGGCAGAAGTTGCCGGAGTTCACCGGTCATTGGCCTGCATCATCACTATTAGCGCAGCTGTTTACGAACCTGGTCGAGGACTGCGTACAGACGTGAACGTGCCGGGCTTCAAGATTGCCGAGCACGATGGTTCTGACACTGCTAGAGCACGTGAACTGGTCGAAGTAATGAACGCCGTCGAGGACACGGAGTTCTCAGATGACCTCTGGGGTGAGCGTTGGTCCAAGCTGATGGTCAACTGCATGAACAACGCTCTTTCTGGCGTGACAGGCCTGGGTACTGCAGCTGTGCGTACTGAAGACGATACTCGCAGGATCGGCATTCAACTTGGTGCTGAAGTTGCCCGAGTTGCAAAAGCTCACGGGCAGGATCTTCACTCGGTGCTGGGACTATCTCCTGAAGCGGTAATCGACGCAGCTGAGGGTCGTAACGTTGAAGATGTAGAAGCAGCGCTCCTGGAAACCGCCAAGAAAGCTGGTTCAGGTGGCGTGCCTTCGTTCGGACAGGATGTACGAAAAGGTCGCCGCACAGAGATCGACTATTTGAACGGTTATGTGTCGGACATGGGGCGAGAAGTTGGGGTAGCAACTCCGTTCAACGACAAGATCGTCGAGATCGTTCACGATCTCGGAATCGAATTTACCGGTGATCTGAAGCACATCAGGCCGATGATCGATATGCTTCCGTAGGCGTCGTTCACTCGTAAATTGTTGAAGCGCACTATCTCCCTTACTTCGACTGGCTCAGCACAGACTGCTAAGTCTCGCCGTTCCGCGGGGAGATAAAGGAACACGAATGTCATTCAGAATTGCTTTGGTTGGAGCCGGCGGAATGGGACGCCGGCACGCACATGGTTACATCGAACTTCGAAAGTATTTCAATACTGTCGAGATGGCGGCGATCTGTGATCTGCACGAAGATGTAGCCACAACCGTAGCCAACGAAATTTCCGACGCAACAGGATCACGTCCGGATATCTACACAGACTTCAGCCAAATGCTTGAAAAAGCTGATCTTGACGGCGTGGCGATCGTTACCAGCACACCGATGCACCACCGGTTCGCTATCCAGGCAATGGAAGCTGGACTTCATGTAATCACTGAAAAGCCGATGGGTCTAACGCTCAAGGCCTGCCGGATGATGCGAATGGCATCCCAGGAGCACGGCAAGGTTATGGCAGTTGCAGAGAACTATCGCCGTGATCCAATGAACCGTTTGACTCGTGAACTTATCCAGACAGGCGCCATAGGAAATCCCTACTTCACTGTCGATATGCACGTCGGAAGCTCCGATGGTGCGGTGATGCACTCGACCGTCTGGCGAGCTAAGAAAGAGCAGGCCGGCGGGATGGTCCTCGACGCAGGTGTGCACAACGCCGACATGTTGCTGTACCTGATGGGCCCCGCGAATTCCGTATTCGCAGAAACATCGATATTTGAGCCAAGTAGAAGCTTGCGACTAATGAGTGAAGTCGCTCCAACGCTTGCGGCAATGTACGACCATCGGAGAGAAGACGGGTACTCGACTGGCGACGAAGTCGAGCAAACCGCGGTCGATACAGCGTTTGGGGTTATTCGTTTCGAATCAGGTGCCATTGGACAGCTGTCGATGACGGATACTTCGCATGGTCAGAATGTCGGTGTATCAACTGTGTCTGGAAGTACCGGAACGCTCTACCGGCCTCGGAGTCGATCAGGAGAGTCTCCGATTATTCGACGAAACGACGGTTCCGAAATCACCGGTGATGCACTTCTTGATCTTGTTCCTGAATTCGAGCTGGATGATGTGACCTCGAAGCTCTGGAACGGTGCTCGCCGACTCGGTTCGTACGATATGCACTTCCGCACCATCGACTCAAAGATCCTTGCTTACGAGTACCTCGATATGGTCAACGCAGCTGAATCCGGAGGACAACCTGAGGTTGGTCCGAAAGAAGGAATGGATGCGCTGGCGCTCGCTTACGCGTTGATGGAATCAGGGCTACAAGGCGCACCAGTTTCGGTCGATGACGTTGCGGAAGGTCGAGCTTCGGCTTTCCAGGACGATATCGATTCCGAGATGAACATCTAATTCACTGGTCCAACTCCCATGCCTGAAAACACCAAAACACTCGCCGTCTACTGCTGGTCACCTCATGTGCAAGCTGAAGGTGTAAATGCTGTTCTTGATAACTTGCAAGAAGCCGGTGTTAACACTGTTTCGACCACGTCGTATGTTGCCGAACCGGCAGGCGTAACTGAGCTCGGACCCGGAATCAGGCGCGAGCCACCGGAGGATGGTGGGCGTGGAATGGATCGCATCGTCGATCGTCCACTGTGGGGCAAACGTGAGCAGTTCTTGCGAACTGGTCCTTCGTTCGAGCACGACCGATCTTTGTACGAAGAGTGTGTCGCGTTCGCACCACCTGAACCTAACGCTCTGACATCGTCTCAAGGTCACGTTGTTGCGGATTTCATTGGAGAAGCTAAGAAGCGCGGCATGAAGGTCTACATGCAGGTTGCACCTTCGGGTCGACCGGGAATTAATCCTGACGCACCCCAAGATGCGCTCGATCTTGAAACGCCGCGACTACCGAACGGTGAGTCACCCGGCGAACGAATGGTGAACTTCCCGCCAATTACCAGTACCGAGCTGCACAAGTTCAATACTGCGCTGGTTAAAGACGTTCTAACGGCGTATCCACAACTTGATGGCGTGATGCTGGACAGGATGGAGCAGTCGGTTTATTCGTTCGACGATGCGTTTTTGGACTTCGGTCCCTACTCGCGCAAATTCGCGAATGAGAACAATTTCGATTTCGAGAGGATGCGAAGCGCAGCTCAATCGGTGATCGACGGACTACGAAATGTCACAAACGCCGATCTTATTCCTGCGCAGCAAGCTGGTGGAGTTCCATACGCTCTAATGTCAGCGCTTCGCACTAATCCTGCGATGGCGGAGCTGCTTGAGTTCAGGGCAGCGATAACTCGAAGCTACCTACAGAAATTCAGAGATTCAGCCGATTCAGTTCGGGATGGTGTTGAGTTGGTCCCAGCAACGTTCCCACCGCCAATTTCGTTGCTGACGGGTGTTGATTTCGCAAAGTATGCAGGGCTTGCTGACGCAATGATGATCAAGTTCTTCACGATGCACTGGCCGCTGATTGTCACGTACTGGACAGAGTCTTTGACGCGAGTGAATCCATCGCTAGATCCGGGCTTAGTTGCACGCGCTGTTTCGAACGCCTTCGATATGGAAGATGATCCTTCAGCGAACCTTGACGACTATGTGTTCCCTGGGCCAGATGACCCACATCGTGCGGGAACTGACGCCCAGATTCGCAAGATCAAACAGGCGACCTCAGAGGCGGGTGGGAAGCCCATTTTGCCTTCTGTGCACGCTTACGGCCCAATGGACGATGTTGAACGTCGTTGGCGAATCGGGTGGGAAGCAGGTGATAGCGGAATGTGGATCAACCGCTACGGGTACTTGTCGGCCAAGAAGCTCGCTCTGCTGAAACAGGTTACGCAAGGCTAGTCCAACGCCGCGTCGACGATTCCTGTGGCGTTCTCTCACGTAATCCTGACGCGAATTCTTTCGCGGCGTTCCAGCTCAAGAGCAGAATTCATCAGAAATACAGATCAACTGCTCAGGGCTGAAGGAACTTCTCGCTTTGAAGAAACTGGTAATCCGTCTGCTGGCTGTAGTTGTAATCGGAGCCGTTCTGATTCAACTCGCTCCTTACGGACGAGATCACGATAATCCACCAGTCATCAACGAACCAGAGTGGAGTAGTGAATCAGATCGAGCTCTCGTGGCTCGGGCGTGTTTCGATTGCCATTCCAACGAGACCGAATGGCCGTGGTACTCGAATATTGCTCCTGTTTCGTGGTGGACTCAAAACCACGTAGACGAAGGTCGCGACGAACTCAATTTCTCGGAGTGGTCGTGGGATTACGACGAGCTTGACGAGATTGCAGAAAGCGTGATGGAAGGCGAAATGCCACCTGGCTATTACGAGAACGGACCACGCAGTCCAAACCTCACCAGTTGGGAGCGCGAGCAGCTTATCTGGGCGTTAGTAAACACCTTCGGATATACGGAGAATGGTCGGCAGGACGACGATTAACTCGTTCGTTCTGCGTGCATGATGCGCGCTACCTGCAAAGGTTGAGTCTGGTACTTAAAGTTCCCGAATCCGTTGGCAGCAAAAATCGGCTCGATTCGATCAGGCCAGCGCGATTCCCAAATGATGCGGAAAAGGTTTTGTGACGTTTGAAGCCACCCGGGGCTGATTCGCATTATTAGTCGAACCAACTGCCAGTGCGCCATGAATCCCATCCGCAGCAGTTTCGAGATAGGGACGATGAAGTCGTGCATCACAACCGATCCGCCAATTTCCAGTTTGTTTCTGGCTGACAACGCGACCTTTTCGAGATCGATCAATTTCGGCATGTACGAACCTGCCATGAGGTCGAATTCACCATCTAGATCAGCAAGTTCTTCGGCGGGCATGTGGATCCAGTTGATCTTGCGAAACCCTTTGTGATTGCTCTTTTCACGTGCAACATCTAAATACGAGGAAGCAAGGTCAATACCAACGATCTCGGCTTCTGGAAAGCGTTTAGCGAGTGCAAATGTGGAAATACCGGTACCGCAACCGATGTCCAGGATTCGACGGAACTCTTTGCCGGAAGGCAGGATGTTGATCATCTGCCGCTTCCACCACAGATCCATGCCCAGAGTTGCCATGCGGACCATTCGGTCGTAACTATGGGCTGTTTCGGAGAACAGTTCGACCAAGAGCGACTTTGCAGGTTGCTCGTGTCCATTGCGCCTATGATTCAATTCAGGTTCTGTGCCAGCCATTAATTAACCTAATCACACGATTCACGCGAATCTAAACCATACATCGTGATACTGATTTTGGTGAAGTTAATCTGGTGAGGCTGAGTCACCGAATTCAGACTTCAACCGTTCAAGTTCATCCTGAGAAAGTGAACCATCCAGCGCAGCAACGTTTGCTTCCAGATGAGCGATGCTCGAAGTTCCGGTAATGACCGTTGAAACTGCCGAGGGTTCGGAAGCGAATTGGTATCCCTTCTGGATGAGAGTTGCTGAGTCGCCATTGGAAAGCCAATCGAGAGCGTTTCCGCCGGATTCCTGTCCCCATTCGTACATACGTTCTTGAAGTTTGGCTTCGCGAGTAAGAGTTAGGCGTACCGGTGCCATGTTTAGGATGCCGGTCGAACTTGAATTAGCTAGGGGCAAAGCTTTCTTGGCTGCCCACTGATTCATGATTCCGTACTTCAGCATTACCGAATCCCAAACGTCGGGATGCCGTTCCATTGCGACCGACATTCCTTCGTGTTTGGGATCCATCGTTAGCATTTCGGTCACGCCAAGAAACCGAGTTTTTCCCTCGGTTTGGAATTTCTGCATTACAGGGATGAACGTTTCGGCTACCTGGTCGTAGTGTTCTGGAATAACGCCGTGAATCTGGAAAATGTCGACGTAATCGGTGTTCAGGTTTCGAAGACTAGCTTCGAGCGATTCGACGGGGATTTTCGGGTCGGTCACGGGGCCTGAAGCCGGACGATACGTCCATTTGGTGGCGATCAGGTATTTGTCGCGCTGATGACCTTCAAGTGCCTTGCCAAGAAGTTCTTCGGCTTCTCCGTACGCAGCTGCTGTGTCGAAGAGATTTATGCCGAGATCGAGCGCTCGCGAGATGAGGGCCTTTCGACCCTCATCATCTACGCCCGTTTTCTGACCGAACTGGGATGGTCCGCCGGTGCCGTAGCTCAGGAGTGAGACATCGACACCGGTATTACCTAATTTTCTGTATTCCAACTTTGATTAGTACTCGAGAATTGCGCGACCGAGGATTTTTCCGCTTTGCAGGTCGTTACATGCTTCATTGATTTGATCGAGGCTGTAACTCTTGGTTACGAGCTTGTCGAGCGGGAACTTGCCTTCCTTGTGGAGGCGCAAGTACATATTGAAGTCTTTGTCCGGGTAGGTAGCCCCGAGCGAACCTCTGTAAATTCGCTGGTGGAACATGAAGTGCCCAGGCCAAATGGTCATTTCAGGCCCTGGCATTCCTATCAGAACTGCCGTTCCACCAATGTTGTCAGCACCGGAACCACCGCTTCGGGTGACAGGCAAGATTTGCTCGTTCGTAACTCGGAGTCCAATTGCGTCGAATGCGTAATCAACTCCGCCATCGGTCATTTCGATGATGGTCTCAATTGGGTCGACCTTTGAAGCGTTGACGGTGTGTGTTGCACCGAACTGCTTAGCGAACTCGAGTTTTGAATCGTCGAGGTCAACTGCAATAACCGGATATGCCTCAAGAATCGACGCCATTTGAATGGCGGACATTCCAACTCCACCGACACCGAACACCGCAACGGATTCTTGCGGTCGGACATTTGCTGTGTGGAGAACTGCTCCGGCGCCCGTTAGGACAGCACAGCCGACAATCGAAGAAAGATCTTTTGGAGAGTCATCGGGAACTTTGACGGCGTAACCACCCCAGACAATTACGTCTTCACCCCATGTGTAGGTTGGACCCTCGAGCGGCTCCTCCTGCCAGGTTGCGCCTCCTGCTGGCGGCTTCCAACGACCTTTCACGGGTTCTCGTGGGACCCACGTGACGATTGCTGCATCGCCTTCTTGGAGGTGAGTAACGTCTTTACCGACCTGGGTGACGACACCGAAACCTTCGTGCCCAAGTAAGCTCGGGGTCGGGGTTTCAGGGTTGTGCATCTGGTGAAGCTGCGAGTGGCACACACCTGACGAGTAGAGCTTCACAACGACCTGGTCGTCTTTTGGATCTGGAATATTGATCTCATCGACCACGAGCTCTTTGCCGTGACCGACGTGAATGGCTGCTCTACTCTTCATCTCTGCCAGTACCTCTAGCTTGCGTGTTTACGGAGAGTTTCGAGGCGTTTTTGAGCACCCGAAACCGAACTGGAGCGCAGTTTAACAGGGAGTTCGGCGAGGTTGGTGACTCGGATTACGCGCCCAGTAGGTCTGTCAGGCTGATTCCGCAGGTTCCGAGTGCACTGAGCAAGCTGAGATCAGGCGTGACAGTTCCGTCGATGATTCCTTGCATGGTCTCCTCGCCGATCTCTACCGTGAGACATTCCAGTTGTTCTGGCGTGAACGGAAGTTCGTCAGACGATGTTGGTGGTACAAGAATCGAAGGAGTCGGTGTCACCGGGGTGAGCGTTGGAATCGCTGAATCTCCGGGAGGTAAAGCTTCGCCTTGAGCTGACATTAGTTCTTCGAGATCGATTCCGCAGGTTCCGAACGCACCGAGCAACGATAGGAAGCTTGCCGGATCGAGGTCCTGTGAACTGCTGCTACCGGTCACACCGAGAATTGCTTCGAAATCGATTTCTTCGAGCAAACAGGTCATTTGCTCAACGGTAAGTCCGGTTTCGGCAAGTGCTTCATCTGTGATCACACCGCACTTGATGAACTCAGGCAGCAGGTCAGCGATCATCCCGAAATCAGTGAATTCGTTCGGGCCTGATCCCAGGATTATTCCGAGCTGAGTTGGCGGAATGCTGTCGACTGCGCACTCGACTGCATCGATACCACCTGACTCACTAAATCCGTATGCGTAAGTGCTGGACTCAAGTGCTCTTCGTTCTTCCGAATCCAGGCAGAAGATTCCCTGGAACAGAGCGAATAATTGGGTCGGTTCAGGATTGTTCGAAAATGCGAGTTCGGCGGTGATAAGCGCGGTCTTTTCATACGCACAAGCCACCGTTGCGTCAGAGAGTCCACCTGCCATGAAAGCAAGTTGTGTGAGGATTACCTTCTGTGCAGTCTCGTTGCTCACGCAGGCGACCAGTTCGTCGACCTGTGACTCTGTCAGGGCAGCTTTGGTTTTATCGCCTTTGACGAGATGTTCAAACGAAGTTTCACCAACTGCCTCAATCGCACACTTCACTTCTGACTCGGGCAGTGAACTTATGAATAACGCGGTTTGTGCAAAAGGGTCCACGTTAATAAGCGGAACCGGCGTTGGCGTTGGAGTAGGTGTCGGGGTTGGAGTTGGTGGCTCCGATGAACTGCAGGCAGCCAGAGCTACCGCTGCGAATACAGCGAGAATGAAGAAGGTAATTACTTTTTTCTGTCGCATTTATCCAGGCCCGATTTCAGGCACCGTGTCGATCCACTAATTTTATTAGTGGATAACTAGGAAAATATTTAGGACTTTCTTACGGTTTGCAGAGAGTTTCTATCGTGAATTTACTCTGGTAGTCCGAGTAGCTCACGTCTGAACAAGCTTAAAGCCCCCATTGCAGCGCGTTGTCGGTCAGGTCCACCACGGCCGGCTGACCGGACGTGACGAGTGCGTTCTCCGTCTGGACCCGAAACAACTATGAAGGTTTCACCACGTCCAAGATTTTCAGTCCGCTGATCACCTTCTTCAGCACCATGAACCGCAATGCCGTAAGTTGCGCTGGCTGTCTTTTTAATTGCCCGTGCCAGAGCCGCTGCACGAGAAGCTCCGTCTTCGAATGGAGGTGTTTCTCCGCCATTACGAGCGACTTTTTCGAGTGCGTCGTTGGAGTTAACTATTGCGCTTTGGAGGAAGCCTGAATTGGCTGCATTTTGGACAGCAGCTGCCACTGAGCCACCGCTCAGGTCTTCACAGGTTGCGACCGTGGCGTTCTTTTCCTTAACTAGGTCGCCAACGACAGACTCAATCGTTTCATCGTCGACCGCAAATATGTTGTCACCAAGCAGTTCGCGTACTTTCGCGTCGACGCCATCGATGAGTTGATCCGCATCTTCTACGCTCTCCGCGAGCGCAGCGATTCGAACATCGAC
>Ga0181582_10004490_pt1 | contig 11279 bp, 10 predicted proteins | sample 071ome_32_FD_132438 | JGI IMG/M metagenome (GOLD analysis project Ga0181582, IMG submission 132438) | Coastal salt marsh microbial communities from the Groves Creek Marsh, Skidaway Island, Georgia - 071405AT metaG (megahit assembly) | ecosystem: Environmental > Aquatic > Marine > Intertidal... | reverse complement strand
GTCCTTGCGACACAAGGAGCATGAGCCAAAGGAGTCAAGATCCCAGGTATCCATGTAAACCCTACCAGGTGCCTGCTCAATGGCACCTTCAAGACACGCTTCCATCAGCTCCATGGTGGGCTGGGTGAAATCACCGCTTTTTTCAAGGGCCTCCATGGCACCGGGTGCCGAGCGGGTGGGGATGAGGCTCACGCGATCAGCACCGTGTTCTAATGCGAAATCTACCGTCCTGAGACAAAGCTCCAAGGCTTCTTCGGGTCGAACAAAGGGCGGTTGAATCATCACGAAGGCTCGGTGACCGATCCCAGAATGTTTGAGTTCTTTGGCGGCCTTCACATAGTCCTTTAATGTGAAGCGTTTGTTGAGTTGATGCAAAACCGTATCTTCCGCGCATTCCAATCCCATCGCTATCTCGAGTCTTGGTTGCAGTCGATCGGCAAAGGCCATGGCCGAATGGGTGACCAACGTTGGGTGAGACTCTACAACCACCTTCTGGAAGGGCTGCAGTAGTTCGGCGATGGCTTGGTGGTCTTCGGGATAAATGGCACGCGCGTCGAAAAAGCTCCCACTGTTGTAGATTTTGATTTGAGTGAGAGGCGTAGTGGTTTGTTGCTGCGCGTTATGAATCGCTTTTTGAAGTTGATGGAGTGCATGGCCCCGACCCAGGGGAACAGGTGTCGTGTGTTGCCAGAGATCACACATGACACAGCTCCACGGGCATTCACGATTGATCAGGAAAACCACCGCTCCATGAATAAGACTGCCATCTGTTTCCCATTCTTGGTCAAGGATGACTCGAGGTTTGGTCTCTCTTCCCGGGCGAGACACAGAAGGCCGCAGGGAGCGCACCCATCGGCTGCGGGCCGCGAGCTCGCTTGGAAGGTGGCTTGGCTGCTGAACCATGATTTAGTCCTCTGATTGAGCCAATTTCTGGATGCTGGATGCGGCCATTCTGCAGAGTTTCCAATCATCAAGTATCTCCGCCCCCAATCCTCGATAGAAATCCATGGCAGGTTGGTTCCAATCCAGAACCAGCCATTCAAATCGGGCGCAGTTCCGCTCTAAGGCCAATCGGGCAAGGTGTCGCAGCAGGGCCTTACCTATTCCCTTACCTCGAAAATCCGGCTGGATGAAAATATCCTCCAGATAAAGTCCCCGTTGACCCTCGAAGGTAGAGAAATGATGAAAGAAGACTGCGTATCCCACGACGACCCCTTGCCAGCTGGCCAGACAAACCTCGGCAGCAGGGTGAGGTCCAAAAAGGGAATCTCTGAGCGTTTCTTCATTCGCAGTTACCTGGTGCGAGAGCTTTTCGTAATCGGCAATGGCGTGAATCAGTTCCAGAATAACCCCCACATCCGAAGGTGTGGCTTGTCGAATCGACAGGGATTCTTTGCAATCATTTGAACTCATTGTGATGCGACGGTGCTTTTCCGAGCCTGGCCTTTGAGTTTTTCAAGTGCTTCGACGGCCGCATTGAATTCAGCCTGCTTTTTACTCTTGCCACGGCCTCTTCCCAGTTCTGAGTGATCGTGGATAACGGCACATTCAAAAATGCGATCGTGATCCGGTCCGCTCACGTTGATGAGCTCATAGTGAGGAGGACGATTGGAGGAAGTCTGCAGCAGTTCCTGAAGCTCACCTTTGGGGTTGTCCAGACTAGGCAGTATTTCCAGCTTGCCGAAATGATCGGAAAAACGCTGAAGGATAAACTCTCGGGTGGTCTCAAAACCCGAATCCAGATAAACCGCTCCGATCAGAGCTTCGAAAGCATCTGCAAGGGCGCTGAGCCTTTCACGTCCACCGCTCAATTCTTCTCCTCGACTCATGAGTAACTGTGGACCCAAGCCAATGGTTTTTGCCAGATCAGCCAAAGTGCGCCGATTGACCAATTGAGCACGTGCTTTGGTTAGGGGCCCTTCTTCATGTTCGGGATATCGGGCAAACAACTCATGAGTGATGACCAACTGAAGCACCGCATCACCCAGGAATTCCAATCGTTGATTATTCAGGTTCGAAGAGTTTTCGCTTCCATTGAAGGACCGGTGGGTCAGTGCTAATTGAAGTTTGGATCGATCGACAAAGGTATACCCAACACCTTGCTCGATGGTCGCCATGGAATCCCCGCTCTGGGGTGTCTCATTCATGGAGTGCCGGGGTGACGGAGGTTTCAGAGTCGCTAGATGCTCCTTCTTCGGCTTCTTCTGCTTCGATAGAATCCAGATTGGCATCCTCTTTTGGTGTGGTCTCTGCGTCTTCCATGGGTAAGCCCTGCTCCATGAGCAGGGTGACATCCTTCTGTATCTTTTCCAACGGATCTTGGTTCAAGTCGGGCTCGGCAATGGTAAAGACATCCCCTGACTTTGGGTGCTCATACACAAAGATCCGCTGCCCATCCTGCTTGAATTGATCCTGCACTTTGAGAATACGCTTTCGCTCCAGCATCACTGCCAGAATGTATTGAGCGCCCTTATATTGGGGGAAATCTTCTGAAGTGAGTTTTCGCAGCAGGGTCTCTGCGGTGTCTCTCTGGATGGCCTCAGGAGCGGGTGGAGGCGGAGACTGAAAGCGTCCCTGCCAATGAGAAAGATAGTTCTCGGATGATTCAGGTTTCTGTTCCTGATGCTGGGTCCAACAAGGTTGACATAGATCTTTGCGCTGCAACTCGTGTTTGGTGGCGAAGAGCAGGCTGTGATACGCGGCGCCGTCCTCGAAAGGCTGCTCACAAGCCACACAGGATCGAGACCGGGATTGAATGTTCCAATCGTTCATACTTAAGCAGTGGTAACGACCCTCCCCTAAGGATGGGCAGTGTCGATTGGGTCATTCCGAGCGAGGCTTCAAAACGAACGTCCCTGATGCATGAGTGGGTTCCATGCCTTTAAGACCCTCGTTTTGCGGCGCCGCTTGATGGATACAGAACGACCTTCGGTTTATTATTATCAACAGCTTTTCCAGAGATCAATCCCTGGATTGGAAAACCCGAGCGTGCTTGCTGGACGAAGACCGATGCATTGGGTTGTCCGTTGCCTTTATGGCACGATCACGATAAAAAACATGCCCTATGCCGCGTTCTGGGACGTCCATTTTCTTTCACCTTGTTTGGGTGCCTTTGACCCTTCTCATGACCATGTTCTCTGGTTACGGGGCCCTGGCTAGCCTGGAACCTCAAAAGGATGGGAAGATTGCCATGGGATGGTTGGTCTTCTACGTGTTGGCCGGGTTGGTCTGCCTGGGATTGACTGGCTGGTTGGTATGGTCCGCTTTCTGGAAGCAGGATCCCTGGGAGGATGGTATGGGTGAGGTCCATGAGATGGATGACATCGATAGATTAGGAGACTGAGATCGATTCCCCAACCTGGCACTTTTACCTTTTGTCTTGAGGCTAAAAAACTTGAGAAACCTCCCTGGTCCATCCAATAATCCATCATGCACCTCTCTGGCTACCGTTTCTCCATGCTTCTGGCTCTGTTTGTGTCTGCTGCAACCACGGCAAAAGCTGCTACTTTCGTTTGGACTGAACAAGAGATCGATACGATTGAAATTGGGTACGGACTTGCGCTGACCGATGTCGATGGTGATGGCAAGAGGGATATCTTGCTCGCCGACAAAAAAACCATCCAATGGTATCAAAACCCCTCCTGGCAAAAACACATCATCGCCAGAGACCTGACCGTGCGGGACAATGTCTGCATTGCAGCCAGGGACATTGATGGAGATGGGCGCTGCGAGGTGGCTGTTGGAGGACAATGGAATTTTTCGGAAACCATTCAGGATGGAGCCATTCATTACCTGCATCCACCGCAGGACCGCCGTGATCTGTGGACCCCCATTGCGCTACCCCATGAGCCCAGCACTCACCGCATGCATTGGATTCAGGCATCCGACGGAGGCTATCGATTGGTCGTCAAGCCCTTGAGGGGGCAAGGCAACGTGGGTGACGAAGGCTACGGACTGATGCTCATGACCTATGAAAGACCTGAGGATCCACAGCAAGCCTGGACTCGGGAACTCGTTTCAAATTTCCTGCACCAATCCCATAATTTCCACCCTGTCAATTGGGACACCGATCCGGAAGAAGAGCTTGTGGTCGCCTCGAGAGAAGGGGTGTGGCACTTTGATCACCAGCGTGGATTCTGGCGTGCCCGGCAACTGACCAATCAGTTCGCTGGTGAAATTCGCGACGGGCGTCTGCCAGGTGGGAGGCGCTTCATGGTTACTATTGAGCCCATGCACGGTGCCACCTCTGCGATTTATGGGGAGCCCTCCAGTCCTCTTGCCCGTTGGCCCCGATTGGCACTGCTTCACGATCAGCTCAAGGATGGACATGCGCTGGCTGTGGACGATTTCCTGGGAGTTGGTTCCGATCAAGTCGTCGTGGGGTGGCGCGGGATGAACCCCAGAGGCGTTCCAGGCATACGCCTTTATGCGCCGATCGATCCAACGGGCGCCCAATGGCACGAAACCATCCTTTCCGATGCCTCGCTTGCGGTTGAGGACATCAAGGCGGCAGACTTGGATGGGGATGGACGACCTGACATCGTGGCCGCTGCCAGGCAGACCAAGAATCTCAGGATTTATTGGAACCGGACTCGATGAGGAGGCTCCAAGGGGTTGCTTTTCTGCAAGCCGCTTTGCTCCGACTCAGCCCTTGCGCTGAGTCTTACCCTTGCGTGCTCCTTTGCTTTTGCGAGCGGAACCTTGCTTCTTGGCCGGCTTCTGAGCCAGATGCACCTGAGCGGCTACCTTGAGCCTCAATCCGTTCAAGCGAATGAATCCTGTCGCATCATCCTGATTGTATGCCTGAGTCGGATCTGCCTCCATGGTGGCGATTTCGGGGTTGTAAAGGCTCAAGGGGGATTGGCGTCCGGCAGTGATGATGTTGCCTTTGTAGAGTTTGATTCTCACGCGGCCGGTAACATGTTTTTGTGAATCCGAGACCAAGGCCTGCAATGCTTCCCGTTCGGGAGCGAACCAAAAGCCGTAATAGACCAGTTCTGCGTATTTGGGAATCAGAGAATCGCGCAGGTGCATGACCTCACGGTCCATGGTCAAACTTTCAATCTGGCGATGGGCAAACAAGAGAATGCTACCGCCCGGGGTTTCATAAACGCCTCTTGATTTCATTCCGACAAATCGGTTTTCGACCAGGTCGACTCGTCCCACACCGTGTTTGCCACCCAGCCGATTGAGTTTTCGCATGACTTCCAAGGGAGACAGTTTCTTTCCATTGAGTGCCACACAGCGCCCTTGCTCAAAGTCGAGATTGACATACTCAGGCTTGTCGGGTGCGTCTTCGGGGCTGACGCTCAACTTGTACATATCCTTGAATTTGGGAGCAGACGCATCCAACCAGGGATCCTCCAGAATGCCGGCTTCGTAGGAGATGTGAAGCAGGTTGCGATCCATGGAGTAGGGCTTGCGTGCACTGGCTTCCACAGGGATTTTTTTCTTGGCGCAGTAGGCGATCATTTCCTTTCTGCCGGGGAAGGTTTCCCGAAATTCGGCATCTCGCCATGGAGCAATCACTTCCAGTTCGGGTGCGAGGGCTGCGACGGTCAATTCGAAGCGAATTTGATCATTGCCCTTTCCAGTGGCGCCATGCGCGATGGCTTGAGCCTTTTCCTTACGGGCAATTTCGACCATTCTTTTGGCAATCAGAGGTCGGGCGATGCTGGTTCCAAGAAAATACTGGCCCTCGTAAATGGCACCAGCCTGAACCATGGGATAAATAAAGTCGCTGGCAAATTCATCCTGAAGATTGTCGATATAGATTTTGGAGGCCCCGGTTTGAATGGCCTTTTTGTCCAAGCCCTTCAACTCTTCCTCCTGGCCGATGTCGGCGCAGAAGGCGATGATTTCAGCGGAGTACTTCTCCTTGAGCCAGGAAACCAACACCGAGGTGTCCAAGCCACCAGAATATGCCAATACAATCTTCACGGCCGCAGCATGCTTCAAGCGAGCTTTCTCTGCCAAGTGCAAAAATACCGTCCATCACAGGAAAAGAGTAAGGATCGATTCCGGTCGCATCGGTTAAAAAGATGGCTCAAGATGCAGGATCCTGACGCATGACAACTCAACCATCCAATGAAAGCCTGCAAGTGGGTTGGAACAAGCACCTCCGGCGCCTGTCGTTGGTCTGTCATGGGGTCCTGCTTACAGCTGGATGGATGATTGTTCGAAAAAGTTCCTTGGATTGGGAATGGCTCCTCCAGCAGGAAGCCGTTCTGACTGCCCTGACCCAAGATCACTTTTTCGCTTCCCTGGCTGTTGTCTTTATCGGCTATGTCCTATGGGCGGGACTTTCCATCCCGGGGGTCACTCTGGTGACCCTGGTCGTCGCGTGGTTCTACGGTTTTTGGGTTGGCCTTCTGTTGGTCAGCTTTGCATCGACAGCAGGAGCCACCCTGGCCTTTCTGATCAGCCGAAGCTTGCTTCAGGATTGGCTTAAAACTCGGTGGCAAGAGCGATGGATGGCTTTTGATGAATCTTTTCGCCGTCAAGGTATCTGGTTTCTTTTCTCGCTTCGATTGATGCCTGTGATTCCCTTTTTTCTGATCAATCTTCTGGCAGGCTGTACCTCCATGCGAACCCATACCTACTGGTGGATCAGTCAGCTGGGCATGCTTCCAGGTACGATGGCCTGTGTGTATGCAGGATCGGCCATGCCTTCCCTCGAAGAAATCTCCCAGGCACCCGTCCAAGCCATCATGCGTCCGGAGTGGTTGCTGGCCCTCATCCTCCTGGCCGCCCTGCCATGGATCGCTCGCCTTGTTCTCCAGAGATGGAGGTAATGGATTGGAGCTTGACCAGACGCAAGCCTTTCACAGTCTCTGGCGCCTTGTTGGTGACATCGATTCGACAAAACCTTGTCAAGCAGAGAGGGATGCATTTTCATGACCCCTTCGTCTTCGTTCCTGCACTAGGCAAGGTGAAGCAATGGGTGCGTCATGTTGAAACTTGAAAAATATTCTATCGGTGTGGGGGATCGCTTCGCCCATCAGGCAAAGGCCCAGCTTAAAGCATGTCAAATGCTCTTGGAGCAAGGGGTGGAAGTGGTACCGGTTTGGAATAAATCCAATCGGGAGCACGCCTTCATTGGCTCGGAACCCCCTTCGGTCAAAAAGGCCGCCCAACAAGCAGTCGATACGCTGGGTTGGCAACATGGATGGCATGTGGACGCTGATCACATCGGGATCGACACCGTTGATCGCTACCTTCAATGCTCGGACTTTTTCACCATCGATGTGGCTGATTTCATCGGCAAGGACGCCCCAGTGACCGTAGTGGAGGATTTTTTGCGCCGACACCCTGAACTGCTAGGTGCGTGCACCATCGAAGGCCTGGAGGCACCGCTTGAGATGGATCGAGAAGAGATTTTCCGAGTCGCCAGCAAATACCTTCAAGCGGTTCAGGAAGCCTCCAATGTCTATCAATACATCGTCGACCGATTGGAGCATGATGAGCTCATCGCTGAAGTTTCGATGGATGAAACTGACAGCCCCCAGAGACCTCATGAACTTCTCATTATTCTGGCTGCGATGGCCGATGAGGGCATCCCTGCCCAGACCATCGCACCAAAGTTCACCGGGCGTTTCAACAAGGGGGTGGATTATGTAGGGGATCTGGATCAATTTGAAAAAGAGTTTAATGAAGATCTCGCAGTGATCGCTCATGCTATCAAGGCCTATGGTCTTCCTGAAAACCTCAAACTGAGCGTTCACAGTGGAAGTGACAAATTCAGTCTTTATCCCATCATACATCGTGCCCTCAAGCGGACAGGTGCCGGGGTGCACCTTAAAACGGCAGGTACGACCTGGTTGGAAGAAATGATTGGCTTGTCCGAGGCCGGTGGAGACGGGCTGGCTCTTACCAAAGAAATCTATGGGTATGCCTTAGATCACGTCGATGACCTTTGTGCGCCCTATGCTACGGTCATCGACATTGACCGAGGACAACTTCCCGACAAGGCAGTTGTGGACGGATGGAGTGGTGATCAACTGGCCCATGCTCTGAGGCATGTGCAGGGGCACCCATCCTTCAATGCCCACTTGCGACAACTCATCCACATCTCCTTCAAAGTGGCCGCCAAGGAAGGTCAGCGATACCTTGATTTGCTGAAGGCGAACGAAGAAGTCGTCGGAAGGAATGTGACTGAAAATATTTATGATCGGCACTTGAAGCCGCTGTTTCTGGGTTGACCGTAGCCAAAAGATTTCTTTGCCTAAAGCGCATGAGGTTCGGTCTTTCCTGGTTGTGCTTGTGGGTTGTGTGTGCTGCTATCGTAATGGCTTCGCAAGCTTTTGCGGGTCCTCAGAGTCCAGTTCGCCCCAACATTCTTTTCATCATGTCTGATGATCACACCGCTCAGGCGGTGGGAGCTTACGCCACGGTGCTGAAGTCGCTGAATCCGACCCCCGAGCTCGATCGACTTGCGGCTGGAGGGATGGTGTTTGACAACGCCTTTTGCGTGAATGCCATTTGCACGCCAAGCCGGGCCTGTATCATTACCGGTCAATACCCACACAACAATGGAGTGTTCGATTTGACCGGGCACATTCCACCCAGCCGACAGACCCTTCCCATTCTCATGCGTGAGGCGGGATACCAAACGGCCATCATTGGAAAATGGCATCTCAAACGGGAGCCTCACTTTGATTATTACAAGGTCCTCCCCGGACAAGGAAAATATATGGGGCCCGTTTTTCGGGTGCAGGGACCCAAGCCCTGGCCTTCCAATACAGTAGAGCATCCAGGTGAGCACTCCTCTGATGCCATTACCGACGCTACCCTGGATTGGTTGCGAAACCATCGAGACTCTGACCAGCCGTTTTTTCTTTGCCATCAATTCAAGGCGCCTCATGATTTTTTTGAAAACGCTCCGCGTTATCAGGATTATCTCAGCGACGTGGAGATCCCTGAACCTCCTTCACTTTATGATGTCCCATCGACCTTCGGTTCTCTGGCGACCCGAGGGGATGGTGATGAATTGATGCCTCATATAGGAACATCCATCGGTAAGCGGAACCCGAGACGCTCCTATGCGGCCGACCTTCATCGACTCTATCCTGAAGAGTTTCCATCCGATTACGATCTGGAGCGATTGAGTGAAGAAGAGACCACGCACTTGGCTTATCAGGCCTACCTCAGGAAATACCTTCGGTGTGTCAAAGGTGTGGATGACAATCTCAAACGACTCTTTGACTACCTCAAGCAAGAGGGGCTTTATGACCAAACCCTGATCATCTATACCGGCGATCAGGGGTTCTGGTTGGGGGAGAATGATTATCAGGACAAGCGCTGGGCCTACGACAAGAGCATGCGCATGCCACTCATCGTTCGATATCCACCTGCCATTGCCGCGGGTACAAGATCCGATGCCATGATCGAAAATGTCGATTTTCCCGCACTCATGTTGGATTATGCGGGCATCGCGCTCCCGGAATCCATGCAAGGGCGCTCTTTTCGATCCATCTGCGAGACGGGCAGGGAACCGGAGAATTGGAAGCAGGCGGTTTATTACCGCTACTGGATGCACATGGCACATCATGACAATCCGGGCGAAATGGCCATTCGAACCAAACGGCACAAACTGATTTATTTCTACGGTTGCGATTATGAGGGAGGCAATCAGACCCCCCCTGCCTGGGAGTGCTATGATTTGATCAAGGATCCTGAGGAATGGAACAACGTCATTGATCATCCCGAATATCGGGAGACCGTCGCTTCCCTCAAAGATCAACTGGCTCGCCTAAGAAAAGAGGTGGGAGATGACGGTTCCCGTTATCCAGCCTGCGAAGCAGTCGTACAGGCCTTCTGGGCGGATGACGCCTCCGACCGTCAGCGGGCACGTGAGATCAGTCACGCCTTCAAAGTGCGACGTGAGGCCACGCTCGCCAGACCCGGTAAGCTTTGATCACTCCGGCAAGAGGCCGTAGCGGCGCATCATCTCAAGATCCATTATTATGGTAGAATCCACCGCATTGGCTGGAGCGCCTGCTTCGTAGGGATTGACAGGTTCTGCCGGGACAGGTTGTCCGGGGTTGAGCAGCCGATGCAGAGCTTCGGGTGGGAGGGGATTCTTTTCCAACCAGGCCAGGGCCTTTTCGCGATCTTGGTCCAACCATTGCCGAGCATATTGTTCGACCATTTGATGACGTTGTTCTTGACCGGACATCCCGGAAGCCCAGATGACTCCCATTTCAGGATCTTGATGCCCGATGGAATGGACAAACGTTTCCACCAGTTGATCGCGTTGGCTATCTTGTGGCTGCTGCAGGAGCCAAGCTCCGGCTGACTCCATATCTTCACCAGCCCAGCGTTGAAGGATTCCCTGATAGGCCTGTTGTCGAGAATCCTCATCGTTGAAGCCCGATGCCCATTCGATCGCATAAGAGGGTTCATACTCGCTCCACTGACGAGCCACCTGAACAGCTGCTTGATTCTGCAGATCCCCCGATCCCATTTCTGCCACGTATTCGGCGGCTTCCAGAGGGGATTGCCGAGCCCACTGGCTGAGTAATTCGGGCATCACCTGGCTCCGAACCGAGGCATCCACATCCTGATCCACCCATGCAAGAGCGCCTTTGGGATCTTGGGAAATCAGTGAGTGCATCATCGAGCGGACCGCTTTCGCCTGAGATTGCGTGTCTTCCAAACCAGCCGCATAAGCCATGGCTGATGTGGGATCCTGCTGGGCCCAATGGCCTGCCAGCTGGCCGATGACCTGCGTGCGCGTTTCATCATCAGGAAGGGATTCTGCCCACGCTCTCGCCGCATCGAGATCCTGATTCGCCCAACTGGAGGCAATTTGGCCCAGCATGGACTGGCGCTCCTGCCTGCTGTTCAGCGTGTTCGCCAGGGCAATGGCTTGTTCGGGATTTTGTTCGGTCAATTGCCAGCTCATGTTGCGAATCGTATCGGTGCGGGTTTTTCCCTGGGGCATGTCCATGACCCATTGGATGGCCTCTTCGGGGTTTTCCTGAGCCATGCGGTTGGCGATTTGGTGAATGACCTGATTGCGAGTGGATCCAGGGAGCATCTCATCGGCCATCTGGATGGCAAGGGAGGTGTCCGATTCGGCAATCTGCCACGAAATGGCTCCAAAGGCAGAACTCTTGGCCTGTCCCGGGGGAAGTTCCTTGATCCAATCCAGTGCCAGTTGCGGATCCCGTTCAGCCAGATGGCGAGAGGCCTGTTGAATCAAATCCGTCTTGCTACGTCCTGTTGGTAAGGCCTCCAGGTGGGTCATGGCACTTTCCAGATCTTCTTCCATCCAG
>Ga0181582_10004488_pt1 | contig 11279 bp, 6 predicted proteins | sample 071ome_32_FD_132438 | JGI IMG/M metagenome (GOLD analysis project Ga0181582, IMG submission 132438) | Coastal salt marsh microbial communities from the Groves Creek Marsh, Skidaway Island, Georgia - 071405AT metaG (megahit assembly) | ecosystem: Environmental > Aquatic > Marine > Intertidal zone... | reverse complement strand
AGGTAGACGCTCCCAGCGTCGACGATACCATTCTGATTCTAAAGGGGATTCGTCAGAAGTACGAAGATCATCACAAAGCTGTATTTACTGATAAAGCGCTGGAGGCTGCTGCCAAACTCTCTGAGCGGTACATCACTTCGCGCTACCTGCCGGACAAGGCGATTGATATCATGGATGAGGCGGGTTCGAAAGCTCGTATCGCATCCTTGGCGCGTCCTCCCGAGATCGAGTCTTTGACAGCGAAAATCGAGGAGGTTTGCGCCAGTAAAGAAGAGGCGATAAGTAAGCAGCATTTTGAGGAGGCTGCCAAGTTCAGAGATGAGGAAAAGCGTCTGCGAGCCGAGCAGGAGAACGTCCTCGAGGAGTGGAAAAAGAATCGCGAGGAGAATCGCATTACAGTCGACGAGGATGATATGATGCGGGTCGTTGCCGATTGGACTGGCATTCCGGTCAACCGTATGGAAAAAAAGGAGACCGAGCGTCTCTTGAAGTTGGCGGAGGAATTGCAGTCCACGGTTATTGGGCAGGACGAAGCTTGTTCCACGATTGCCAAAGCCTTGCGTCGAAGCCGGGCCGACCTCAAAGACCCGAATCGCGCGATTGGGGCGTTCATGTTCCTCGGTCCAACAGGGGTGGGAAAAACCTTTTTGGCTCAAACCTTGGCCGAAAAAATGTTTGGCGACCGGGATTCGATTATCCAAGTGGACATGTCTGAATACATGGAGAAATTTTCTGTATCCAGAATGATCGGATCGCCACCTGGCTATGTGGGACACGAGGAAGGCGGCCAGCTTTCCGAACAAGTGCGCCGCAAGCCGTACTCAGTGGTTCTCTTCGACGAAATCGAGAAGGCCCATCCCGATGTGGTTCAGATCATGTTGCAGATCTTTGAGGAAGGGCGACTGACGGACAGCTTAGGGCGGGAAATCGATTTTCGCAACACGATCATCATCATGACTACCAATGTTGGGGCGGCCGCGATCCAGAGGCAGTCGAAGATGGGATTCGGGGCGGCGAAGTCGATGAACGATGATTACGAAGCCATCAAGGAAAATGTGATGGATGAGGCCAAGAAAGCGTTCAAGCCGGAGTTTCTCAATCGGATCAATGACTTGATTGTCTTCCACAATTTGACGAGAGACGACTTGTTGAAAATTGTGGACCTTGAAATAGCCAAGGTGCAAAAGCGTTTGGCGGAAAAGAGGATCACCATCGACCTTACCAAGGACGCCAAAGCTTTGATCATCGACAATGGATACGACGAGAAGTACGGAGCCCGTCCTCTCAGGCGCTCTATCGAAAGACTGCTTGAAGATCCGCTTGCGGAGTCCCTGCTCGCTAGCGAAGTAAATGAGGGCGACTCGGTCACCGTCGACCGCGAAGAGGATGCCTTGACGTTCAAGACGATTGAAGAGGTCGAAACGGCTTCCTCGGAATCTGAGTCATCTTGAGTAAGGCGCTGCTTGAAACGTAATATGCGTTGAACATTTGCGACCGCGAGAGGGATTCTCGCGGTCATTTTTTGAATACAGAGCGAAATGCGGGTCGTACTATCGAATGCCACTTGCGAAAAAGGAATAGGCAAACGATGCCGAATCATTCCTTCCTAGAGATGGTATAAGCCTAAATTGATGAAGCGGAATCGGGCAGTGTTGGCGGTGGTACTTGTTTTGGGGGCGATGTTAGCGCTCGTCTATCACGGGTATCATTCCCAGTCCCCCATTTTTAGGAATGACGATTTTGGCGAACCTCCGAGCGCGTCGAAGCAAGGGAAGCGGAGCCACGACCCCATCTCTTTTGAAGTCGAAAAGGATGAGGTAGCGCTTGAGGGCGACCACGCAGACAAACGACCCGCTGGGCGTTTCGCTGATTACGTGGTGATCGACAGAGTTGAGGATGCCGGTTCGGAGGGGGCTCCAGAAACAACGGTTTTCTACTTGCTAGAAGGGGCGAGCGAGAGCGTTCCCTTTGTTCTCCTAGAAGAGCGATTCGAATGGAGCGAGTCGGAAGAGAAGCCGGTTTTGAGCCAGCAGATCGCTGCCAAAGGAGACGAGATCATGTTCGACGCGAATCCTGCTTTGGTTGAAGCATTGGTTTTGGCTAGTCGGCTCGAGGAGATCGAGGCAACGATTTCATGGAAATCTCGCCTGTCGGACTTCGTTCAAATTAGGTTGAATAAGCCGAGTATCGGTAGCTATCTCAGAGCGCTGGATTCCCTGCGCCAATCGTTCCCCGAATCGACGGTTTCTCAGGATCACTTGCACTTTCAGGCAGCCATTTCGAGTGAATATTCGCCTGCATTGCTCTGGCACTTGGATCAAGTCAACGCCGCGGAAGCGTGGAGCATAGAAACTGGCAGCGAAGATAGAATCGTAGCGATAATCGATACCGGCTGCTCGATTGAGCACCCGGATCTGGTGGACAATATTTTTGTTAATCCCAACGAAATTCCAGGTAATGGAGTGGACGATGATAGCAACGGCTTCGTGGATGATATCAATGGATGGGATTTTGTGGACGACGATGCCAATCCCAATGATGTAACGGGCCATGGAACGCATGTATCGGGCATCGCGGGAGCGCGTGGAAATAACGGTATAGGTGGATCCGGAGTTGGCTGGGGAATCAAGATCTTGCCATTGAAGGTCGGTGATGCCGGTGGTCTGTCTAGCTCCGCTATCGCGGAGTCTTTGAGGTACGTTTCTATGATGTGGAACGCCGGTGTAAAAGTGGTCGCGACGAATAATTCCTACGGATCGGCAGCCCCGAACGACATAGCCCGAAGCGAAATCCAGACGCACGAAAACTTGGGCATCGTATTCGTTGCGGCGGCGGGCAATAGCGGCGAGGATATTGATGCCCCTGGTAATTCCCAATACCCAGCCGGTTTTCCGGAGAGCAATGTAATTTCGGTGGCTAGTTCGACGCAAGGGGATGAACTCTCGAGTGGAACTAATTTTGGGGCCAAAAGTGTCGATTTGGCCGCTCCGGGACAAGAGATTTACTCGACCAGCAACAACGACGACTATGAGTTTCTTACCGGGACCTCGATGTCCTCGCCCATTGTTGCCGGAGCGGTAGCTCTTCTGTCATCGCTTGAGCCAGATCTAAATGGAGCGGAATTGAAAACTCGTATTTTGGAAACGGTTACGACCATCGAAAGCATGCAAGGCAAAACGGTGACAGGAGGGCGTTTGGATTTGCTGGCTGCCTTGGACCCGGAATTGAAGGACTTTCGCTTACGAACGCCTAGCCATCCGGGGCACTTGATTCTTCTGCCGGATATTTCGATCCCGGTTGAGTTGACGGTGGAGACGTTGGAGGACGCCGACGTAAGTGTAGAGATTGCGGGGTCTGAGGAAGGGATTGCGGTGGTAGAGACACCGGAAGGTGGATATGTCTTTCAATTTTCGGAGGAAGGTTCGTACCGGGTCCCTGTTTCCGCAACTAAGAATGGGGTCGTCAGAGAGACGGTGAAGCAATTTCTGGTGGGCGCTGCGGGAGACGTCAGGGATGGACTGATACATTCCTGGGAAATGGAAGGGTCGGGATCATCTTTGATTGACTCTGCCGGCCGGAGCAATGGAGAGTTTCAGGGTTCGAGTCGCGTAGCGGCTCCTCTTGGCAAAGGGGTCGACTTCTCCGGGGCATCGAGTAGGGTGCGATTTGAAGCCCAGGCTACCTCGGTCGTAACGATTTCTGCATTCGTCAGATCGGACGATCTGCTGTCGAGTCCACACCCGCGAATCGTCAATATGCCTGACTATTACTTGTATTTTTCTACAAGGGGGACGCCCAGCCCTCCCGACGGCAATGCTAATACGCTTAAATTCTATTCGAATCGCGACGTAGAATTCGGTGTATGGAATTCGCTTCCAGATACGGTTGTCGAGAGCGAATGGCTCCATGTGCTCGCAACTTACGATAGTACCGAAATTGCCAATACGCCTCGGCTGTTTATAAATGGCCAAGAGCAAATTGTTAGGGTGCAACGCCTGCCGATCGGCAACCAGACGCTCGATGGAGGCGAAAGTTTTTTGGGTGATCGGGATACTGGAGATCGGGCCTGGGATGGCCAAATGGATGAGGTACGAGTGTATGATCGCGTTTTGGATTCGCGTGAAGTATCTTCGCTGTCCGCCCGCTATGCCGCTGCTTATTGGAACCAGTTTTCTATTTTTCAAAGAGTTGAGAAGGGATCTGAGGACCAAGTGACCCTGGAGTTGAAGTCTGTCTCGGGCGATATTCCAACGGGCGAATTTGAATGGTCTCTGGTAGAGGAGATCGGTGGTTTGGAGCTTCGCGAAACTGGAACGCATGCGCTTGAGATAACCGCTAGCGAGAAAGTGAATACTCAGATTCGCTTGAAAGTAGACGGCGTGATGGGCTCTCGATACTACTTACACGATCTCCTTTTGGATCCTCCCGAAATTAGCCCTGGTATCTATACGGGAACGACGGATTCGGGCGGGACTGTTTGGATCGAAGTAGACGATAATGAACGAACCGGGTATATAACTATTCTGGATACGGTAAGTCGATTTTCAAGATCGAGGGAGCCAATCGTTATCAACGCATTTGGAGAATTCAGCGCTTCGAGCGAACTCGACCAGCTCATTTCCGGTGAAATCGATGGAGGAATTTCGGGACGGGTGTCTGGCTTGAATATCGAGTTCGCTGGCGAACCGAAGGAAGAGCCCGCGAGCTTAACCAGTTTCCAAGGATTCTATGAAGGGGGATTGGTCGGCAAATCGGGAGAATCCGTAGAGCTGCGCGTCCTTCAGGACGGAAGCGTGTTTGTTTGGCTCAATGGGAGCGAATTAGACTTGGCAAAGGGTGCCCTTGATGGGGAAGGAGTATTCGATCTCGAGTCGCAGTCCGGAGTGATTTTGCGAGGCTCGGTCGTTGGCGATTCTCGATTGGTATCAGGTTCGGTGACGCGCTCACTTGAGACCGTGAGCATGCATTTGAAGAATGAAAATCGCGTTTCGGATAATCGTTATGTGAATCTTTCCACCCGAGGATTAGCTTCGTCGGGAGATAAAACCTTGATCGGGGGGTTCGTTCTCGCTGGCGAAGGTCCTCGTAAAGTGCTGATACGGGGATTGGGACCGGATCTATCGGCCAGAGGCGTCAGCTCTTTCGTTGTGGATCCAGTTATTAAGGTGTTTAGAGGGACGGAAATCATCGCTGAAAACGACGATTGGGAAACAAATAGCAATCTTGACAGCCTCATAGAGTTTTCGGAACGAGTGGGGGCTTCCGCCTTAGCTCGAGGGAGTCAGGACGCCGCATATTTGGGAACGCTCCAGCCGGGGCTGTATACTGTGTTTCTAGAATCCGAAAACGTTGAGGGAGAGGGTCTTTTCGAGGTCTTCGACAGCGCTGCGGAGCCCGAGCGCTCTCTGTTCAATGTATCGACACGCGGCTTTGTCGATGGTCGAGAGATTCCCCTGATCGCGGGATTCGTGGTTCTGGGTTCAGAACCGAAAAAGGTCTTGATTCGGGCTGTCGGCCCAGGTTTGGCGGCATTGGGTGTCAATCAGCCGTTGGAAGATCCTGCCATCGTGGTTTACGAAGGTGATGAATCGATCGCCTCTAACGATAACTGGAGCGACGCGTCTGCCCCCTTTGTTGAAGGGCAATCCGTCCAAGGGCCGGCCAGATTTTTGATGTCGGCATTCGATCGTTCGGGCGCCTTCCCTTTGGAGTTGGGCTCACGGGATGCCTCTCTGCTGATCTGGTTGGAGCCCGGCCTGCACACAGCAGTGGTCAACGGGGAGGGTGGCAGCTCAGGTGTCGCCCTAGTAGAAGTCTACGAAGTGGACTAGCTTTGCTTCGTTCTCGCCTTGATGAGCTCGCGGAATATCTAGGCTAATGACTTTTTTCAAAAAGGTATAATAGGCGAGGGTTGCTTTTCCGGGGTGGTCGCTATTGCCTCTTCGCCATGTTCGTAGACGAAACCAAGATCAAGGCTGAAGCTGGTGATGGAGGTCGAGGCTGCGTCAGTTTTCGCAGAGAGAAATACGAGCCTTTCGGCGGGCCCAATGGCGGCGATGGTGGCAAAGGGGGCGATGTCATTCTCGAAGGTTCTGATAACGAAAACAACTTGACGCGCTATCGATTCCAGCCCCACTGGGCAGCGGGCAGAGGCGAACATGGGAGAGGTTCGGACCAGAATGGGGCGCAAGGGAAGAATTGCCTGATTTATGTGCCTCCGGGCACGGTGGTGACGGATCTCGACACGGGAAACGTGGTGGCGGAGATTCTTAAGCACGGAGAGAGGAAAGTCCTTTTGGAAGGCGGGAATGGCGGCTGGGGAAACAAGAAGTTCAAGAGTTCGGTGAATCGGGCCCCGAAACGGGCAAACCTAGGTGAGCCCGGAGAAAAAGGCGAATTTTCTTTGGTGCTCAAGAGTATCGCGGATGTGGGTTTGGTTGGCTATCCCAACGCGGGGAAATCGACGCTCACGAGTATGATAACGAATGCCCGGCCGAAAGTAGCTGCCTATCCCTTTACCACCCTTCATCCTCAGATTGGCGTGATTGAGTATCCGGAGCTTTATCAAAGACTGCAATTGGCTGATATACCGGGTCTTATCGAAGGAGCTAGCGATAACCGAGGACTGGGGCACCGATTTCTCAGACACATTGAACGGTGCTTCCTCCTTACCTTGATCATTGATATGTCGGGAATCGATGGGCGCGATCCAATCGATGACTATGAGCAGCTGATCGGGGAACTGGGAGCTTACGATACAGCATTGCTGGCTAAGCCGAGGCTTGTGGTAGCTAACAAGATGGACGAGGAACGTGCTTTTGAGAATTTGGAGCGTTTCAAGGCGAAGCACGACGTTGATGTGCAGCCCATCTCCTGTTTGTCAGAAGAAGGCTTACCCGATCTCAAACAGCTTTTGTGGGAAAAAGTGTTTGAAGCTAAAGCTGAGGCGAAAGAAGCCGAGAGTTGATATGGCGGAAACGCCAAAAACGACTCACTTTCAATCAGCAACTCGCAATCCCGCATTATGGCCAGCATTAAGCCACTTATCATGCGCGCCAATCGCCTTTTGGGAGCGACTTTGGTTGGACAGGAACTTGTGTCCATCGACGACCTCGATGAGGCCAACGAACGGTTGGCCGAGCTCATGGGCAGCCAGAGCCAATCTCATCAAGTCAGTCTCCTGTCGATTCTCGTTAACGAAAAGCAGGTCCTCAGCGAGGATCAGCTATTGGACATTCTTTTAGAGGAACACGGACTGGGCCTGATCGATCTGAGCAATATCGATTTCGCCCCCGAATTGCGGGAAACCCTCGACCTCAAGGTCTGCTGGGCAACGCTTACCGTACCCTTCGATTTAATGGAAGATACGGTATATTTGGCTACTTCCTACTACCTAAGCCCAGCCGTGCGAACGCATTGGCAAGAGATGTTCAATAAAAACGTCGTTTGGTATGCCTCAACTGTAGACTCAATCATGCGATTCCTTGAAGGATGCGACGACGCCTCCGTTCCGTCCATAGCGGGGAATAATTAACGACTATGCCACTTGGAAGATTACAGGGGGCGATAGTCGACAACCTTTCCCGCCGTTCCTTTCTCGATCAGGAACAAACGGAAAAGCTGAAAGCGACAGATTCGGAATTAAACGGGAGCGCTTTTGATGAGCTCCTGTTAGGTGAGTATAGAATATCCCTGCACCAGCTTAACTTGGCTAAGGCGAATGCTTACGGTGTCCCGCCGTTCAATGTAAAGTCCCTCGATATCAACAGGGGGACTTGGGAAATCCTCGATCAGGAATTCTGCGAAGAACATGGGGTCGTTCCGGTTAGTTGCGTTGGCGGATATATTGCCGTAGCCTTCTCGAATCCTTTCGAACTTTCCATCTCCAGCAAGATCGCGGAGATTAGCGGTAAGCAGGTCATCACCTTGCTCAGCCCAGAGCAGGAGATTAAGGAAGTTCTCAATCAGGACGCTGCCGCCTCCAAGAAATCGCAATTCGATGACGTGATGGCGGCCGTGGGCGTCGAGTTCGCGGATGGAGATGATATCGACGAAGACGAGTTGGACGACGAGGATTCGGCGCCCATCATTCAATTGGCGAACCGGATTATCGAGGATGCCTATGTTTTGGGCGTAAGCGACATTCATATTGAGCCTCGGGAAAAAGAATTGGTAGTTCGTTACCGGATCGATGGCGTATGTCAGGAAAAGCTGAAATTGCCGCCGAAAGTGGCTGGATCATTGATCGCCCGCTTGAAGATCATGTCTAATCTGGATATTGCGGAGCGACGGCTGCCCCAGGATGGACGAATTGTATTCAAGCAATTTACACGCAAAAATATCGATATCGATCTGCGGGTCGCTACTGCTCCCTTGAATCACGGCGAGGGTGTCGTGATGCGTATCCTTGATAAGCAAAAGTCTACGATGCCTTTGCCGGCCCTGGGTTTCGCTGAGGAGAATCTGGCAAAGTATCGCGAGGTCATCAAGCAGCCCTATGGGATGATTCTCCATTGCGGCCCCACAGGGTCGGGCAAGTCCATGACGCTCTATTCGGCTCTGAACGAGATCAGCAATCCTGAAATCGTAGTGCGAACAGCGGAGGATCCAATCGAATACACGCTCGATGGCATCAACCAGATGCAGATGAATCGCCAGATTGGGTTGACGTTTGCCAGTTCACTGAGGGCGTTTTTGCGTCAAGACCCGGATATTATTCTCGTGGGCGAGATCCGTGATACGGAAACCGCCAACATCGCCGTCGAGGCTGCCTTGACAGGTCACTTGCTCATTAGCACCTTGCACACCAACGATGCTCCGGGGACGATTGCCCGACTAACGGACATGAAAATCGAGCCGTTCATGATCTCGTCATCGCTTCTCTGCGTTTGCGCCCAGCGCTTGATGCGTCGCGTTTGCAAGACTTGCCGGATACAGTACGATCCGACCGGTCGTGAAAAGGAAGTTCTCGAGGCGGGCATCGGCTGGAGTGGAACCATTTTCAAACACAATCCGAAGGGCTGTCCACGCTGCAACAATTCAGGTTTTAAGGGCCGAGTTGGTATCCATGAATTGATGGTAACCGATGACAAGTTGGTTGAAGCGATCAACAGGGGCAGAGAAACAGCGGAAATCAAGAGGATAGCTATGAAGGGCGGAATGAAAACGCTTCACCAAGATAGTCTTCTCAAGGTGAAAGACGGCATTTCCACACTGCCCGAGGCCTTGGCCACCGTGCCCGTCGATATGTGAGCCGGCTTTGTTAAATAAGCGTTCGAAGGACGAAGAGGGAAGTGGTCGCTTTTGGTAGGGAGGACGGGCTCCGTCCTCCGCTTGAAAGAATTGAAGGGTCGAGCCGATCCTCCCGGTCTCAGGGGGCAACGACCCTGCAAATAATGGATTTATTGAGCGCTCTAGAAGATCTATAGAAAATGGATCCGAGACTCGAATAGAAGCGCTATTCAACTCCTGCTTCTGCGGCGGCTAATAACAATTTGGCAGGAATTCGTAACTTGTAGTTGGGATTCACATACTGGAAACTGATCTCCAGATCAGGCGTAACGAGGAAGACGGAAGGAACCGGGAGTTTTCCGCGACGGGAATCAAAGTCGATGCCGAAGGCTTCCATGGCCTGGTAGCGGCTGTCAGAGTAAAGTTGGTAGCCGAGCTCGTGTTTGGCGTCCGTCACGGTGAGCGATTCCGGCTTATCCGGGCAGATGGCCACGATTTGGTAGCCGAGTTTCTTTAAATCAGACTCGATGGAAGCGAGCTCGCTGAGTTGCGTATTGCAATAGGGACACCAACCGCCGCGGTAGAATATGACTACCGATGATTTGCCTCTAAGGATTTCGGTCAGTTGAGCATCCTTCCCTTTCTGATCGGCCAAACTGGCTTCGGGAACAGCGGATCCGATGAGAAGGGGAGTGGCGTCGGTGGCTGATTTGCCTAAAGCGATACTAGACCCCCAAGCGATAGTACATAAGGTGATAAGAATGGCTGGCGTTTTTATAAATTGCTGCATGGCGTTCTCGTTTAGCAATTGAATGAGTGATTGAGGATAGGACGGATCGCAGTGGCTACTGAATGCCAGATAATGGTTCTGGCAGGTAAAATCTAAGAATAGGCCTCTTCATGAGTGATTGTCGGCATGACCGTTAGCTTCGAATTCCTAGGGTTTGGCTATTGCTGAAGGATATTCGTTTAGAAAACGAGCGACTCATTCTTTTTTCAAAAGCGACGGAAAGTGCTAAAATCGAGACCAACCAATTGGTTGCTTATGGAATTCCCAGCTGTACAAAATTTAGTCAATGCCACGTTAAATCCTTTTGGGCCGCCAAAAAGCGATCCGACCAGTATCACTAGCCAGTCTACTGAACCCGTCGCCAATGGCGAGCAATCGGCTACGGGCGACGCGGATTTCGGTGGATCTCGCCGAGAGGAAGCGGGCCTCTTCTCAGGAAGTGGGCACTCTTCTCGATGAGAGAGCCTAGTGTGTAGATTAGCGGATCTCCGCCTAGTGCCAAAACCGAGATCGGCTCTCGTGTCGCCTTTAGAACGATGTTAGAAAAGTCGAATTCCTATTTTATGGAGAGGCCTCGCCTTGCTTTGCAGGTCGAGGCGTCGTTCTATTGGTTATAGCTACACATCCTAAAGCGGTTGATCTTCCCGCGTCTGCCGATTGGCATCAACTCAAGTTACGTTAGAACGCAGGAGCGGGTTCATCCCGCGATAGTTTCAACATGAACCCCTGTAAAATCGCGAAATTGAACGTGCTCCCGCAGTCGCGCGACGGCGTCAACTTAGCTAAAATAAGAAGAAATGAACGTGCCCGGACGTCGCGTTCCAACCTTCGAGCAGATCGAGCAAGGTGGAGCTCGACCTCCGGGCGAGCTTAAACTGACCTATGCCTGGCCGCGCGGAGATGCCCCCTTGCTTGGATTAGCTGACACGGGGATCGCGGGGGGAGCTCTTGTGATCATACTCAAAGGTCGCCCACCGTCTTACAGGTCGGTAGGAGCGAATACTTCGACTAGAGCGACACCGCTCTCTCCAGCCCCGCCTGAGAGAATTACGCTGAAGACTCGGTTTGGTTCCAGATCGACTACCATCGCCGAGTTGGGACTACCGATGACATAGCCTTGGGAATTGACAGCGGCGGCAACGAGTAAAATCTCCGCCATGTTGTTCTCGGGGTCTCCCCAGTCGTCGTTTTCATACAGCAGAGCGTTTCCAGGCAGCGTTTCCCAAACTTGGATATTCGGATTGGGAAGGGCGGTAGT
>Ga0181582_10004487_pt1 | contig 11281 bp, 10 predicted proteins | sample 071ome_32_FD_132438 | JGI IMG/M metagenome (GOLD analysis project Ga0181582, IMG submission 132438) | Coastal salt marsh microbial communities from the Groves Creek Marsh, Skidaway Island, Georgia - 071405AT metaG (megahit assembly) | ecosystem: Environmental > Aquatic > Marine > Intertidal... | reverse complement strand
GCCGCCCCGGACCAGCGCGTGCTGTCCTGGGACATGCCCGGCTACGGCGGATCTGAGCCGCTTGCCACGATGGATTTCGACGCGCTGTGCGAGCGGCTGTGCGCCGCGCTGGATGAGCTTGGCCTGACCCGTGTTGTCTTCGCCGGCCAGTCGATTGGCGGCATGGTCGCGCAGGAAATGGCGATCCGCCATCCGCGCCGCGTCGCCGGGCTGGTGCTGATCGCCACCGTGCCGGGTTTTGGCGGGCGCGATGACAGCTTCCGCGATTCCTTTCTTGCCGCAAGGCTGGCGCCACTCGACAAGGGGATCGGCATGGGGGCGCTCGCCGCCGAGGCCATTCCGGCCGTTCTTGGCCCGCATGTCGACAGCGCCACCCGCGATGATGCCATCGCCGCCATGGCGGCGATTCCCGAGGCCGCCTATCGACAGGTGCTGGCGACACTGGTCAGTTTCAACCGGCGCGAGGACCAGCATCTCATCACCTGCCCCTGCCTGCTGATCGCCGGCGGCAAGGACGACAACAGCCCGGCACGGGTGATGGAAAGGATGGCGGACCGCTTGCCGGATGCGGCATTGCTGGTGATTGAAAATGCCGGCCATCTGGTGAATAGTGAAGCGCACCGGGATTGCAACAAGGCCATTGGCGCCTTCCTGCGACGCCTGCGGGGCAGTGACATCAACAATCAGGGCCAGTAACAGGATGCATGACGGGGGTACATCACAGTTTGACGGGCAGCTTGTCGACACACCGATTTTCACCCCGGACAGCTGGAACCTGACCGAATTCGAGGCGGCTCTCTGCGCCGAGACCCGCGCATTGGCGCAGGCGAAATTCGCGCCACGCGCCGCCGGGATCGACCGCGAGGCGCGCTTTCCGACCGAGAATTACGTCGACCTGAAAGCGCAGGATCTGCTGGGCATCTGCATCCCGTCGGAGCATGGCGGGCGCGGCGCCGATTTGCGCGCCTATATGCTGGCGGCGGCCGAGATCGGTCGCTATTGCGGGGCCACCGCACTGACCTTCAACATGCATGTCAGTTCCTGCCTGTGGACCGGCGTTCTGGCCGATGGCGTCGATATGACCGAGGCCCAGCGCGCCGAGCACGCCACCATGCGGGCCCGTCATTACAAACGCATCCTCGAGGATGGTGCGATCTATGCGCAGCCCTTTTCCGAGGGCGGTGACGCGGCGGCCGGCAAGGCGGCCTTCGGCACCACCGCTTTGCGGACGGATGGCGGCTGGATCATCAATGGCCGCAAGATCTTTGCCTCGCTTTCAGGTCATGCCGATTATTACGGCGTCCTCTGTACCGAGCTGGACACACCGGACAGCCGCCCGTCCCGCGCCAACACCATGTATGTCGCGATCCAGCGCGACACCCCTGGCGTGTCCGTCGAGGGGCATTGGGACCCGCTTGGCATGCGCGGCACGGTGTCGCGAACGCTGATCTTCAGGGATGTCTTCATCCCGTTCAGCGAACAGCTGATGCCGCGCGGCGTCTATTTCAACGCCGCCAGGCAATGGCCGCACATGTTCATGACCCTGACCCCCAGCTATATGGGCATCGCGCAGGCGGCCTATGATTTCACCGTGCGCTACCTTCGCGGCGAGATGCCAGGCACACCGCCAGTCAAACGCCGCATGTACCCGACCAAACAGCTTGCCGTCGCGCAGATGAAGATCATGCTGGAACAGACCAAGTCACTGTGGTTCCAGTCGATCAGCGAGGCGCGCCCCAACCCGGGCAAGGATTCATTGCTGCGGGCCTGGGCGGCGCAATACAGCGTGATGGAGAACGCCAACGAGATCGCGCAGCTGGCGATCCGCACCTGCGGCGGCCAGGCGATGCTGAAATCGCTGCCGCTGGAGCGGCTCTATCGTGACAGCCGCTGTGGTGCGCTGATGCTGCCCTGGACAGCGGAGCTGTGCACCGACATGCTTGGCAAGGGCGTGTTGTACGAGGCCGGCGAGACTGACGAGGATCAGGCCTAGGGTGCAGGACCGCCGGATTGACAGCCTGGTGGCGGCGCATGCCGCGGCGGCCCCGCACCGGCCGGCCCTGAGCTTTGACAGGACGACACTGGATTACGCGGCGCTGGACCGCGCGGTCGCCGCGATGGCCGGCTGGCTGGCGGCGCGCGGGATCGCTGCCGGCGACCGCGTCGCCCTTTATGCCCGCAACCACCCTGACAGCTTTGTCACACTCCTCGCCGTCTCGCGGATTGGCGCGATGATGGTGCCGCTGAACTGGCGGCTGTCGGAAGCCGAGCTGTCATGGCAGATGGCCGATGCCGCGCCGGCGCTGTTGATCCATGGACCGGATTTCACCGAAATGGCGACAAGGCTGGCCAACGAGACCACCTGCCCGCATATCGCGCTTGGCAGCGAGCTGGATGCGGCACGTGACGGCCATCACCTTGCCGAGACGGATGGCGCCGGGCGCCCCGATGCCGAGCTGATGATTGTCTACACCTCGGGAACGACTGGCCGGCCAAAGGGTGCGGTGCTGGCACAGCCGGCGATGATCGCCAACGCCATGATGAGCCATGACGCCTATGCGATGCGGCCCGATGACGTCGTGCTAAACATCCTGCCGCTGTTCCATGTCGGCGGGCTGAATATCCAGCCGCTGCCGGCGCTGCTTCTTGGCGCGCATGTGGTGATCGCGCCGACCTTCGACCCGGCCGCCACGCTGGCCCTGATCGACAGCCATGCCATCACCCAGGTGACGGTGGTGCCGACGGTGCTGGCCGCATTGCTGGCGCAGGAGGGATGGCCGGCGGCGAATCTGGCCAGCCTGCGCATGATCGCCATCGGGTCGACCGATGTGCCGGTGCCGCTGATCGAGGCGGTGCATGATCGCGGCATTCCGGTGGTTCAGGTCTATGGCGCCACCGAAACGGCGCCGACAGCGATCTACCAGACCGCCGCCATCGCCTTTGACACCGCCGGGTCGATCGGGCGCGCGGGCTGTGCCTGCGAGATCCGCATCACCGGGCCGGACGGGATCGACATGCCGGTTGGTGAGGTGGGTGAGATCTGGGTTCGCGGCGCCAATATCCTGACCCGCTACTGGAACAACGAGGCGGCCAGCCGGGCCAGCATCAGTGATGGCTGGTTCCATACCGGCGACATGGCGCGGGTCGATGATCAGGGGCTGTACTGGTTCGCCGACCGGCTGAAGCATGTCATCATCTCGGGCGGCGAGAACATCTACCCGGCCGAACTGGAACGGGTGCTTCGCGACATGCCGGGGCTGGCCGAATTCGCCGTTGTCGGGCGCGATGATGACAGGTGGGGGCAAGTGCCCGTCGTCGTCGCGGCACGCACCGATGACACGGTCACCGACGCCGACGTGCTGGCGCATTTCGACGGGCGGCTGGCCCGTTTCAAGCGGCCAAAGGATGTGGTCTTTGTCGCCGCGCTGCCGCGCAACGCCCTTGGCAAGATCGTCGCCGACGAGGTGCGGGCGCTACTCGTATCCTGACCCGGATATCCCGCCCCTAGCCCATCATCGAGGGCAGGAACAGCGCGATCGACGGCACCGCGGCCAGCAGGATCAGGCGGATGATGTCGGCCACCCAGAAGGGTGTCACGCCCTTGAAGATGGTGCCGACCGACACATCCTTCAGCACCCCTTTCAGGACAAACACATTCAGCCCGATGGGCGGTGTGATCAGGCTGATCTCGGTCACCACGACGACCAGGATGCCGAACCAGATCAGATCGAACCCCAGACTTGCCACCACCGGCGCGAAGATCGGCACGGTCAGCAGGATCATCGACAGCGATTCGAACACGCAGCCAAGAAGCACATAGATCAGCAGGATGATGAAAATCACCCCGAGCGGCGACAGATCGAACGCGGTCACAATGCCGATCAAGCCGTCGGGAAGGCCGGCCCGGTTGACGAAATTCGAAAAGATCAGCGCCCCGAACAGAATGAAGAACAGCTTCGCCGTGGTGATCGTCGTCTCGCGAAGCACCTGCATCAGCGCGCCGTCGCGAAGCGCCCCGCGCCGCCAGGCGATCAGCAGCGCGCCGGCCGCACCCATGCCCGACGCCTCGGTCGGGGTGAACATGCCGGCATAGATGCCGCCAATGACGAAAATGAACAGGCCAAGCGTCGTCCAGACATCGCGAAGGGCCATGAACCGCTCACGCCAGTTCGACCGGTCACCCGCCGGGCCAAGTGCCGGGTTGCGCGTCACCACGAACACCACCGCAAGGATGTAGAACAGGATGCCGAGAAGGCCGGGAAGCACACCGGCGACAAACAGCTTGCCAACCGACTGTTCGGTCAGAAAGCCATAGATCACCAGCATCACGCTTGGCGGGATCAGAATGCCGAGTGTGCCGCCAGCGGCGATCGAGGCGGTGGCGAGCGAATCATCATATTTATAGCGGCGCATCTCGGGCATCGAGACCTTCGACATCGTCGCCGCGGTCGCCAGCGAGGACCCGCAGATGGCCGAGAACATGCCGCAGGCGGCAATCGTCGACATGGCAAGGCCGCCACGACGATGGCCAAGGAACACATAGGCGGCGCGGTAGAGTTCCTTCGCCATGCCACCACGTTCGACAAGAAGCCCCATCAGGATGAACATCGGCAGCACCGACAATTCATATTTCTGGCCGGAATCGATGACAAGGCGCGCGGCGTTGGAGATCGCCGCCCGTTCACTGGCAAGAAGCGAGAAGCCGACACCGCCGACAATGCCGAGTGCGAGGCCAAGCGGCATCCGCAGGAAGGCGAGGAACAGCAAGGCAGCAAAGCCGATCAGCGAAACAATCATCAATCAGTCCCCCGGCACCCGGCCACCGGTTTCATCGGGCAGCATCCGCCCCGGCCGCAACAGCAGGCGAAGGCCGCGAAAGGCGGCAAAGACAGCCGACAGATAGATCATGGCGGTGATCAGGCTGACAATGAGATAGCGCGGGATGTGAAGATAGATCGTCTTGTCGCCATCTTCCCATGCACGCACCGCGTAATCGAACACGCGGTCGGCGACGATGAACACGGCGATCACCGTGACAAGGCTGAAAACCACGCAGACAGCCCAGCCGAACCAGCCCTTGCGCACAAAGCTGAACAGATCGACCACAACCTGGTCATCACGCAGAAACATCGCCGGCAGCGAAAAGAAGATGGTGCCCGCCATCGAGATCTGCACAAGTTCGGTTGCGCCTACCACCGGCGCCCGGAAGAAATAACGGCCAATCACATCGACACAGGTCAGCGCGACAAGCCACAGCAGCACAAGACAGGCCAGCATCAGGCAGATATCAGCGATCCTGCCGGCGAACCGATTGAGCCGTGCGATCAGCGGATGGTCGTTGGCGACATCATTCATCGTCGTCATTCTCCTCCCCGGCGCCGCGCCTTGCAGCGCCGCGCGTCAGTCTCCCCAGAACCCGAATAGCAATTGTTGGCCGGACAACCAACCCGGTATTCTGCCTTTTTTCAGCTTGCGCGATCCGCCCTTACCCGGGAGAACCCGGCCTTCGCCGCATAGCCTGACACAATCGCCTTGCGATCCTCATAGCCGAGCACGTCATCGACATTGTCGAAACCGGCCGGGGCCAGCTTCTCGACCTCGTCGATCACACCTTCGGGTCCGCCCTTCCTGTTGTTTACGACAATCTCGGCGGTGATTGGCAGCCGCTGCTTTTCATAGAACCAGAGAGCAGCGCGCGGATGTTCGGCCTGTTGCAGCTGGTCGCTGAGGCAGCGCGCGTCGAGAATGGCCTGGCTGGCACCGTTGGAGCCGACCGGATACATCGGATGCGCGGCATCACCAAGCAATGTCACCCGCCCGAACGTCCATCGCGGCAGCGGGTCACGGTCGGCCATCGGATACTCGAAAATCCCGTCGGTTGCCCGTACCAGACCCTCAATGTCGAAATCCGGGATGGCGAAACGCAGCGCGTGCGGCAGCACTGTCGACAACGACACACCGCGTGACCAGCTATTGTCCGGCGGCGGCGTGACCGCCGGATCCTTGGTCCGGATATTGACCACCCAGTTCATCAACTGCCGGCCATCCTTCGGTGTATCGATCGGATACAGCACGAATTTTCCGCCAAGCCCGCCACCAATGGCCATGCTTTCACCATCACGCCAGGACGGCCATTCAGACGCACCGCGCCACATCATCACGCCGTTCCAGCTCGGGCTTGCCTCGTCGGGATAGAAGATTTTCCGGCCACAGGAATGGATGCCGTCAGCACAGACCAGAATGTCGCCCTTCGCCGTCATGCCGCCGGCACCTTCCAGCGTGTCGACAAAATTCGCCGTGACGCCGGCTTCGTTCTGCACGAACCCGGCAAGCCGCCTGCCGGTAACAACCGTTTCGGGACCGGCGCGCTCGATCAATGCGTCAAAGAGTAGTTTCTGCAGCCTGCCGCGATGGATGGAGAATTGCGGCACCTCGTGACCGGCATGCATGCCCCGCAACTCGGACCAGACTTCCTGACCGGACTTGGTGAAATAGGTCAGGCTGCGGGTCCGCAAGCCGACCTTGTCCAGCGCACGAAGCAGGCCAAGCGCCTCAAGCTCGCGGATGGCGTGCGGCAGGATATTGATCCCGACCCCGGCCTCGCGGATTTGCGCAGCGGATTCGAATACCTGCACATCGATGTTCCTGGCCCGCAGCATCAGGGCGGTGGTCAGGCCACCGATCCCGCCACCGGCGATGATGACCTTCATGTCAGCCGTCCTCGGGCGGTGGCAGGAAATCCACCTCATGCTTGGCGGACAGCTCGACCACCTCGGCCGGGTTGGCGGTCGGCCCTAGATTGTGGATGCCCCAGAACAGGTCATAGAGCTTGCGCGCCGGTGACACCCAGAACAGGCATTTGTTGGTCTCTTCCGAATTGTTGAAGATGCCGTGCGGAATGCCCCGCGGCAGCCGGATCAGGTCGCCCGGCGTGGCGATCGCCTCCGAGCCGTCGAGAATGAGGTCGAACTTGCCCTCGAGAACATAGATGAACTCATCCTGTTCGGGATGGATATGCGGCGGCACAAAAGTGCCCGGCGGCAGCGTCGCATGCCAGGAAAAGGAATTCTCGCTCCATTGTTTCGGGACATAGGTCTGACCAAGGATGTTCCAGGTAATATCCTCCATCCCTTCATTCGACTTCGTAACACCGGCTGTCATCTGCATCTGTCCACCTCTTTGGCATAAAATCGCTGCGACTGGACCTGACGGTAACAGACACCCCGAATTGGGGCAATCGGCCAGCAGCATGCCCGGTGCGCCAAAATGATGCGTCATAAGATTGCCAAAGTGCCCAAAGTGCCGGTTTTTGCTTGACTGTAACAAAAGACCCATCACAGGCTGTTGCATGATCATTTGTCCAACCCGGGCATGGCAGAAGAGGCTCCATGAAGGACCTTGATGCGGCCCGGCGTTATCTTGCAAGGAGGAATTGCATGAAGAAGATTGTTGCTGGTCTGGTCATGGCGCTGCCGATGCTGGCGTCCGGTCAGGCGATGGCCGCTGACAAGGAGCTGATTATCTCATCCTGGGCGGCCCCTGTTCACACCATGAACAAGGATATTTTCCCCTGGATGATCTCCGAGATGGAGAGATGTTCGGGCGGCAGCCTGTCGGCAAAGGTCGAATACGGTCTGGCCCCACCGCCGGCGCAATATGACACCGTTCGCGACGGCGTCGCGGATTTCGGCTGGATCGTCTATGGCTACACGCCGGGCAAGTTCGAGACCACGAAGATCGCCGAACTTCCCGGCAATGGCGGCAACGCCGAGGACATGTCGGTGGCCTTCCAGATGACGCATGAGAAGTATCTCGCCGCAGCGAAGGAAGCCAAGGGCGTCAAGATCCTCACCAACTATGTTCACGGCCCGGGCCATGTGAACACAGTGAAGCCGGTCAGTTCCTACAAGGAGATTGTCGGCATGAAGCTTCGTGTCGGCGGCGGTGTTGCCAATGATATCGGCACCGCGCTTGGCGTCGCCGGTGTCAACATGCCGGCCCCGGCTGTTTACGAAGCCGTATCCTCGGGCGTCACCGAGGGCGTCTTCTTCCCGATGGAGACCATGTATGCCTTCAAGGTCGCCGAGGTTGCCAAATACACCTTCCGCAACCCGGAAGGCATGTACACCACCGCCTTCGGCCTGATCATGAATAGCGACACCTATGACGATCTGTCAGCCGCGCACAAGAAGTGCATCGACGGCATGACCGGTGTCGACATGGCGCGCCGGGTTGGCAAATGGTGGGACGAGGCCGATGCGCTCGGCTATGAGAAGTTCGGCGAAATGGGCGGCACCGTCACCGATGCCAGCGCCGCCGAGCAGGCCTATTTCCGCGAGAAGACCGCCGGCGTGGAAGCCGAGGTTCTTGCCGCCATTGATGGTCGCGGCGTCGACGCCAAGGCCGCACTGGACTATTTCCGCTCGCAGCTGAAATAGGGCAAGGCATCTCATTGCACCAGACACTTTGACAGGCGGCCCACGGGCCGCCTGTTCCATTTAAGTTGCATTTCACCAGTCAATGGACAGACCCGCATGAGCACTCTCCTGCCATTCGCCGCCTCGGACATGCCGCTGGCCTTCACACCACCGGCTGACCCTGACGACGCCTATGAGAACAGGCTTCACATTCCGAATGCCGACAAACATCTGTCCGCCTGGCCTGTTGACGCAGCCGCCTTCCGCGACCGCCATCCGGACAGCGATTGCGACCGCAGCTACGGCGCCGGCGAACGCGCCGCCTATGATCTGTTTCTGCCGAACGGTGGTTTGGAGGCGGCACCGGGCGTCGTCGCCTTTGTTCATGGCGGCTATTGGGTGGCGCTGTCGAAGGATGATGTCTCGCATCTGGCCGGCGGGATGCTGGCACGCGGATGGGCCGTGGCGATGATCGGCTACAGGCTGGCACCGCAGGCCCGGATAGCCGACATCACCGGCGAAATCGCCGCCGCTGTCACCGCGCTTGGCGAGGTCGGGACCGGTCCGCTACGGCTTGCCGGACATTCGGCTGGCGGCCATCTTGTCACCCGCATGATGTGCCGCGATGTGACGCTTGGCAGCGCGGCGCTGGAGCGGCTTGACAGGGTGGTGTCGATCAGCGGGCTTCACGATCTGCGCCCGCTGCGGGCGCTGGCAAAGAATGATCTGTGGCGGCTTGATGATGCCGAATCGGCACAGGAAAGCCCGGTTCTGCAGACGCCGCGCCAGAATATCGACCTTGTCTGTGTCGCCGGTGCCGAGGAGCGGCCGGAATTTATCCGCCAGAACGCATTACTGCCGCTGGCCTGGCAGGGGCTTGGCATTCCGGGCTATGGCCAGCTCCTGGCCGGCCACAATCATTTCACCATTATCGAGACAATGACCGACCCTCAGAGCCAGCTCTGCGAGCTGATCGCCACACCGCTTGACTGACCCACGGGCAGGCTAGAGCCGTGCGTAGGTGCTTGTCAGGTCAGCCGCCAGCTTGCCGGTGGCGCTGTCGGTGATGGTGATGCGGCCAACAATCAGCCGCCGCCCGGCCTTCAGGATATCGACCGTGACATCGCCGCCCGCATTGCCCAGCGGACGCAGGAACCGGCTGGCGATATCCACCGTCGTGATCGGTGCGTAGCTGCCGATGGCCGCGGTGACCGCCGCGATCATCGCCGTGTCGGCGGCGGCGACAATGGCCTGGCCGCAGATCATGCCGGCATCGCGCGTCAGCCTGTCGCTGAACGGCAGATGAAAGCAGGATTGCGCTGGCGAGACGGCCATCACCCGAAGTTCCAGATCACGCACCCAGGGCGCCGTCACCTCATCGATGAGCGCCTGCGCGGCGGCAACATCGAAAGCGCCTTCCGACGGCTCGTTACCGGTTTCTGACATCGCTCCACCTCCTGCCATTTCCAAGACCACATTGTGGCTGGCACCCTTGACTAACCGGACGGTCAATCTTTACCGTGGCATGATCCTTGCCGGTTTCGCGGGACCGGTCAAGCTGGTCGACGGCTCTGGACACAGACCCGAATACACGCCCGGAAACAGGCAGGCAAAGGGGGACCGGCAATGTCGGATGAAAGCGAACAGGCTGCCGGCGTGAATGCGGCACAGACCGCCCGCGCCATTGCCGAGGCAATGATCGGGAAATGCGGATTCTCACAGCTTCTTGGCATGCAGATTGTCGATTCCGGACCGGATTTCGCCATCGTCGGGATGACGCTTGCCGCGCGGCATCTGAACGGCTTTGGCATCGCCCATGGTGGTGCTATCTTCGCGCTTGCCGACACCGCCTTCGCCCATGCCTGCAATTCCGAGAACATCGTGACCGTGGCGCAGCAATGCCAGGTGAATTTCCTGAAGCCCGGCAAGGCCGGCGACAGACTGACCGCCACGGCGCGCGGGCGTACCCGCAGCGGCCGCACCGGCCTCTATGACGTGACCGTGGCCACCGGAGATGGCACAGTGATCGCCGAATTCAGGGGCATGTCACGGACGCTCAGCGACCCTGTCATACCTTCCCCCGCATGACCCTGAACTAACTTCAGAAAATACGAGACCAATATGCGTGACCTGACACCTTCAAAAGACATTCTCGACCGCATCGAGATCGCCTCGCGTGACGAGATCGAGGCCCTGCAACTGCAGCGCCTGCAATGGACGCTTGCCCATGCCTACGAGAATGTGCCGCTCTATCGCCGCAAGTTCGACGCGGCCGGCACTCACCCGGATGATCTGAAGACGGTCGAGGATATCGCCAAATTCCCCTTCACCACGAAGGAGGATCTGCGGCAAGGCTATCCGTTCGAGATGATGGCCGTGCCACTTAAGAAGGTGGCGCGGATCCACGCCTCGAGCGGCACCACCGGCAAGCCGACCGTCGTCGGCTACACGCAGACGGATGTGGATAACTGGGCGCATCTGGTGGCGCGTTCCATCCGCGCCTCGGGCGGGCGCCCCGGTGACCGGGTTCATGTCGCCTATGGCTATGGGCTGTTCACCGGCGGGCTTGGCGCGCATTACGGTGCCGAGGCGATGGGCTGCACGGTGATTCCGGTCAGCGGCGGCATGACCCAGCGGCAGGTGCAGCTGATTGTCGATTTCAAGCCCGACATCATCATGGTCACGCCATCCTACATGCTGGCCATCGCCGACGAGTTCGAACGCCAGGGCGTCGACCCGCGAAGCACCAGCCTGAAGAGCGGCATCTTTGGCGCCGAGCCCTGGACCGACGCGCTGCGCTCCGAGATCGAACAGCGATTCGACATGCATGGCGTCGATATCTATGGCCTGTCCGAGGTGATGGG
>Ga0181582_10004485_pt1 | contig 11282 bp, 9 predicted proteins | sample 071ome_32_FD_132438 | JGI IMG/M metagenome (GOLD analysis project Ga0181582, IMG submission 132438) | Coastal salt marsh microbial communities from the Groves Creek Marsh, Skidaway Island, Georgia - 071405AT metaG (megahit assembly) | ecosystem: Environmental > Aquatic > Marine > Intertidal zone... | reverse complement strand
GAGCGCACCGGTAATTGAGATACACATGTCAAATGTGCACGCACGTGAAAGCTTCCGTCATCATTCATATATAGCTGGTGTTGCCAGCGGGGTTATTGCAGGGTTCGGGCCTCAGTCCTACACCCTGGCCGTAGATGCTGCGGCGTCATTACTTTCGAGGGAGTGAGACTTCATGACAAAAAAATCTGATCCTAAAGGCGTCCAGCTGGTTCAGGAACTGTCCGACATCATGCAGGATGCAGGTCTGGTGGAAATTGAATATAACACCGATGATGTATCCATCCGGCTGTCCCGCGCAGCTGCCGCATCCGTACCTGTCGCCGCCCCTGTTGCACCATCGGCTGCAATGCCGGCCCAGGCCGCGCCATCCGCGGAACCTGCACCGGCAGATGATGAGATTACGTCCAGCCATCCCGGAGCTGTCAGCTCCCCCATGGTCGGAACGGTGTATCTTGCCGCTGAACCCGGCGCCCCTAATTTTGTCAACGAAGGTGACAAGGTCAAAGCCGGACAGACGCTGGTCATTGTCGAAGCGATGAAGGTCATGAACCCGATCACTGCCCCGAAATCAGGCACCGTCTCACGTATTCTTGTCGGCAACGCCCAGCCGGTGGAATATGGTGAAGTCCTGATTGTCATCGAATAACAACTTTCGAAGGACGGGTTGTCATGATCAGGAAAATCCTAATCGCCAATCGGGGTGATGTTGCTCTCAGGGTCTTGCGGGCTTGCCGCGATATGGGAATTGAGACTGTTGCTGTTCATTCCACCGCCGATGCGGATGCCATGCATGTGCGCCTTGCTGATGAAAGTGTCTGCATCGGGGATGCACCATCCAAAGACAGTTATCTCAATGTTCCTGCCATTATCACCGCCGCTTCCATCACCGGAGCGGATGCCATTCATCCCGGCGTAGGTTTTCTTTCTGAAAACGCTGATTTTGCCCGGGTGGTCGACGCCCATGGATTGATCTTCATCGGCCCGCGGATCGAACATATCATTGCCATGGGGGACAAGGTCGAAGCCAAACGCACCGCCGCCGAGGCCGGATTACCGCTTGTCCCCGGCTCGGACGGTGCTGTTGAATCTCTTGATGAGGCGCGGGAAGTTGCGAAAGATGTCGGCTATCCCGTCCTGATCAAGGCCGCTTCAGGTGGTGGCGGACGCGGCATGAAAGTTGCCGCCAGCCCTGATGATCTCTCGGAGGCCTTTTCCTCAGCAAGGAGCGAGGCCAAAGCCGCATTCGGTGATGATACGGTCTATATCGAACGCTATCTGGACAATCCGCGTCATATCGAAATTCAGATAGTGGCGGACAGCCATGGCAATGTCATCCATCTTGGGGAACGTGAATGTTCGGTGCAGCGACGTCACCAAAAACTTCTTGAAGAGGCGCCGTCGCCGGTACTGGACGCAGCCCAGCGTGACTCCATCGGAACCATTGCCGCCAATGCCGCCGCCCGAATGGGATATCTCGGCCTTGGAACGATGGAATTTCTCTATGAGAACGGGGAATTCTTTTTCATTGAAATGAACACCCGGCTTCAGGTGGAGCATCCGATCACTGAGGAAATCACCGGCGTTGACCTCGTGCAGGAACAGATCCGAATTGCCGACGGGGCGGAATTGTCCATCAAACAGGAAGATGTCACCTTCAACGGGCATGCGATTGAATGCCGGATCAATGCCGAGCATCCGGAAACCTTTTTCCCCACACCGGGAACAGTGACGAATTTCCATGCCCCCGGCGGGCCCGGTGTCCGGATGGAGAGTTTTCTTTATCCCGGTTATGCCATCCCCCCGCATTACGACAGCCTGATCGCCAAACTGATCATCCATGGAGAAAACAGGGAGCATTGCCTTGCCCGACTCCGGCGTGCGCTCACCGAATTCGTCATTGAGCCGATGCCGACTTCGCTTGATCTGCATCGCAAACTGGTCATGGATAAGGATATTATCAGCGGGGACTACACCATCCGCTGGCTTGAAGAAGACTTCCTGCCGCGGCAATCGTCGTCTAAGACCACAGATGAATAGAGCCCTCACTTGAACATGAACTGATTTCATGTTCATACTAAAACCATGTACATGCTCTCACCCGAAACGCTGATCAAAGCTTACGCGCTGGGTGTCTTTCCCATGGCTGAAGCCAGGGAAGATGAGCGTATCTTTTTCGTTGACCCGGAAGAGCGGGGGATTCTGCCGATTGATGCGGTGCATATTCCGCGCCGGCTTCGCCGTCGCATCCGCCAGCGCCCTTATGAGGTCACAATCAACACCGCCTTTGATGCTGTGATTGACGGATGTCGCGAAGTCACCCGGCAACGTGCCGACAGCTGGATAAACCCGCAAATCAGGCAGCTTTACTGCGCGCTTCACCGGATTGGCTTTGCCCATTCCATTGAAGTCTGGAGTAAAGCTGAAACCGGAAGAGGTGAGTTGGTCGGGGGTCTTTACGGCGTTGCCCTCGCCGGTGCCTTTTTTGGCGAATCCATGTTCAGCCGTTCCAGCGATGCCTCAAAAATAGCACTTATTCATCTCATGGCACGACTGAAGAAGGGAGGTTTTGTCCTTCTCGACACCCAGTTCAGCAACACACATCTGGAGCAGTTCGGGGTGATGGAAATCCCGCGTGAGATGTTCCGTCAAAAACTGGAGGCAGCGCTTGCAACCAAAGCTGCCATGCCGATGGACAGTGACGACTGGCCCCTGGTTCAGTCTTTCCTGCAATCGAGCACGGAAACATCATAGACAGGGTGCTCAAGCGCATTCAGCGCCGGACTGGAAGCAAACATCCATCCTTTGAAGATTGGCGTATCGCTGATCAACCCTTTGTGATCAACACTGCTGATTTCAATCAGCGCCGCGTTCTCCGGCGGCATGGTCGGCGGACGAAACGTGCAGGCATGGACCAGCAACTCAAGGGTTCCATATCGGCTCGGCTCACCCACCCGGGCGGTGAGTGTTGAGATCCGGGCGGTGATCTTGTCCAGAGCCTGAAGCTCAACCACATTGCCCTGAAGCCATTCATCCCCCGCGGCCAATACGTCACCGGTGGTGGTGGCCGTACCGACGGAAAGTGCCATCATGCCAGATATGATCAGGGCCCGGCCCCTAGCCATCATTAGACCCGGAAGAGAAAATAGCCTTACCAAGCAGATCGGTCAGGTTAACCGGATCACGCGTATCAAAAATCGTATCACCATCTTTGAGATTGTCTTCTTCAAAGCCGGGGATCAGTTCAACATGACTGCCGCCAAGAAGTGACGTGGCCGCAATCCGCGCCGCCGTGTCGGCCGGCAGGGTGATTCGCTCATCAACAGATAACGTGACCGTGGCGCCGAAGGTCTTCTCGTTAAGGCTTGCGCCAATGACCTTGCCCACCGCAATCCCTGAAATCCGAACTTCATCCCCGACCGAAAGGCCGCTGATACTGCCGAATTCCGCATTCAGCGTCGTACCCGAGGCGGACTGGATATTCGTTGCAGTATAGGCGAGGTAAAGAAACACGCCTGCAACCAGCAGGACAACTGCACCCATAACGGTTTCGATGGTGTTTCTTGACATATCTCTACTCCGGTTGCCAGGCCTCGTAATCACCGGTGGCGGGCTTGCGCTTGCCGCCTTTTGTCAGATCACCCGCTGGCTTGTGGGCATAAATCGTTCCGGTCAGGTTAGGCAGATGATCTTTCTGCCATGCCCGGCGGGCATATCCCCCTTCTGGCGGCGGCAGTTCTTCGGTGTGATGGAGCCAGCCATGCCAATCCGCCGGCACCTTACTTGCCTCAGGCGTTCCGGCGTAAAGAACGAAGCGCTTATGCCTGCCAAGACGATCAGGACGCTTTGCCTCGAAATAGCGATTGCCATGCGCATCCGAACCAACTTGGCGCGATGTTAGCGAGATCACAATTCTGGATATAATGCTCATTGCTGTCCCCGGTTTAATTCTATCCTGGTTGATACCTTAAAATGATGGCAGAACATTGTTTCGATCATCACCTTATATTCATCTCCATATTCCTACCCGATGGGACAGCGTTAGGCAATCCAGAAGCCGCAACACAGGCACCTGGTATAGTTTTGATACTGTCTGTACCCCGCCATTACCTTGTCGGTTGGCGGCGGCAAGGTAAGGCATTATCAAAAAAATTCAATTTTTTGCCATAATTGGTCATATTGGCTCTTGGATAGATGATCAATATCATGTAGTTTTATATTCTTAACGCCACTACATATGGTCTGTTCATGCGCATTGCGTATTTTTTTTCGTTTTAAACATCCAGGTTAACCAAAAAAAACAAGGGTCAATAACATGAAGCTGAAGCGTCACTTTACCTCCTCTGATCAGCCCCCATATGCCGCGATGGATTGGGTTCAAGCGACCAGTGAAATTCGCAATCCTGACGGCACGGTGGTATTCAAAGCAGAGAATGTGGAAGTGCCCGCCCATTTTTCGCAGGTGGCAACAGATATTCTGGCGCAGAAATATTTCCGCAAAGCCGGCATTGCCGCCCGCCTTACGACAGTTGAAGAGAGCACCGTTCCGTCCTGGCTCTGGAGATCTGTTCCGGATGAAAAAGCGCTGAAGGAACTTCCTGAAGGTGAACGCTATGTTGGCGAAACTTCTGCAAAGCAGGTCTATGATCGTCTGGCCGGAACCTGGACCTATTGGGGATGGAAAGGCGGATACTTTTCAAGTGAAGACGACGCCCGCGCCTATTTTGACGAAATGCGCTACATGCTGGCCATGCAGATGGCGGCACCAAACTCACCGCAGTGGTTCAACACAGGTCTGCACTGGGCTTACGGTATCGATGGCGCAGGTCAGGGACACTACTATGTTGATTTCAAGACCGGTAAACTGACCCGGTCCAAATCCGCTTACGAACATCCCCAGCCTCACGCCTGCTTCATCCAGTCGATCGACGACGATCTGGTGAACGAAGGCGGCATCATGGATCTGTGGGTGCGCGAAGCCAGACTTTTCAAATACGGGTCCGGCACAGGGACCAATTTCTCCCGTCTCAGGGGTGAAAATGAACCGCTGGCCGGTGGCGGCAAATCCTCCGGTCTGATGAGCTTCCTGCGCATCGGAGATCGTGCGGCCGGGGCAATCAAATCAGGCGGGACAACACGACGCGCCGCCAAAATGGTGACGGTTGATGTCGACCATCCGGATATCGTGAAATATGTTGACTGGAAGGTTGTCGAAGAACAAAAGGTTGCCGCCCTTGTTGCCGGATCGAAACTGGCCAGCCAGCACATGAACGCTGTCATGGCCGCCTGCACCGATGAAGAGGTTGCCGCCGAAGACCGTTTCAGCGCCAAGACCAACAAATCGCTCAAGAAGGCGATTATCGCCGCCCGCAAATCCATGGTACCCGAAAACTACATCCAGCGCGTGATCCAGTTTGCGGAGCAGGGCTATACCGAAATCGAATTCCGCACCTATGACACCGACTGGGATTCCGAAGCCTACATGACCGTATCGGGGCAGAACTCAAACAACTCTGTCCGCGTCACCAACGACTTTCTTGAAAAGGTTCTGAACAACAGTGAATGGGACCTGATACGCCGCACCGACGGTCAGGTCAGTGAGCGTATCAATGCGCGTGAGCTCTGGGACAAGATCGCCTATGCCGCCTGGGCCTGTGCTGATCCGGGCCTGCAATACGACACCACGATAAACGAATGGCACACCTGCCCGGAGGGAGGCAGAATCAATGCCTCCAACCCCTGCTCGGAATACATGTTCCTCGATGATACAGCCTGCAACCTTGCATCTCTTAATCTGATGCAGTTCCGGCATGAAGATAAGTCTTTCGACATCGAAGCTTACGAACATGCCTGCCGGTTCTGGACCCTGACCCTTGAAATTTCCGTCCTGATGGCGCAGTTCCCGTCAAAGGAAATCGCTCAGTTGTCTTATGACTACAGGACCCTTGGTCTCGGCTATGCCAATATCGGCGGCCTGCTGATGGCGGCCGGACATTCCTATGACAGCGACGAAGGCCGTGCCATCTGCGCCTCACTTACCGCCATCATGACCGGTATTGCCTATGCCACTTCAGCCGAAATCGCAAGCGAACTTGGCGCCTTCCCGAGATATGATGAAAACGCTGAGCACATGCTTCGTGTGATACGAAACCACCGTCGGGCAGCCCATGGCGAAGCTGATGGTTATGAAGGCCTTTCCATTCCGCCGGTGCCTCTGAACGAGACGGACTGCCCTGATGCAGCCCTGCCGAAAGCAGCCCGCGAAGCGTGGGACCTCGCCCTCAGCCTTGGTGAAAAACACGGATACCGGAATGCCCAGTCAACCGTGATTGCCCCGACGGGGACCATCGGCCTTGTCATGGACTGCGATACCACGGGGATTGAGCCGGATTTCGCCATCGTGAAATTCAAGAAACTTGCCGGCGGCGGATATTTCAAGATTATCAACCGCGTTGTACCTGAAGCGCTCAGCAACCTTGGCTACAGCGATGATCAGACCGATGACATCATCCGCTATGCGGTCGGCCATGGCAGTCTTGAAAAATGCCAGTCGGTGAGCATTAATGCCCTCAAGGACAAGGGGTTCACCGAAGATGCGCTGAATGCGCTGGCAGGCGCGCTCAAATCCGCCTTTGATATCAAGTTTGCCTTCAATCGATTCACGCTTGGTGATGACTTCTGCAAAGACACCCTCGGCTTCAGCGATGGCCAGCTCAACGATTTCAATTTTGATATGCTGGCCGCACTTGGCTTCAGCAAGGATGAAATCGAGCACGCCAACACACATGTCTGCGGTGCGATGACGCTTGAAGGTGCCCCGCACCTTAAGGAAGAGCATCTGTCGGTCTTTGACTGCGCCAACGCCTGCGGTCGTCTTGGCAAACGTTTCCTCAGTGTGGAAAGCCATATCACCATGATGGCCGCCGCGCAGCCTTTCATCTCCGGGGCAATTTCCAAAACAATTAATATGCCGAATAACGCCCTTATCGAAGACTGCGGGGAAGCCTACCTGCTCTCCTGGCGTCTCGGGCTCAAGGCCAATGCGCTTTATCGTGATGGCTCGAAACTCAGCCAGCCACTTTCAGCCGCGCTGGTCGATGACGAAGATCTGGAGGAGGCCGAAGATATCATCGAAGCACCCGCCGCTGCACAGACAACACGTATTGTCGAAAAAATCGTCGAGCGATTTGTTGCCACCCGTCACCGTCTGCCGGACCGGCGCAAGGGGTACACGCAGAAAGCCATCGTTGGCGGCCACAAAGTGTATCTCCGGACCGGAGAATATGAAGACGGCAAACTGGGTGAACTGTTCATTGACATGCACAAGGAAGGCGCCGCTTTCCGCTCACTGATGAACAATTTCGCCATTGCGGTGTCCATTGGCCTGCAATATGGCGTGCCTCTTGAAGAATATGTCGAAGCCTTCACCTTCACGCGGTTTGAACCTCAGGGGATGGTTCAGGGCAACGACATGATCAAGATGTCCACATCCATTCTCGACTATATCTTCCGTGAGTTGGCGATTTCCTACCTTGACCGCAATGATCTCGGCCACGTCAACCCGGAAGACCTTGATGCCGGGACAACAGGCGCAGGTGATGTCCAGTCCGATCTTGCGAAAGCCACGATTTCCAGCGGTTTTATCCGCAACCGGAATATCGTGCTTCTGCGGGCTTCCGGCGATGACAGCGTTGCCGCCACCGAAGATGATACGCAAGCAACCGCTCGCGCCGCCAGCACAGCCTCCACAGCCATGACAACAGGGGCTGCAGAGAGCACAGGTGGCGGTGCCGATGTTGCGACCCGGGTTCAGCAGGCAAAAATGCAGGGCTATGAAGGGGAAAACTGTTCCGAGTGCGGGAACTTTACCCTTGTTCGTAACGGCACCTGCCTCAAGTGCAACACCTGCGGGTCAACCACCGGATGCAGTTAAGACTGGACGGAACTTCATCTCTGGCCTAAATCTGATGGCGGAGGGCAACCTCCGCCATTATGTTGACGGAACACCAAAAATCTAGGGCAGTTTTGCCCGGCATACCTATTGCACAAGACCAAGGAGAACTATCGTGGCAGGAAAAATCGACGCTCGCCTGGCTGAACTCGGCATCACTCTTCCCGATGCACCGGCACCGGCCGCCAACTACATTCCCTATGTTGTCACCGGTAATCTGGTGATTATTTCAGGGCAGATCCCCATGGAAGGCGGAGCGCTGGCCGTGACCGGATATGTTGGTGACGGAAACGTGACCGAAGACCACGCCATTGCCGAAGCACGTAAATGCGCAATCAACCTGCTGGCACAGCTGAACGCCGCCACCGGCGGCAATCTTGACCGGGTCAAGCGCGTGGTCAAGCTGGGCGGGTTTGTGGCCTCTGCTGCTGATTTCACCAACCATCCCAAAGTCATCAACGCCGCGTCCGACCTGATGGTCGATGTCTTTGGCGAAGCCGGACGCCATGCCCGCTTTGCCGTCGGCGCCAGCGCCCTGCCGCTGGGATGCGTTGTTGAAATCGAAGGCATGTTCGAAATCGAATGAAACAGGCATGACGCCATTGCACCATCCGGGTGACGGATTACATTGCGTGTATGGATGATGAACGCAACAGTACAGGTGATAGTTCCGTAAACTGGACAATCACGTTGAACGAGACCATTCACGCGATCCCGGCCGATGACTGGGATCGTTGTGCTCGGGATGAAAATCCGTTGCAGAGTCACGCTCTTCTCGCCGCCATGGAAGACAGCGGCTCCGCCGTCGCCGATACCGGCTGGCTCCCGCGTCACCTCAGCCTTGCTGATGCCGATGGTCATATCCATGGCGTGATGCCGCTTTACATCAAATCCCATTCCTACGGCGAATATGTTTTTGATCATTCCTGGGCCAATGCCTGGCATAAGGCAGGGGGTGACTATTACCCCAAAGCCCAGTCTGCGATACCTTTTTCACCGGTGCCGGGACAACGCCTCATGATCAACAGCCCCTATCCGGAAGAGGCATTTACCGCCCTTTCCCAGGGCGCGATCCAGGCCGTCGATGCTATGGGCCTTTCTTCGCTTCACCTTACCTTTCTCAGCAAGGCGGAAAGCGATAAACTCAACGTGCTGAACCCGTCATGGATCAAGAGAACAGGGCTGCAATTCCATTGGCATAATGATGGGTATCAAAATTTTGATGATTTTCTCGATGCGCTTTCTTCACGAAAACGCAAGACGCTACGACGTGAGCGACGTGAAATTGCCGCAAGCGGAATAAATATCCTCCGCCTGACCGGAGATGACCTTAAGGCCGGACACTGGGATGCCTTCTATCGGTTCTATCTTGCCACCATTGACCGCAAATGGGGCGGAGCTTACCTGACACGGGATTTCTTTGACCAGATCGGTGCCACCATGGCCGATAAAGTCATGCTGTTTCTTGCCGCCCGGGATGGTGAATTTATAGCAGGTGCCCTCAACTTCATCGGCAAAGACACTCTATACGGGCGCAATTGGGGTGCTAGCGCCGATATCCCCTTCCTTCATTTTGAAACCTGCTATTATCAGGCGATTGATCTTGCGATTGAACTCGGGCTTTCCCGTGTCGAGGCCGGCGCTCAGGGCCTGCATAAGGTTCAACGTGGCTATCAGCCGGTGACAACCTATTCAGCGCATTATCTGAAAGATGAAGGATTTGCCCGGGCTGTCCGTGAATTCACTGCCCGTGAAAGCCGCCAGATCGAACGGGAGGCAGATGAACTCAACGGGTGGTCACCCTATCGCAGGGCAGAAGATCAGACGTAGAAAACTCTGTCTTTCCTGTCATGCCCCGGTGGAGGATTTAGCCTTGGTCCTGGGTGATTTTCCCTTTGATGATCTGCCTTTGGGTGACTTGCCCTTTGAATTGCCGGCGGGGGGAACGTCCCCCTCAACCGCGGTGACCACCAATCCCGGAATGTGACCATCTTCTTCTGGCTTGGCGGTGTCAACTCTGGCAAGACCTCCATCGGTCAGCCGCCCGAATAAAAGCTCTTCGGCCAGGGGCTTTTTGACATGTTCCTGAACCACGCGGCCGAGAGGGCGAGCGCCATAAGCCGGATCGTAGCCACGTTCAGCAAGCCAGTCACGTGCGCCATCACTAAGAGTAATGGTCACGCCGCGGTCTGCCAGCTGGGCTTCGAGCTGAAGGATGAACTTATCCACCACCATGCGGACAATTTCAGGGGCCAGATTAGCAAAGGGAATAACGGCATCAAGGCGATTCCGGAACTCCGGCGAAAATGTTTTTTCAATAGCTTCCGTATCCGCTCCGGCGTTGACGCCGCGGTTAAACCCGATCGCCTGCTTGCTCAACTGGGCGGCGCCTGCATTGGTCGTCATGATGATGATGACGTTGCGGAAATCAATCGTCTTGCCGTTATGGTCGGTCAGACGGCCGTTATCCATCACCTGCAGGAGAAGGTTGAAAATATCGGGATGAGCTTTCTCAATCTCATCAAGCAGCAGGACAGCATGTGGTGTCTGGTCCACCGCATCGGTCAGAAGTCCGCCCTGATCAAAACCGACATATCCGGGAGGCGCGCCAATAAGACGTGAAACGGAATGACGTTCCATATATTCGGACATGTCAAATCGGATCAGTTTAATGCCGAGGCTGTCCGCCAGCTGACGGGCAACTTCGGTTTTCCCAACACCCGTAGGGCCGCTGAAAAGATAATTTCCTACCGGCTTTTCCGGCTCCCTGAGGCCGGCACGTGAGAGCTTGATCGCCGAAGCAAGAGCGATGATAGCCTCATCCTGACCATAGACCATCCGCTTGAGATCTGATTCAAGACTGGCCAGCGCCTGACGATCATCACGACTTACGCTCCGTGGCGGGATCCGCGCCATGCTCGCGATTGTTGTTTCAATTTCCTTGGCCCCGATCACTTTCTTACGTCGTGACGGCGGCAACAGCATCTGAGCTGAAGCGGCTTCGTCAATGACATCGATCGCCTTGTCGGGAAGCTTGCGGTCACTGATATACCGCGCTGAAAGATCAACCGCTGATTTAAGGGCTGCATTGGTGAACCGGACATCGTGATGTTCCTCATAACGGGTTTTGAGCCCGGCGAGAATCTTGACCGTATCTGCAATGCTCGGCTCATTGACATCGATCTTCTGGAAACGGCGCGAGAGTGCCCGATCCTTTTCAAACCAACCACGGAATTCCTTATAGGTGGTGGATCCGATGCAACGCAGACTGCCTTCCTGCAAGGCAGGTTTCAGCAGGTTGGAGGCATCCATGGCGCCGCCACTGGTTGCCCCG
>Ga0181582_10004484_pt1 | contig 11285 bp, 17 predicted proteins | sample 071ome_32_FD_132438 | JGI IMG/M metagenome (GOLD analysis project Ga0181582, IMG submission 132438) | Coastal salt marsh microbial communities from the Groves Creek Marsh, Skidaway Island, Georgia - 071405AT metaG (megahit assembly) | ecosystem: Environmental > Aquatic > Marine > Intertidal... | reverse complement strand
GTTGTTCCACGGAGTATTCTTTTTTAATTGGGAACAGATATTCCACAGCGTAGCCCAATGCATCCGCCATGTGATCAAACCCTGAATCTTTATCAGGTATGCTAGTGCCTTCTTTATAAACCAAACGTTCAAGGCTTTTAATAACCTCTTTACATTTAGGATCTACAAATAGTGTTCTTGTTCCGTCTGCTGATTTTAATTTTGCGTTTGTTGCGTTAATTCTATCTCTAATTGCAGGATGACTATTTCTCATTTTAACTTCAAAACCAGCGTTCTGTAATATACTTAAATCAGTTCTACCACCCGCTGATGTCTTCCTGGCTTTACAGGCAGGATCTGGAAAAATAGTAATGTGTGATTTTGGATATCTATTTTTTAATTCTTTAACAACATCATCAGTTGATGAACCACGCATTTTTATTTCATCAATAAAATACATGTCTCTTGCATTAGGCATAACAAATATGGCACTGGCCATATTGTCCACGTTAAAGTCTTGTCCTACAAATATATGTGATGTATCAAAACTATCTATGCATGGTTTTACATTTTGGTCTCTATCAAAATTATAGAAAACAGCACCACTCCATGTTGTAAATGTTGCTTCATATTCCTGTTGAAATGTTTTCTCATCCATATCACGTTTTGCTTGTTCAATTTCTGATTCAGGAATCCAACCACCATCCAATGTTGTAAATTGAAATGCGTCCCAACCTTCAGTGTCCTTTGCTGTTGTGAATAGATCAAAACTGAATGACCCTAATCCTCTAGGTGTTCCTGTAAACAGAGCCTTGCCTCCACTATCTGATAGTGTAGGTCTTAGAACTTCATACCATGCTTTAGGATCAATGTCTTGGAATTCATCCATAACCAAAAATCCCAATTTGCTTCCACGCAATGAATCTGGTGAATCAGCACCTTTAACTGCTATTTCACTACCATTGCGAAGATATAATTTTAATTCTGCTTCGTTTTTCTTTTCAATCCAATTTAGATCTTGTAATTTTCTTACCAATTGACTCCACACAATTTCTTTTCCCTGTCTGTAACTGGGAGCCACCAGCCAACATTTGCTTTCTGGATGTTGTGCCGCCGCTTTTGCTAGTTCTCTAATGGCAACGGTTGTTTTACCAAAACGTCGTCCAGTAATAGCCACACGAAAACGTGCAGTTGAATCAGCAATTTGTTTTTGTGCGGAACTTAATGGCATTAATTGTTTTTCTCCAATATAATTTCAAAGCCTGCGGCAATTGAAGTTGTTGCTCCTGCCTTGGCTCTTATTTCAATATCTGATTTTTCTGGTAGCACGGGTGGAAATTCCCACTTACGTTGAAATGGCACACCAAATGTTGAAACAATACCCTGTGATCTTAAAACACCTCCAACACGTCTTACCATAAGTTGTGAAACAACGGGTTGATTCTTTTCTACACTGATATTGCCTGCTACTAGATAACCTGTGAATCCCGCTGGTATGGTATAAACAGCCATAAGTGTTTGTTGATAATCCGCAAATATTTTTGCATAGGTTGTTCCACCATTTGCAATAACAACATCTCCTGTAATTGATGTTCCATTTGAAACGAATGCTCTAAAAACTCTTAAAAATTGATTTGTTGTTTCAACAGCACCTGTTGAATCAGAAAGATCCAAAGTAACCGTTTCTGTAATTTGATTGTAATCAGCATTTAATCCTTGGATTGTAATTTCTACGCCATTGTCTGCTTCTTCATCGCTATAGACCTGCATATTAACAGCACTTGATGGATATGTGTAAATGTTATCACCATCCCATACCGTTTTAAATGCTGTTGTAGCCGTTGGCAAATAACCAAACTTGTCAATTCCACCAATGTTATCATATATTCCTTTACGTATGTTAATGCCATATGGAAAGGTTGTTGTTCTTTGATTGTTTTCAAATTCTAATTTACTCATAATTAATTCTTATCATCATCCCATGGCAACGGTGATTTGTTTGCGTTGTCATCAATCTGATCCTTCTGTGATAGATATTGTTTCCCAAGAAAAATAAGCAGTCGTGTGTCTCCATTAAGTGCCTTATCCCATTGTGCCCTTCTTAAACTTTTTCTGCCTGCTTGTTTGCCTTTTTCAATAATTGTGCCAAAGCGTCTTCTTAAGGCTTCAACACCTAATCCTACCACTTCTGCTATTTCTTCTTGAGTGCATTGAATAGCCGCAAGTTTAAACACAAGATCTCTATCAATGGTCTTGTATTTTTTCGTTGTTGGCTTTTTATTATTCTCTTCACTCATTACGCTTGTCTCTCTAAAATTTTGATTCTAATATTTCTAGAATCTTTTAATCCATTGGTTGTATCAATTTTGTATTCTACGTTATAAATGTTGCCTGATGTGCCGCCTGAAATGTATGCTGTTGCTAGATAATCATTGTTTGTGCTTGAATCAATTGTTAATGGTGCTGAATCACCTGAGATGGTTTCCGCTGTTACCGTAATGGTTGAAATAGTATCACCCGTTGGCATCCAGTTTGTCCAATCTAAGGTATAGTCTAACACCGCATATGGATCCTTATCAATGTAAGTTCCTACCTGATCAATTTTGTAACCTGTTAATGACGGCATTATTTTCTCCTATCCAATGGATTTGCTTCAACATCCACTAATTGTAGTGGTTGAACTACTAAAGTTCTTGTTTCAGAATCCACCGTTAATATTCTTGTTTCACGTTCTATATTATTTAACCTATTTTCAGGTTTAACCGCTGAAAACCTTGTTTCTTCTTCAATTACGAGACCTCTTGTCTCTGATTTAATTGGTTTGACCCTATAAGGATCAATCAATATTTGTGTAAGTGCACCTGTTAGTGCATGTGTTGATGTTATTGTTGAACTACCAACGGCAAATACACCTGCAACACCTGTTAATGAATGAACGCTTGGTATTGATACAACACCTCCCTTAACATGTTTTGCTGTTGCTGTTAGATCATGTGTGCTTGTAATATCTACCTGACCAAATAGTCCTGCAACACCTTCCTGTGCTGTTGTAAACACACTTTGTATGATTTCAATTTCACCAAATACATTTTTAACGGCACTAACATCAACGCTGTGTGTTGAATCAATTGTTGTATCACCAAATTGTTTTCTTAGGCCTGTTGAACTTAGAGTGTGTGTTGATTGTATTGTAATATCACCAGCACTTAGGGTAACATCACCTTCTTGTGCTGTTGTAAACACACTTTGAATAATATCAACATCACCTGTTCTTACACGTTTGCCACTTACCTGTAATTCACCAGCACTACTTACAATGGTTGCTCCAACTGCCGTGATGTCCGCATCAATGGTTGTTGTATGAGCAGATTGTATTGAAGAACTAGCAAAGCGTAATCTTACACCATCACCGCTTGTGCTGTGTGTTGATGTTATTGTGCTTTCGCCAAGTTTCTGAACTATACCTTCAACTGAGAAACCACCACGCCATTGTTCTTGAATAGGCTCATACCATGTGCCCATTTCATCCCATGATAGATTGTCATTACTGCTGATGATTGTTACTTCACCAAAGTCTTGATCTAGTCCATCCGCTGTTACGCTGTGAGCACTTGTTATTGTTGCTTCAGCAAAAATGTTTTTAACAGCATCTACCGTAAAGGTATGTGTTGATGTTATTGTGGTTGCACCCGCTTCAGGTGTTTCTTCTCCTGTTGCAGAAACAGAATGTGTGCTGGTAATTGTAGCCTGACCACCTTTAACATGCTTGGCTGTTGCTGTAATTGAATGATTTGACGATATTGCAACATCGCCTAATATTTGTATTGTGCCAGAGGCAGAGAGAGTGTGTGCGGAACTAATGGTTGCTTCACCATTAACTTCCGCTGTCACATAAGATGCTTCTACATAGGGATCATTTACATAATCATCTGCTATATAGGTGGCATCAACAAATAGATCAATTACATAATCTGCCATGGCACTCCACCCGTTGTGCTATCAGCAGACCTATGCCAACGTTACGGTCAGTGATCCTGTGTTGATAACGAATTGGTCGCCGTTTGAAATAGTTTTAGCGGCTGTAAGTGCACCATAGTATAAAACATTTCCAGCACCTACCGTTGCACTATCTGTAATGGCAACGTAAACTACTTCACCGTAATCTGCTGTTGCAGTTGGGAATGTAATTGTTGCTGTGTTAGAAATGCTTCCACCACTTGCCACACTACCAAATGTGATAGCCTGTCTAGCGTATGCTGTTCCTGAATCTGTGACTTCGTTTGTTAATGTTCCTGCTTCTAGGTTTTCACCTGTTGCACCACCAGAATCATCTGCTGTGAATAATGCACAATACACCGTGCTAGGTGCTGTGTATGCTTCGTTTCTAAGAACGTGATCTAATAATTCGTTCTCTAAGTAATTACTTGCGGACATTTATCTTTTCTCCTTATAAGGTTTTATTTTGTTTTTGTTAATTAACAAGTGTATTTAAGCAATAATGGGCAAACCATGCGTATTATTTAGAATATTTAGATTTCGTAAACACGTATGATAGCATTTGCAATGCCCATATTTCCTGGTTGTGCAGTTGATGCCTTAACATATAAACGAATATTTGTAGAACTACCAAGATTTAATTTTCTAACAAAACTTATACCAGTGAAATCACTTTCCTGACCACCTGAATATGTTATCGTAAAATTATAATTATTGGTATCTTCATCTTGTAAAACTTGGGTATTGGTTGTATCATAAAATCCAAATTGCATACCATTAGTTTTTGTGCAATAAACATTGGCTACAAGTTCTAGTGCATAAGTTCCAGCCGCCAATGTTAAAATATTAGAGGCATAAGTTGCACCACCTGTGGTAAAAGCAGATTCTAATGGCTGGTAGGTTACATCTGTTGTATTTCCAGCGGTTGTGCTTGAACCTTGATTCATTCCAACAAAAATAGGATTGGTTGAACCAATTGAAGTTGATGCTACCTGTTCCCATTTGCCTGTTGCTGTTGAATACTGCAATATGTCACCATCGCTTGGTGATGAAATGTTTAGATGATCAATGATATCATTTACATTGTCAATGTTTTGTTTTATATCTGCTCTAGCATTGGAGATAAGGTCAGCGCCATTATCCACGTTTGTTGTTGATGCTTTTGTTCCACTTGGCCATGCCATATTCTATATCTCCTTAATTAACATCATTAGTAAACATCATCCGTAAATGTTGTTGATCCATCAGCACCGTCGCAATGTATAAGAAGCAGGGTGTTAGCGTCATTGCTAAATGCACTAGTAGATGGTGTGAACGATCCTGTGTATCTTGCGATGTCTGAAATGCGGAATTCATCAATGTGTCCATCCATGTATCCGCCAGCACCATAAAGTGATCCTATGTAAATGAAATCCCAGAATTTTTCATCAATACCTGTCACATCAACGCTTGCCTCTTCTGTGCCGTCCACGTAGACGTATTTTGTATTTCCGTTTCTAACAAGAGCAACGTGATACCAAGTGCCCGTGCTTATAACACCACTGGCAGATATTGCTTGACCCGCTCCTGAGTTGGTTCTGTATGCCCCAATTGATCCATTTGTGTTAATTTGAAATTGAACACTGGCTGATTGTGCTTTACCAGAGCAAATTTCTCTATAAGCGGCTAAACTATCAACCTTAACCCAACATTCCACGGTAAAATCACTTGTTCCAAATTGAAACTCATCACCTGGAACGGTATCAACATATAGTGAATCACCACTTCCGTCAAACAATGCACTAGCACCACCAAATTGATAATCAGCGGTATCTACCTGTGCATCACCAATTGCTGTAACGGTATTTTCATCTCGTGCAGGACCTGCCGCTACTAGTGTCTTTGATAAAAAGTTAAGTCTACTTGCTCCTAATGGCATATCAGTCTCCTTAACTAAAGTTTGTGCTTAATGATGCGTAGTAATTTGTTCCATCATATACCACACTGATAATATCAATTGCATCAGCCGCAGTTGATAGTGTTTTTGTTCCACCTGCAAATTTCATTGTGGAAGTAAGTGTGTAAGGACCACCTGAACTAGGTTGCTTAACAATTAGTGTCATGCTCTGTCCTGCTTCTGGTGAATTGAATGCGTTGAATGTAATTGAACCTGTCAGTGTAATTGACTGCACATTACCATTTGCAACATCAGGAGTAATTGTTCCTGTAGTAGTTCCACCTGTGTAGATTGTTTCTTTGTAATCTTTTAATTCAACAGCATCAACAACACTTTCCAATGCAACCGTTACCTGACCAGTTGAATCATTTGTTACGTCAATGTTTGTTCCTGCAATAACACCTTCAGCAAAATCAACACTTGATGCACCTTGTGTAATTGTAAGAACAGCCTGTCCTGTTGAATCAGAACTAATTGCTGTTGTTAATCCACCAGCACCATTGATTACCAATCTGCGATCATCTGTTGCCGCTGTTGATAATTGTGCTGAACCTGAATCACCTTCAACGGTTAATTCTGTTCTGTTTAATAGATCAATAAAGTTATTATCAAGTTCTTGATAAGTTAATGATGCAGACTTTGTGGACGCTCTAGCATCACTTTCCTGTCTTAGGGTAATTGTCATTTGTTATTCTCCTGATTCGTTTTTATTATTTATGATCACTATCGTAAATAGTATAATAATCCGTGCTATTTTTAAGTTCTTCACGTGCTTTTTCTAGTGTGCTACGCTTTTGTATGATTATCACTGGTGAATGCGGATAGTTGTATTGCAATGGTAATGGTGGATCCTCAGTATCTGGGTGCATCCATAGTATTTCCACATCCAGATGTGCATATTTTTTGCACCAATCGTCAACATACCTGCTCAAACGATCATAGGACATTTGTTTTCCATACAAAACAACCGCTTCCAGGCCCAATGGATTAAGCAGTTGAACCGCCTGTGCCACTGAACGAGAATAATCTCTTGTTTTTACAACCTGAATCTGTTTCAAATAGCGTTCAACATAGGGACATATTGCATGTCCTTTTAGTTTTTTGTGAGGTTTTGTTAGAACCCTATTAATCCATTTTACTATATCTAACATTGCTACCGTAATTATTCATTAGTTTTGCTTCACCCTTGCCATATATGATGTATTCAATTGATGGAAAACGTGGAAATATACGCAACCAAAAGCCATCCCATTGCTTGTTTAGGTTCATGCCACGTTTTCTTGGCACCTTGTCATCCATTCTTGATTCAGTTATGCCATCATACATGCTATCAAACCCCCAAAGATGTATTTTTGTTGCACTTGGCGAAAAATACAGCACCGCGGCCTGACCTGAATTCATAAATCCTTCTTCTCTTGGATTGTTCCACACTGATTCAATGTTGATTTTGCCCTTGATGTTGTTCATGGCAAAGTCATAGGCCCTCTTGGTTGCTAAAATCTTTGATTGTGGATATTCTTTGTTGTCCATCATCCATCTAATGGGTTGAAAATCCACAATTACCATGGTTTCAGGGGTTCCATCATGATGAGGCAAATTGCATTGCACCCAAGGTCTATCAGTTTTGTTCCATAGACGGGTGCTGGGTCCATTTCCAACAATATCTATCTCCATTATTTGATCCAGGGTATGGTGTATTCCTGTGCATGGCCCGCAAACAATAAACTTACATAAAGAATGGGCCAGCCCCAACCAGTTATTGTTGCAGTTAGGTGCAGTATCATTAGGGTGATACCTACCAACGTTGTTGTTGGTAATAAAAATAAATCATTTCTTTGTGGATATTTCATCTAGTTGCTCCTTTAGTTCTTTCATCTTTACCGCCAATTCCAATGTTTGTATTCTTAGATCATTGTGTGCCTTGGCAATTTCCTGTATGTTTACATCTATCTGTTTTAGTGTGTTTTGTGTTTGATTGTTTCTGTTAACCAATTCCATTAAAACATCATAGGGGTTCCAATCATCATTAAACATATTGTTCATTTGTTTTTCCTAAATCTATAAGGCTGTTTGCCAAGGGGAAAAGAAATAGCATCATCAATATCCCATCCTCTTTTTAATCTACCATAAAGTGTATGACGATTGATACCATTTTCAATTGCTTGGCTGTATTTTTTACCATACTCTGTTGTATGCCAACGACGATTGTTTCTATTGGTTCTTCTGGTTACCCAACGAACATTGGACTTTTCATAGTGACCATGTGGATCTATTCTATCAAGTTCAAGGTCATCACCATAACCGTCAATCATGTCATCATAAAAATTAATAAATGCACGTTCTATTGGTGTAACATTGAAATTCCAATCATCACATACATTTACATGACCATAATTTTTTTCATTGTCCATGCAACGTCTGTTCATGCGGTAGAATATTCTCCACATCCTTAAATTTTCTTTTCGCAATGCCGTGTATAATCCACTCATTTGTGTTTCTCCTTTGTTAATTGCTAAATATTATTTATACTAGAACCAACGGAAGGAATACCAAGAATGAATCCTCAAGAAAATTATGGCCGCAAACATTATCATGGATTGCATTTTGGTCTCTACCATTTTGTTGATGACAGAATGCAAATCAAGGATCATCAAATGGGCGGCAGTTTAAAAAGGGTTCAAGGTCAATCGCTTGATCAGATACCCAAGGATGCCCTGCTGTTTCAGTTTGGCAACATATGGGCATTGAAAGCATCAAACCTACAGCATGAAAGAACAAAATTTATACATCCACGTCGTTTGCTTGAAAAGGGTTGGAACTTCTATTATTGGGACAATCCCACAATACCTCACATACTATACAGAGGACCATGGAATACAAACGGATGGAAAAACTGGTGCAGAATAACCTATAACTCAACCATGACTGAGAACAACTTCACGCTTGGGGAAGGTGAGGCAAAACTGAATCATGAATTGAACACGCTTACCAATGGCACATACACCCAATGGCAACAGATTGTTGGTGAAATAAAACCCTGCACACAACGCAAGGGTGTGGTTCTGCTGTGTCCAAGTTCAAGAGAAATGTTTCATCACTACTATGGAATATCAGTGAACGAATGGATCGCTCGCAAAACCAAAACACTAACCAAGATGGGTTATGCCGTTGAAGTAAGGGTTAAACCTGGCAGGCAAACCAGAGAAACCAAGGGTGGCAAACTATATGAAAGGCTGTCAAGGAATGATGTTGCGTTTACGGTAAGTTGTCATTCAGTTGGTGCCATAGAAAGCATTCTTGCTGGTGTGCCAGCGGTTGTGGAAGGTGCACACAGCGGAGGCGATTTGGCAACACCCTGGGAGGAATTCAAAAACACAAATTCAGTTAGAACACCATCACAAGATGATGTCATGCAGTGGTGCAAGAGATTGTTGGATGATACACACCATAAACTTGATGTGTATTCAGGTGAGTGGTTTAGGGTGCAACGTAACCTTGTTCGTGCTCAACATATTCCATCTTGAGCACATTTTCATAAAAATTCTTACGCATGTAGTTGCGTCTTTCAATGATCAACACATTGTCTTTTTTCCATGCTCTTGATTTATCACGCCTAATCATGCAACCATCGTGGCTTTTTGGTCCTGGTGCAATACCGCTGTTCTTCCATAGTTCTAGAAATTCACCTGGTGTTAATTCCCAACCTTCACTTCTAAACTTGGCCTGCGCCTTGGCACGTGAATAGCGTGTGCTCCATTCTACCGTTTCGCACTCTGGATATTTTTTCAGTGTTCTGTTTTGTTTTTGCATGTTATTATTTATACTAAATAGAAATGTCAGCGGCAATCTTGGCGTGCGTAGCAATTAAGTCCAGGCTGACCCATCCAGGCAAAATGAATTATACCTGTTTGCCGTTGACCACACAACAAGGAGAACACATGAAACACGAATACGGTTGGTGGATGCCAGATAGAGAAACGCATTTTCCAGAACATTTTAAAAAACAACGCCACAAGGAAACACCCGCTCCCTATCAACGACGCCAACGCAATTGGGCATTGGGTTTCGTGGATGAATGGCGCCACTGCTTGGACGTTGGAGGCAACATAGGCACATGGAGCAGAGAACTATGCGATCGCTTTGATAGGGTAACAGCATGGGAACCCCAGGAGGATGCACGTGACTGCTATGTTAAAAACGTGCACCAAAGCAACTACACCCTGCATCCACAAGGCTTGGGTGAACAAGAGGCTGTGATGAAGTTTTATCAGCATGATGTGAGTTGTGGCAACGCCAGCCTACGCAAGGAGGGTGTGCTGGAGGGTCCAAGCAAAGACAAACCCCGTGATGAGAACCTGGTGGAACAGGAAATTGAAGTGGTGACCCTGGATTCATATCGTTACACTGATGTGGATTTTGTCAAGATAGATGTGCAGGGCTATGAATGGGAAGTGCTTAAGGGTGCCACGGCACTACTAACGGCCTGTCAACCCACCCTGTGCCTTGAACTGCCCACAAGAACTGACAAGGAACGCATACTCAAGCATCTAATCACTGAATGGCTCAAGCAGTTCAACTATCGCCTTGAGGGCAACATGAACAAGGAAACGGTTTACACCGCAAGATAATGAAGGAAAGACGTGAGACTGAATACGACTACGCCCGTTGGTTAAGGGAAGGCTGGTATCTGTGGAACTGGTGTGAACACAGCAACACCTATACGCTAAGGCTCTGTTCAGAAATACCCAAATTAAGCATACAGGAAGTAAGACGCTCAGTTTAAAGGATGGGCATGATTGCCCACCCCCAGAAAACAGCCAAAATTGTTTATGTTTTTGGCAACGCTAGTTATTGGGGGCGAAGCCCTAGCGGTAGCGAACACGGTAAAATTGGCAAAACTGACACTTGACAAAGAGTAAGATGAGTGTATACTATAATAGTAAACACAACAAAAGGAAAGAACAAATGGCAAATTTTACAATAGAACAACAACAGGAAATCGTAAAGCAATATGCAACGCTACTGGTGAAATCATGGCCCAATGATAAAAGCCAATTAACTGAACAAGACCTCTATGAAACAATGAAACAATTGAAGGGGTTTTTGGCTGTTATGCCCATTTCACCCAAAGCACACATTGGAGGTTGTGTAAATCTAGCAAGATTGATCAATTTAAAATATGGCCTTAAAGGCGAACATCTTGAAAAATTCATATGGGGTATTGATAGCAATTTAATGAGACAATACGAATTGTTAGATACACTTAAGGAACCAGCATAATGAACTATATTGAGCACGACGGTGGTAGAAGCCAATATTACAAGCAGAGCAAGAGTGGAGATTGTGCTATTCGTGCCATGGCAATTGGCACTGG
>Ga0181582_10004479_pt1 | contig 11293 bp, 6 predicted proteins | sample 071ome_32_FD_132438 | JGI IMG/M metagenome (GOLD analysis project Ga0181582, IMG submission 132438) | Coastal salt marsh microbial communities from the Groves Creek Marsh, Skidaway Island, Georgia - 071405AT metaG (megahit assembly) | ecosystem: Environmental > Aquatic > Marine > Intertidal zone... | reverse complement strand
CGTCAGGCGGCTTTTGTCCGCGTGCGACTGCGCATCGCTCGCGAGACCGACGAGAGTATTGGGGTAACGCGTCGGCATCATCACCGGATCGATGTAACCGTCCGATGGCGTGGCGCCGAGGGCGTTGCCCAAATCACCAAGGAACTTTTTGCCGAGCTCGCATTCCGACAAACTGGAGTCTTTATCAGCCAAACAGGTCGTGAGCTCCCTCACCGCGTCATTTCCAGCCTCGACATCTAAATGAGCGACAGTGGTCACGTTCTTCAACGCGATCAATCGCACGTAACGCGCGATGGCGTGCACTGCATTCGCCAAGCGATCGACGTCAATTGAGCGCGCCGCACCTACATCCAGATGCGTACCGACGAAAGGATCGATGCTTTCATCGTGATCCTCGGAAAAGTACGCGTGCTGGTACAAGGATTGAGTGCGAAGGTCCTTGAAAGACGACTCGGAAGAATCAAGAATTTTTCGCACGCCCGGCTTCCACGTGTTGTTACCGGAGGAGGCGCCGTACGCGTCCATCTTTCGCTCAATATCGTCAATGTTTGCTCCGTGCAGGTGCAAGCTGGGCGTCTTTGAACCCGTGTACGAGCTCGATAACCCCATGGGCCCGAGCTCGATAACTGCCCGTATCTTTCTACCCGCTAGACCGGGAATCTGTGACTCGCTCGCCGACGCCGCTAACTCGCGCGCGAGACGCTCCGAACCTATTCTCCCAAAATCCTCTCCGCTCAGCGCAACGAACGCAACTGGATGCGCGAAGTCGTCCTCCGTAAGCGTCATGAACATCTTTTTCGTCGTTTTCGCGAGTGCCATGAGCGCAATGAGACCGCTCATGCGCGCGTTCACCGCCGGCGAGGCGTCCCTAAAGAATCCATCCGCGTCGACGCGGGCGATGACGAGCACGACGCTCGCGCCAGACGCACTCGCGTCTCGCAACGGCGGCACCGTGGCGACGACGCTGTACCCACCCAGCGGCAAACACGTTCCCGCCCGCAAGCACGTGAGGGACGTCGGCGGACTAATCGTCGGCTGCTTTCCGAGTCCCGACATGCGCAAATCTATCTCCACGTTCCACAACGACTCTTCACCCTTCCCCAGACCTTCCGCGTCCGCGTTTTCCTTCGCCTTCGATCTCGCCACAAACGTACTCGCTCGATCCAACAGCATCATCGGCATACCCCGAAGATCTAACGCCATCGCGTCCGCGCCGCCGTCTCGCCCGCCCGTGGCGTTCGCCTCGCTCGCCCGTCCCGGCGCGAACCCGCCGACCCACTCCCGTTCCGATTCCCAATCCACCGCGATCGCCTCCACGAGCACACCTCGCACGTTTGCTCGCAGCGCGCGCGAAGCCTTCTCGTCCGCGCTCAAGAAGGCGCGTCGCACGACGTTTTGCCACGCCGCCGGCGTCGCCAACAACACCCTCGGCGCGACCACATCGCTCAGATCCCCCGTCCCGTCCGGATTCACCCGCACCAACGGCGCTCGCTCGACGATATCATTCGAACACCCCGCGACACCGCGCGCGTGGAGCCTGGTGGCGCAGATCGCGCCCGTGAGCGAAGGATTTCGAAACGCACGCAGGTCGGCCCAGCGCTGAAATTTCGTCGCATTTTCCGCGCACCGCTCCGCTCGCGCCAGAGCGACGAGCCGCGCACACGTCACAAACGCGATGACGCGCGCGATCGCCACCGCGCGACGCATCGAACGCGACACCGCGTCGCCTTTTGAAGATTCTTCTGATTGTTACAAGGAACGCGCGCGCGCGCTCACGCGTCGCCCGCGAACGGATTCGTCGACGTCCCACCCTCCACCGCGTTCGCCACCGCGTCCTCCGCTCGACGCTTACTCACCATCTCGCTCTCTCGCCTCGCGTCTTCTTCCTGACGCAGGGCCAACTCGAACTGGTACCTGGAATCATCCAACCCGAACCAGCTCGCGAGCGCGCCCTCCCACTCCCAAAAACAATCCTTCCATCGCTGCACGCGTCGCTCCGATTCACTCATCGACGACAGGTCGATTCGCGGCACGGTAAACTCATCGTCGTCCGCCGCGCGCTCGAATCCCTCGACGACGCGCGGCGCGGCGAGCGCGGCGTCGTCCTCGCGCGCGGTCGCCATGTGGCGCGTTTCAAACGCGCGGGAGATGCGCGCGAACGACGCGCGATGCGCGACGCGTGTCCGTCGCGCGCGCGGGTTTTAAATGAAGAAAAACGTGCGTCGTCGAACGCGCGCGATGCGCGACGCGACGTCGAGCGTCGGGAGGTGCGGTGCGGAACCCGGAAAAAAAAAAGTGCGCGCGAGAGAGAGATGAAGAGCGCGCGAGACGCGACGACGCGTGACGCAGTGCGCGACGCCGCGACACCCTGTCGCGTGACGCGTCGTCATCTCACGCGCCATGTCGTCCAAACGCGTGCTCGCGCTGTTCGACGTCGACGGGACGCTCACGATTCCGCGGAAAGCGGCGGACGACGTCATGAAGGATTTCATGCGAGATCTTCGCTCGCGCGTTACCGTGGGAATCGTGGGTGGATCTGATTTGGTGAAGATTTGTGAGCAGCTCGGTGAGGGGGCGGAGCGCGAGTACGAGTATCTGTTCGCGGAGAACGGGTTGGTGGCGTTCAAGGGGGGGGCGCTCCTGGCGAAGCAGTCGCTGAAGACGCACCTGGGCGAGGAGCGACTCAAGACGTTCATTAACTTTACGCTGCGGTACGTGGCGGATTTGGATATTCCGATCAAACGAGGCACGTTCATTGAGTTCCGCGCGGGAATGTTGAACGTGTCGCCGATCGGGCGAAATTGCAGTCAGGAGGAACGCGACGAGTTTGAGCGATACGACAAGGAGACGGGCGTGCGGGCGAAAATGGTGGAGGTGCTGCGAAATGAGTTCGCGGATTACGGCCTGACGTACTCGATCGGTGGTCAAATTTCGTTCGACGTGTTCCCGAACGGATGGGACAAGACGTATTGCCTGAGATTCGTGGAGAATGATTTCGACGAGATTCACTTCTTCGGCGACAAGACGTACAAGGGCGGCAACGATCACGAAATCTACGAGTCTCCAAAGACGATCGGGCACACGGTGACGTCGCCCGAAGACACGCGCAAGCAAGTCACCGAGCACATCCTCAACAAGCTCTAGATTCGTCCGGTCGACGCCGTCGCGCGGTCGCGTTTCGCGCGGTCGCCGACAGTCATTCGCGCAACTTTCCGTCATTAATACAACATCAACACACACATTACCGTCTCCGATCGACTGGATTCATCCGTCCTCGCGCGCACGTTTCTCCAGATACGCATCGATCGCGCCGCTCTCCATGAACCGCGCCGCTCGAATCGCGACGTCGCGCTCCTCGTGCATCGCCGCGAGCACGTCCGAACCCGTCGTCCCTCCACCCTCCCGCGCCCGCGCCGATCCCACCTCCCGCGCGCTCACGGGTATCACCCGATCATGTCTCACGCGTTCCACCGCCCTCGTCTCTCCACGCCGCGTCTCACTCGCTCGTTCGCCCCCGCGTCCGCGCGCCGCCTCCGTCTCCGCCTCCGCGTCCCGCGCGCCCAAATCCGCCACCAACTCCCGCTCAATCTCCCTCGCCACCCCACGAAGATCGCGCACCGACTTCGAGACGTCGTCACGCATCCCACGCAGCTCACCATCGCGCGTCGCTCGATCCACCGCCCGCGTCATCTCCTTGGCGTGCGCGACCGCGCGTCCCGTGAGCCGTCCGAGCGCGCGCGCGACGAGCGGGACGTCTTTCGGACCGAGCGCGAGCGCGCCCACGGCGAGGACGCACAGCGTCGTCGTGGACACGCCGAGCGGCATGCGCGCGAGCGCCGAGCGCGGGCGAGTGCGGCGTCAGAGGGTGACGCGACGGATTCGTCGGATTCGCCGCCGCGCGCATGGCGCGCGCGCGAGGGCGCGTCGCGACCGGTGCGCTGGTGAGTGCGCTCGTGATCGTGTTCGTCGGATGCGCGCGCGCGTGTGCGGCGGCGAGGACGCTGGACGTGGCGCTGAGCGCGGGATGGCGATCGACGAGCGGCGCGCTGGAGTCGTGCGTGACGGTCGCGGACGTCGATCGGAACGCGTTCTGGACGCTCGTGGAGGCGCTGGATGCGGTAGATATCGAGGGAGGTGAATATGCGCGCGCGTGCGAGGCGGCGTGGGACGAAGCGGCGATGAAGGCGCTGGGAGGGGAGTCGATCGCGCGCGCGGCGGCGCTCGCGCGCGGATTACGCGCGTCGTCGCCTCGGGTGGCGGCGATTCGTGAGCTCGCGCGGGCGGACGTGGGCGATGCGAACGGGTGCTGTCGAGTGAAAATCGGCGGTGAGACGATCTCGGACGTCGAGGCGCTTCGACAGGTGCTCCTGGGGGAGGTCGCGGTGGACGCGGAGACGCGCGCGGACGCGCGAGACGCGACGCGGCGGGAGTTCGATGCGGCGTTGCCGACGGCGCTCGCGTACGCCGCTCCGGGAACGGATTGCTTCAGAGAAATGCACGATGTTCTGTCGCGGGCGAGCGACGAGGGGAAGCTAAACTACGTGTTGCGGCCGACGTTATTCGCCGGTTGCGCTCGGAAGAATTCGTGCGTTGAGCTCGGCGAGACGGAAGATAATCTACGCCTCGCCGGCTTTGGCATCGAGCTCGCGGTGAAGAACATGGAGTATAAAGCGATTGATGATAGTAAAGTGAAGACGGACAGCGATGGCGACGCGGAGGACGACGGTGAAGATAACGAACAGACCTCCGCCACGACGCGAGACGAGTTGCTGGACGAGACTGTGCACGGTTTCAATTTCGCCAAGCTCGCAAAGCACTATCCAGATGACATCGATGGATTGCGCGTTTTACGCGACGAACTCGTCAGAAAGGCCGAGTTGAGCTCCGACGAGCCGCTGAAGTTGTGGGACATCAACAATCTTGGCCTACAAGCGACGCAGTACATTGCGCATGCGGAGGATCCGCTGCAAGCTTTAGTCGATCTCTCGCAAAACTTTCCATCGCTGGCCAACGCACTGTCTCGCATAAAACTCAACTCAACGATTGTGAGAGAGGTGAAGGCGAACCATAGGGTAATACCCCCTGGAGGCCTCGTCATGTCGCTCAACGGGGAAAATTTGGAGCTCGACACCATCGACATCTACACCCTCACGGAAATCATCACAAAGGAGATCCGGTACGCCGAGTCGCTACGACAGCTTGGACTTCCGCCCTCGGTCGTCTCAAAACTTCTTCGCATACCGAAAAGGTCGAAGTCCGGTCCGAAGGTGAACATGACGGATGATTCCATCATTTACTTCAATGATGTGGAGACTGACGTCAAGTTCTCCAAATGGAGCAAGGACGTGAACAGGATGAAATTTCAAGTTCAAGGTGGGTTTGACGCAGTCAGGTACAATTTCTTCAATTTGGCGGTGTTTCTTGATCCATCCGATCCTTCCACGTGGGATATCGTGATCATGATGGACCACTATTACGAACGTAGCGTTCCGTTGCGCATGGCTCAAATCATCGCGACGGGAATGAGCAACCCGGATCCCGAGGTGAATTTCTTCAAAAAATCAAAGAAACAGGATGCGGCGTTTGCTACGGCGGTCGCGCGAGCCGCAAATTATCTACTGAATCAGTACGGTGCCTCGGTACAGCACGAGTTCCTGTCGATGATTGCGAGGAGTCGACGGCAGGCAAATCCACCGTCGTACTTTGCGCCAGCGTCTTATTTCCCTCCAACGTGGGACACCGTGCGCGAGGCCTTCTCAGAAGTTATCGCGGCTCACGGCGATGATTCAGAGTACGACGCAAGCGATTTACTCGAAGAATTCAGATCCGAATCGTCTCCAAAAGCCGACCGCTACGTCGAAGCCGCAGTCGCCGCTGTGTCTGCGAAGGGCTTGACGACGCAGTCCTTCATCATGAACGGCGTGTACGTCGACGAAGCCACCGCTTGGCAGTACCAAGCTCCATTAGAACATTTGATTTCTCATTACTTGCGTCAAGAGATGGAGCGGATGCAGCGACTTGCGGTGATTGGCAAGCTCGCCGCTGGAACCTCTAACATGATCGATTTTGTGCAGGAAGGTGCCATGTCCAAGTATGTTCCGTGGATCTTGGATGAACAAAACTTTCCTCCGACGTACCAAGCGAATATTGAGCACACTTTGATCACATCGCTAGAATACGCACAGAGCGGAGAACCAGACGCGGTCAAGCCAGTGTCGGTGACGATTGTCGCCGACGCAGACTCCGAACGCGGTGGTCGACTGATCGCGGCGGCAGCGAAACACGTCGTATCGAGATCCGGAACGCTTTCACGCTTCACTGTCGTTCATCCGATGAAGAAGAGCAAGATGGGGACGCGAGCTCGCGCCATCCAAGCGGCGCTGCATGTCCCGACGAGGAAGGCGAAAGTGGTGAATTTCATCGAAGATTTCCTTACGTCAAACGCCGACGCGAGTGCTGAAGAAGCGGCGGAACGATCGGGATTGCATGTTGGTGATTTCAGGCGACTTATGAGTGATGAGCAGCTGGAGCACAGCGTGTTGGAGCAGAGCAAACGATTCGTGTCACACCACAAGTTGGAATCTCGGTGCGCCGTCGTCGCGAATGGAAGAGTACTCAATTTGGAGACTCGACAGTGCTCGATGGATGCCGATGAGCTCGGCGTGTTGGTGGAGGCGGAGCTCGCGCATGGGTCCAGATTCGTGTCCGATGCCATCACGAGCGAGCTGCTTTCTGAGAGTGACCCAATCGTGCTTTCGCGAATGATCTCTGACACCGCTGCCCTTATGGCGGTGAAACAAAGCGGGGCATCTAACAAGAGAACGGTCGAGAGCTTGGATAAATTCATCCGAGGAGCGAATAAGACGAGCTTCTCGACCGGCGAGGGTTCTATGGTCCGAATCGAGGCTATCCTGGATCCGTTGAGCAAAGAGGCACAGCGCGTGGCGCCAGTACTTGCTCTATTGCGAGACAGATTATCCGAGGAGGTCACTATAAGAGTCGTTCTCAATCCGGCGCGCGATCTTCAGGATCTACCCTTAAAGTCGTACTATCGCTATGTGGTGCCGCCTACATCCATCACGGAGCCACCGCTCGCGGTCATCACGAATGTGCCGACACACAAGACATTGACGATGCACGTTGATTTCCCCGAGCCCTGGATGGTGACTACTCAAAAGGCTACGTATGATTTAGATAACCTCATTTTGAAGGACGTGAAAGAGAAGGCTGTGCACGCTGAGTACAGGCTTGAGTCGCTCCTTGTCACGGGTCATGTCAGCGATGGAAAGTCGCGTCAACCAGCGCGAGGAACGCAACTGATCCTCGAGGACAACACTGCTGCCGTAAATCCCGGCACCATCGTCATGGCGAACCTAGGATATTTCCAGCTTCCAGCCTCGCCCGGTTTTCACAAGATCTCTCTTCGCGAGGGACGTTCTGCGGACATATTCGCGTTCGGGGAGGTTCGAGATCTTCTTGATTCGACGACGGAGCGATTGAGAATCGCGAGCGACGGCCTCGCCGTGGAAGTTTTAGTCGATTCATTCCGAGGTCGACAACTCGATATCACGCTCAACAGGAGAGCGGGTATGGAAAAGATGGACGTACTGGATGCGGACGCGTCTGCCGGTGGATTCTGGTTGTCGAAGATGTTCAAGAAGAAGGATGCGAAAGACGAGGAACGCATTCACATTTTTAGCGTCGCTTCCGGTCACCTCTACGAACGCTTCCTGAAAATCATGATGGCTTCGGTGAAACGATCGACGAAGAAGAACCCTGTTAAGTTCTGGTTTATCAAGAACTGGCTCTCGCCGTCATTCAAGGATTTCTTGCCTCACATGGCGAAGAAGTACGGATTCGAGTTTGAGCTCGTCAGCTACAAGTGGCCCACGTGGTTGAACAAGCAGACGGAGAAACAGCGAATCATTTGGGCGTACAAAATTCTGTTCTTGGACGTGTTGTTCCCCCTCGAGCTTCACAAAGTGATCTTCGTGGACGCGGATCAAATCGTTCGCGCTGATATGAGTGAACTGTGGAACATGGATCTTCACGGCGCGCCGTACGGATACACGCCGATGTGCGACAACAACAAAGAGATGGAAGGCTTTAGATTTTGGAAGCAAGGTTTCTGGCAGACGCATTTGCGAGGAAAACCGTACCATATTAGCGCTTTGTACGTCGTTGATCTGGATCGATTCCGCGCTCTCGCGGCTGGCGACAGACTGAGAGTGATGTACGACTCGCTCTCGCGCGATCCCGGGTCGTTGGCAAACTTGGATCAGGACTTGCCAAACTACGCCCAACACGACGTCCCAATCTTTTCGCTTCCGCAACCCTGGCTATGGTGCGAGTCTTGGTGCGGCAACGAAACCAAATCGGCGGCGAAAACGATTGATTTGTGCAACAATCCGTTGACCAAGGAGCCGAAGCTCGAAGGCGCTCGAAGGATCGTGAAAGAGTGGCCAGAACTCGACGCCGAGGTGCGCGCGTTCACGGAACAGGTGGAAAAAGGTTGGAAAGTGCGCGCGCAGACGAACAGCGAGCACGATGAGCTGTGAACGTTCTAGATTTTCATTCAAAAACAATTTATCTCCGTCATTTGCCGCGCGCCTCCTTCGCCTTGCGCATGTCCGCGATCGTCTCCTCCACCGAGCGCAGATCACGTTTCACCGTACCGACCACGGTCAGTTCCACGTCATCACCTCCAAACGTCGGAGCCTTATCGCTCAGCGCCTCACCCTTCTTCAACCCGAGCCGCGCGCCGCCGCCGCCGCCGCGCGTCGTCGCCTCCGCGCGTCCGCCCCCCTCTTCCCGCCCCTCCGCCGGGTCCGTCTTACTCACGATGACAAACTTCTCATCCCCGTCCCCCACCTCCACGCTCTCCGAAAACAACCGCATCTCCGCCGCGATCTCGTGCACGACATTTCGCCACTGCTTCTCCAGTCCCGCGAATTCGCAAAACGCGCGCGGATTCGCGTCGCCCGCCACCTCCCGCTCCAATCGCTCCCGCGTCTTCCGCTCAAACGTCCGCCGCGCTTCCAACGCCCGCGCCTCACGATCCATCACATCCTCCCGCTCGATCCGTTTCCCTCCCGCGAGTCTCGACGCGTTCGCCCGCTCCACCGCGCTCCGTCGCACGTCTCCCAGGATGCTCGCCAGGAGTCCATCACCCCGCGGTTTCGTTCGCGTCGTCGTCGTCGTCGTCGTCGTCGTCGACGACGACGCGCCGCGCGCGCGCGCGGCCGACGCGTCACCGTCATCGCGCGCGCGATCGCGCATCGTCGAACGCGTCGTCGTCGCGCCGTGACGAACGACGACGCGATCGCGCGCGACGACGATGCGATCGCGTCGTCGGTCGCTGGGATCATCGGCGAATCATGACTCGTCAACGACCCCCCTCGACGACGCCACGCGCGCGTCCGTGTCAGCACGCGCGCGCGCCGCGCGCGACGCGTCGCGAGACGTCGTCGCGCGACGCGACGGTGACGCGCACGTCGAGCGCGCGGCGTGGACGCGACGTCGAAGTCTTCGCGCGTCGTGTCGAGCGCGGGCGACGACGCGTGGACGATCGCGGCGCGCGCGCGTGCTGACACGGATCCGCGCGCGCGGCGATGGCGGACGGGGACGGCGAAGGGTCGAGCGCGGATGCGCGGGGCGTGGACGCCGTGCGAGACGTCGTGGACGCGCGAGAGGACGCGAACGTGGATGATTCGCTCGCGTTGAAGTTTTTGATCTCGCCGAGCGCGGCGGGGAGCGTGATTGGGAAGGGAGGGGCGACGATTAACGAGTTTCAGGCGCTCACGGGGGCGAGGATTCAACTGTCGAGGAATCGGGAGGTGTTTCCGGGGACGAATGATCGGGTGGTGATCGTGAGCGGGGATTTGAGCGCGATTTTGCAGGTGTTGTTTTTGATCGTCACGAAGCTCGTGGCGGACGGTGAGGGAATCGATCGCACGGGACAGCCGCAGTTGTCGCTCGTGGTGCCCAACGGCTGCTGCGGGTGCATCATCGGCAAGGGTGGATCGAAGATTCGAAGCTTCGTCGAGGACTCCAAGGCGGATATCAAGCTCAGTAATCAAGATCGGATGCTACCGGGATGCAACGATCGGACGCTCACCATCACGGGATCGATGGATAGTCTTTTGCGAGCGGTGGCGCTCGTCGCCGCGACCCTATCGGAGGATCCGTCCTACGGCACTCTCGTGCATCGACAGAGCACGTACAGCGTGCAGGCGCCGCTCTCCGCGCAAAGCGGTAGTGGCAGAAGAAGCAGTGAATTCAATCGAGGTGGCGGGCGACGAGGAGGCAGCGATGAGACATCGATTCTTATCACCATTCCCGATTCTCTCATCGGCGCCGTCCTCGGACGCGGCGGGCGAACGATCGCCGAGGTGCAAGTGGCGAGCGGAAGTCGCATTAAAGTGAGTGATCGAGACGACTTTTTTGAGGGCACGCGTAATAGAAAAGTCGTCATCACTGGACCGCCTGAAGGTGTTCAGATGGCAAATTATCTGCTCACTCAAAAGCTCTCCGCCATCGTCGGGAGCAGCGCCGCCGACTCCAGAGATTTCCCAGACTCCACCTTTTGAACGAGTATCACTGATCGCTTACACTTCATCAAAGCAGATCGACGCATGAACATTCACCACCACGCGTAAGTGACTCGAGCAGAACTTTTCAGTTGTGCTTTTTGTCGTTTGCGTCACACCATGATTCATCACCACACATTCATCCACCATTGTCGTTTGTAATATGCAGTTCTAGCGTACAGCAGCAATACGCCATCGGTGACGACGAGAACGATCATCAACCAGCGACTTTCCTGAGGACTGCGACGCTCGCGTAAACTATCTCGTAGACTCTTCCTGACGACGCTCGCGAAACAAGCAATTGAGGTTCGACGCGCGTTCGCGGCGCTCGGGCTAGGGGAACGGCGGAAAGCAAATCTGTCCCTAGACACTGTGATTACAGAGTAGTGTTAATACGGTTGGTAACTTGCGAGACTATGAGTGCCTCGCGTAGCACTGCCTGCACTCTAGCCGAACACTCTAGTCGAACACCTTGCACTCGTCCGCGGAGGGGTCGTCAGAGCAGAGCTGGTCGAGCGGGTCGACGGTGGCCTTGCCTTCAGACACGAGGGCGTTCGCGACGATGAGGGAAAGGTCGACGACACGTTGGGTGTAGCCCCACTCGTTGTCATACCACGCGACAACCTTCAACATGTCGTCACCCATGACCATGGTGAGCGCGGCGTCGATCGTCGTGGAGACGTCCGAGCATCGGAAGTCGCAGG
>Ga0181582_10004478_pt1 | contig 11293 bp, 10 predicted proteins | sample 071ome_32_FD_132438 | JGI IMG/M metagenome (GOLD analysis project Ga0181582, IMG submission 132438) | Coastal salt marsh microbial communities from the Groves Creek Marsh, Skidaway Island, Georgia - 071405AT metaG (megahit assembly) | ecosystem: Environmental > Aquatic > Marine > Intertidal... | reverse complement strand
CCAATGCTGTTTCTAAGCATGGTCGAAACCCTGTTACTCACTATTGGATTGCCGCTGCTTGCTCTGCTGGTAATCTGGGTACTTAACTTCAGAGAGATGGGTCAGCACGCCGGTGACTAGATTGAAGCACTGCAGGTCGGGGCCGCGCCAATGAGGTACCGACGCGCGCTTCGTGTTAATTGCTTGATTTGAAATCCGGCGGCTGGCGCGGAATCCTTATTGTAATTTGCGTGCCTTCGCCTAGCCGACTGGCAATCTCAATCACACCGCCGTGAGCCTCCACGATCAGCTTGCACAGGTACAATCCCAATCCGAAGCCGCCGGTATTGCGCTGACGGGCGCTGTCTACGCGATAGAAGGGCTCGGTTATATCAGCGAGGTGCTCTTCGGCAATTCCTTCACCCTGGTCGACTACTTCAATCGTTGCAGCTTCATTTGCGAAACTAACTCGCACGTCGATTGGTTTGGCGCGGCCGTGTCGCACGGCGTTATTGAGCAGATTAGTGATGAGCAGGCGAATACGGAGTCTGTCCAGAGTTACAACCTGGTCGGTATCGAGCCCGGTGAAGTGAATTTCAGATTGTTCGCTGACAAAACCCGTCACCACTGATTCCAGGAATTCGGAAATATCTACGGGCTCGGTTACTAACACCGAGTGGGTATTGTTGAGTCGCTCCGCTTCCAGTAGATCTGAAATCAGCAGGTCAATTTCGTTGATATCATCCAGCAGGGCATCTTTGGATTTTTCATTTTCCATAAATTCCAGCTGCAATTTGGCTCGGGTTATTGGTGTGCGCAGTTCATGACTGATGGCCAGTAACAGTTGTCTCTTTGCTTCCAGCATGGACTGCAGTGAGTCGGCCATGTGATTGACACTGCTGGTCAACTCCCCAAGTTCATCCTGACGATCGGTGACCACCCGATAGCCAAGGTCTCCGCGACGAATCCTCTCGGCTCCCTGTTTTAGCATCCGGACCGGAGCCAGCAGTCTGTTCACCAGCAGGTAATTTAACAATAGAACAATGGCGGCAATACTGAGGCCGGCGTACAAAACCACGTAGTTGAAGTCGGTGGATTCCAGAAACCGCTGATGCATATAAAAGCGATAGCCGTTTCTGTCCACCACAATGATGTCTTCGTTGTTCCAGCTGCGAATTTCTGCATCGCCGGAAATGTCACGCTCATATTCTGCAAGTTCGACAGCAAGACGAAAGTCATTGTCTGATCGCCACTCCATGTTTGGATTCTCGATGCGGATAGTCCAGTCCAGGTCCTGGGCGAGCAGAGTGGCTCGCTCAAGATCGGGTGGCGTTCCGATATCGTCAATAATGGATTCGACATTGCGCGTAAAGAAATCAGGTATCTCTATAATTTGCTGATTACTGTTGATCGCATTTAATTGCTGAACGGAAATGGAAATAATGGTGAATATGAGCACTACGGTAATGCTGAAGATAAGCAGCAGTCGCAGAAATAGAGATCGCCGGATCTGCGTGAGCAGTGGAGTCACTTGTCCGACCCGACAAAAGTATAACCTCGTCCCCACACGGTCTTGATGAATCTCGGAGTTTTAGACGTATCATTCAGTTTATGTCGGAGTCGACTTACCAGAGTGTCTACGGCCCGGGAGAACAGCTCGGCGTCAATACCCCGAAGTTTGTTCATGAGCTCGTCTCTGGTATAGGTTTTATTCGGGGACTTCATAAAGAGCAACAGGAGTTCGTATTCCATGGTGGTCAGTTCAAGTAATTCACCGTCCAGCCTGGCAGCTCTCCTGGTCACATCAATTTCCAGCCCGTCTACCGGTTTCAATTCTATTGATGCTGTTCCATCGTCACTGGTGCGTCGCAATATATTGTTGATTCGAGCAACCAATTCACGGGGTTCAAAGGGTTTGGCCAGGTAGTCGTCTGCTCCGAGTTCCAGTCCCACGATACGATCTGTCACTTCGCTGTGAGCGGTGAGCATCAAAATGGGAAGGTATCCGTATACTGACGACTTGGCGCGAATCTCCCGGCAAATTTCAAAACCATCTTTTTCCGGCAACATGACGTCAAGGATCAGCAGATCCGGTTTTACCCGTCTCAAGAGCTCAAATCCACGTGACGGTAAATGTGCCACTTGGACCTGCATGTCATAGCGCTCAAGATACTGTGTCAACAGCTGGCAGAGCTTTTCGTCGTCGTCGATGATGATGATTTTTTTCATCTCTGGTCCGGAATTACGTGAGGAACTTAACTGCTCCATTATTTATAATTGCTCTTCACAGCAGTCGCATAGAATCGGCTCTGTGAGGTCAATGGTACGAATTAGGCATGTCAAAATCAATCAAATGCCGGGGCGCCCGGATTTCTCCCGCTCAGCAGTAGAGTAAGGCTTGTTTCAACAATGATTTCACTGAATAACGCGAGCCTGCAGCGCGGATCGAGGGTTCTCTTCGAAGACGCCAGTCTGACTATTCACAGCGGACAGAAACTTGGTGTAGTTGGTCGAAACGGGTGTGGCAAATCTAGTCTTTTTGGTTGCCTGCAGGACCAGGTACACCTCGATCACGGTAATTTGAGCAAGCCCGAGAATTTGCGTATCGCATCGATGGCTCAGGAAACCGAGGGTTCATCGCGTTCGGCCCTTGATCATGTTATCGATGGAGATAGACCTTTTCGTGAGCTGCAGCACCATCTGCAGCAGGCTGAAGAAGCAGAGGATCAGCTGGCAATAGGTAGACTGCACGCTGAACTGGACCGAGTAGACGGTTACACTGTCAGTCATCGTGCCGCTAAACTACTTTCAGGTCTCGGCTTTGACTCCGCTGATTTCGAAAATCCCGTGAGCAGCTTTTCCGGTGGCTGGCGTGTTCGTCTTAATCTGGCTGCGGCCCTGATGACTCCCTCCGATTTGTTGCTGCTTGATGAGCCCACCAATCATCTGGATATTGAGGCCACTCTCTGGCTTGAGCAGTGGCTGATCGGTTATACCGGCACCCTGCTGATAATTTCCCACGACCGTGAGTTTCTCGATCGGGTAATTCGAAATGTGATCAGTTTTGAGGGCGGGAGATTGCATCTCTACCGCGGTAATTTCAGTGCTTATGAGAAGCAACGGGCGGCGCGCATGGCGTTGCAGAAGTCGATGTTCGAGAAACAACAACGGCGACGCGCAGAGATCGAGGATTTCGTTCGACGGTTTCGCGCCAAGGCATCCAAGGCGAGGCAAGCTCAGAGTCGGGTCAAGGAGCTCGAGCGCATGGAGGAAATCGTTCTGGCCCATGTGGATTCACCTTTCCAGTTCAGGTTTCGAAAAGCCGAAAAAATGCCGGAGCATCTGCTCTCCATGCAACACCTGGATATCGGATTCGAGGGCCCACTTGTTAAAGGCATAAACTTGTCATTGCGCGTCGACAGCCGGATTGGGCTTCTTGGGATCAATGGATGTGGCAAGTCTACCCTGCTCAAGGTGATTGGAGGAGAACTATCGCCTTTGGCCGGAAGTCTGGAAATTTCCAGGCACCTGAAGGTGGGTTACTTCGCACAACACCAGGTTGATGTGCTGGATGGAGCCGCCTCGGCGCTTGAGCTGTTAACGCGTGCGGATCCCGACACCGACGAACCGACGGCCAGGGACCACCTTGGAGGTTTTGATTTTCGCGGCGACCAGGTTGACAGCAAAATCGGCACGCTATCGGGCGGCGAGAAAGTCCGCCTGGCAATGGCGATTATTGCCTGGCAAAAACCCAATCTATTGCTTCTGGACGAACCTACCAACCACCTGGACCTCGAGATGCGGCATGCTCTCACGGTGGCCTTACAGCAATTTGAAGGAGCAGTTATTGTAGTGTCACACGATCGGCATCTGCTCAATAATACTGTCACTGAATTTCATGCAATCAGTGCCGGTCGGTTGTCGCGTTTCGATGGCGATATGGCAGATTACCAGAAGCAGATTCAGCGCGATCAAAATACTCTCGGCCACGATGTCTCCGAACAGAAAGAACCGCAGGCACCGGATAAAAAAGCTCAGCGCCAGACAGCTGCGGCCAGACGTCAATCGCTGGCGCCCTTGAAAAGGGAGATCAACAGCCTGGAGTCCAACATGGAAGAGTTGGGTAATAAACTGGTATTAATCGATGAACAGCTTCTCGACGCCGCTATTTACGATGATAAAAACAAGGCGCGATTGAAAGAGCTTCTACTGGAGCAGGGAGCGCTGAAAACGCAGTTGCAGGAAATTGAAGAAAAGTGGCTGGAGCTTAGCGAGCAGTATCAAGAGTACTGAAAATTGGCAGTTTTCGAGCCCGCCAGAATTCAGACGGTCAGCACCAATACGGTCAGGGAGTAAAGTGCAAAAAGAAATGACCAGGCACTGAAACGTGCCGGTTTGATGATCACCAGCACCATGAGAACCATCCCCAACAGCGGAATCGCGATAGAAGGCACAATCGCGTTGTTGTACATCACGATATTAACGTAGGGGCCGACCAGAAAATATAGCAGCATGGATAATGCAGAGAGGCGACCCAGCTGCTGGCTTACCTGCAGCATATCGAGCACCTCGTCCTCCGGGCTTGATAATGCCATTTCAGCGGCGCCGTAGAGTGATGCAGATCCGAATACCAGGACAATGAAGTTCTGGAAAGTCCATTCTTCGATTACCCGTAGACCCCATCCAACCCACCATAGCTGCAGAATATAAAGCATGATGCTGAAGGCCCAGATTGCCGAGGACCAGTGAAAAATTACCCGTTTATAGGCGCGTGTGAGCATTGCTACGGTATGCAGAAGGCGTGTGATTGCAAGTCCGAGAATGATGGAGACTGCAATGAAGATATATTCGTGCTGGGTCAATTTACTTTTTCTGTAGAGCCGCCGCTGCGAGTGAGGCCGTGGCAAATTCGTAGACAAGTGCGCCATAAGTATAAGCAGTCACCGCGTCTGTGGACATCACTGAGGTGACCAGCCGCGCAATCGCCAGGGCGCCAATTCCTATAACCAGAAGCATCAGGCCAGGGCGGTAGTATTCGGGTTGCAAAAAAGCCAGCAAACAAAATAGGCCTACGCCGGTCTGCAGTCCCCCATACATGGCGCCAATCTCGGCAATAGCATCGCCATTACTCATTTCCAGTCCGGCAAGGCCGGAAGGGGTTTCCGGTGAAAGTAAACTCACTAGCCCGTAAGCAATGAAGACCAGGGCGGAAATACCCAAGACGGCTTTTCCAAGCAGCATACGAGGCTCCTCGATGACAATATCCGCTATTCTTGACTTGCGAAGGTGATGACTGGTTGGCCACGACCCTCCCCTGAAGTTAGATTCTAACAGTAGATTGTCATACGTGCCTTAAGCGAATTGGATTGATATGCAGATTCGTGGTTGGAAATTGGAGATCAATTTTGTTCAAGGACAATCCGGGCAGCATAATCCACCCTGATTGGGAAAACGTTATAGTCATGACAGATCATTAAACCCAAACTTCACTGGTATCTCTCAGCACCAATCAACGCTTGAAATTTCGGTCCACTGATCCTATTTTGAAAATGGTAAAAACCGATAATCGGGTGCGCAAAGAAAGTGATCAGATAATGAAACGTTTAACTCGGAAATTAGTGACGTCAGCGCTGCTGTTGGCAAGTATTGCAAGTTCATTTGTGCTTGGTCAGGACTACGAGAATTTCAAGACCAACGACGAAGAAAACAATATAGAAGTGTTCAAGCGGGCCAGTCCTTCAGTGGTGTTTATCACGAATTCTAGGCTGGTTCGGTCGTACTATTCATTGAATCCCCAGGAAGTACCTCAGGGTAGCGGATCCGGATTCATCTGGAGCAAGGACGGTTACGTTGTCACCAACTATCACGTTGTTCAGCAAGCCAATCGAGTAACGGTCACGCTGCAGGATGGCAGTACCTACAATGCTACGCCGGTAGGCTTCGAGCCGAACAAAGATCTTGCTGTGCTGAAAATCGACGCGCCCGCTGAGAGGCTTGTTCCGGTAACAATAGGTGATTCGTCACTATTGGAAGTAGGTCGTAAAGTTATCGCTATCGGTAACCCGTTTGGGCTGGACACCACCATGACCGTTGGCGTGGTCAGTGCACTTGGCAGAGAAATCGATTCCATCACGCGTCGCAAAATCCGCGATGTCATTCAAACGGACGCCGCTATAAATCCAGGCAACTCCGGCGGCCCCCTGCTGAATTCTCTGGGAGAACTGGTCGGGGTAAATACTGCGATCTACAGTCCCAGTGGCGCCAGTTCGGGTATCGGGTTTGCCATTCCAATAAACACCGTGTCCAGAATCGTTCCGGACCTGATTCAGTACGGCCGGGTTCAGACTCCGGTGCTTGGCGTGTCACTCTTTTCCCAGACTCAGGCTGATTACTATAGACGGACCGAAGGGATAGAGGGCGTAATCGTGCTGGATGTTCTGGCGGGCAGCGATCTGGAGCGACAAGGCATGCGCGGTTTGACGCCCAGTGCCCGGGGTTGGACTGTTGGAGACGTGATAACCGGGATTGACGACTCGACGATCCGAAACGAAGACGATCTGCTGAGCGTTTTGGAGCGGCGTAGAGAAGGGGATCAGGTCACAGTTCAGTCAAGGCGAGGCAACCAGTCTCTGGAATACCAGGTCAGGCTAATGGCGCCGCCTGATTAGAGCTATCCGATCAATCAGATTTGCTAAGATTGCTTCCGCTCTGACAGGCTGGCCCGACCCTGGACGATTGCCTGCCTAACACGCTCCGGCGCTGTTCCGCCAATATGATTGCGCGCGTTAACTGATCCTTCCAGCGTGAGGTAATCGAAAACATCTGCCTCGATTGTGTCGGAGAACTGTTTGATTTCGCTGAGCTCGAACTCGCTCAAATCTTTACCCTGTTGGATTCCGTAAGCTACCGACCTGCCGACTATTTCGTGGGCATCTCGGAACGGGATACCACGCTTGACCAGATAGTCCGCCAGATCCGTGGCGGTGCTGTAGCCCCTTAGAGCAGCTTCTCGCATGTTGTCCCTGCGGGCCACAATTGCCGGCACCATGTCGCAATACGCCTTCAGACAGTCCTTGACCGTATCCAGCAGATCAAACAGAGGTTCTTTGTCTTCCTGATTGTCCTTGTTGTAAGCCAGTGGCTGTGATTTCATCAACATCAATAATGAAACCAGATGGCCCGTGACCCTTCCACTTTTTCCGCGTATTAGTTCCGGCACGTCTGGATTCTTTTTCTGTGGCATTATTGAAGAACCGGTACAAAATTTATCTGGCAGGTCGACAAAATTAAATTGGCTGGACGACCACAGCACCAACTCTTCGGAAAATCGAGAAAGATGGTTGAGCAGAATGCTGGCAAAGGCAGCTATTTCGATAGCAAAATCCCGATCACTAACCGAGTCCAGAGAATTTCTTGTCGGCGCGTCGAATCCCAGCTCTCTGGCTGTAAATTCTCTGTCGATGGAATAGCTGGTTCCTGCCAGAGCGGCGGCACCAAGAGGAGACAGGTTTAATCTGTTCCTGCAGTCCATCAATCTGCTGTAATCCCGCTGCAGCATTTCATACCACGCCATCAGGTGATGACCGAACGTCACTGGCTGGGCTGCCTGTAAGTGAGTGAAGCCGGGCATTATGGTGTCTGCTTCGTGCTCAGCCAGATCCAAAAGGGCATGTTGAAGCGCAGTAATCATGGTGGCGATGGAATCGGCTTCCTCGCGGACGTATAGCCTGATGTCAGTTGCAACCTGATCGTTCCTTGATCTGCCGGTATGCAATTTCTTGCCAGTCACGCCTATACGCCTGGTCAATTCCGCTTCAATATTCATATGGACATCTTCAAGGGCTACTGACCATTCGAATTTTCCTGCCTCGATATCGGCGTTTATTTGCTGCAGTCCGTCAATGATCTGTTCAGCCTCCTTGGCGCTGAGAACATCGATTTTGTGCAACATTTTCGCGTGTGCAATAGAGCCGGCGATGTCCTGCCTGAACAGTCGCTTGTCGAAGTCTACCGAGGCCGTGAATCGCTCCACGAACTTGTCGGTCGGCTCTGAGAATCGCCCTCCCCAAAGCTTGTCGGCGTCTTTTTTGTTACTCATATCGCGCTCGGAAGTAAGATTGCGGGGATTTGGTCAATCGGCCAGTCCAATGCCCGCTGGGATTTGCGTGGCGATTATAGCAATATTATTCGGACAATAATTGAATATCCCTTAAAATAAGGGTTTCCGGGCCGACGGACTGGCCGGAAAACGGGTAAAAAAAATACCAGAACATCAGGAGAAAAAGTGACGGAGACTAATTCCGATTCTGACCGCCTGCTCAGAATTGCCACTCGAAAAAGTCCGCTGGCTCTATGGCAGGCAAATTTCGTCAAGGATCGCCTGGAGGCGCACCATCCAGGCTTGCGGGTTGAGCTTCTGACTCTGACCACCCAGGGCGATAAGATTCTTGATACACCGTTGGCCAAGGTCGGCGGCAAGGGTCTGTTCGTCAAAGAGCTGGAACGCGCAATGCTGGATGGCGATGCTGATATTGCGGTTCATTCTATGAAAGACGTGCCGGTTGATTTCCCGGCGGGTCTCGGACTGGCAGTAATCTGTACGCGGGAAGATCCGTCGGATGCCCTGGTTTCTAATAATTTTGCGTCGCTCGATGCCCTGCCATCGGGCGCACGAGTTGGAACGTCCAGTTATCGTCGCCAGTGCCAGATCCGGCACCTCAGGCCCGATCTGCAAACCCTGGACCTGCGTGGCAATGTCGGCACCCGTCTGGGAAAACTGGATGACGATTATTACGACGCGATCATCCTGGCGTCGGCTGGCCTTCTGAGGTTGGGCCTCGGAGAACGCATAAAGCAGCGGCTGGATTTCGCCGCTTGCCTGCCTGCGGTGGGGCAGGGCGCTGTGGGAGTTGAATGCCGCCTGGACGATGGTGGTATTCGCAGTCTGTTGGAGTGTTTGCATGATCCCGATACTGCCGTCAGGGTAAAAGCTGAGCGGGCTGTGAATAATCATTTGCAGGGAGGGTGCCAGGTCCCGCTGGCAGCATATGCCGAAATTGAGGGTGATGTTCTGGTCCTGCAGGGCAGAGTAGGTAACCTCACCGGTTCGGTGCTGCTCAAGTGTCGACACGTCGGTGATGTTTCTGCGCCCGAACAGCTTGGCATTACAGTGGCCAAGGATTTGCTGAGTCAGGGTGCGGACCTCATCCTGCAAGAGCTGCGCTAGCCGTGCATTGATCTTATGGAACTTTCATGAGCGACGCAGTATCCCTGAATGGAATGAGAGTGCTGGTTACCCGACCCGCCGGTCAGGGCGAGGGGCTTATTGAGGCTATCAGGCGAGCAGGTGGCGACGCTGTATCATTGCCCCTTCTGAAGATTGAGCCCGTAACCGAGCAGCATCGTCAGGCTGAGATTCGAAAGCTGATACAGAGCCTCGATGATTATCAGATATTAATTTTCATTAGTACGAATGCTGTTCGGTATGGGCTGGACTGGATTTTTCAGTATTGGCCGAATTTTCTCCTCGGCGCCGATGTGGTTGCCGTGGGACCCACAACTGCAGCGGCCCTCGCTGACCTGCCTTGCGAGGTGCATCATTCGGCAAGTGGCATGTCAAGTGAAGACATACTTGAACTCTCGGTATTACAAGAGGTGCAAGGCAAAAAAATTGCGCTGTTTCGCGGTGTGGGCGGGCGCGAATTACTGGCCGATACCTTACGTCGCAGGGGTGCCCGGGTCGACTACATCGAAACCTATGAGCGCCTGCCTGTGAGCGGTGCGGGCAATCAGTTAGCCCAACTATTGCAGCGCGAGCGGATCGACGCCATGTCGGTCACCAGCGGTCAAATTCTTGATTCTCTCTGCCAGTTGGTCGATATATCTGACACCGGTTTCAAACTAATACCTTTGTTGGTGCCATCAGAGCGCATCAGGCAGCAGGCACAGGCGGCGGGATTTGTAAGAGTGGTTTGCAGCCGGGGATCTACCGACAGCGCGATTCTTGCCGGACTTGTGGCGATCGCCGAACAGCAATCTGATAGGCCTGACGGAGCCCGCAGTGGTTGAAGACGTCGAAACCTCAAAGGTACTTGAAGAACTGGCCAGGCACAATTCGTCAGCCTCTGGCAAAGCTGGAAGACCGAGGCTCCGCGGAACCGGCTGGTTAGTGTTTGCATTCCTGCTGCTGCCATTGCTTGGTGGCGCGGCAGTAATTGGGTACCTGCAATGGACCCTTTACCTGCGACTGAATCTCCTGGCCACCGAAAATAATCAGTTACAGGAAAGCCTGCGTGCCGGTGAATCCCGCCTTGCGGCACTCGAGGCGTATGAAGATCGGATAATTTCAGCCCCCGACACTGCCGTAGAGCAAAACGAATTAGCAGAATTACGTCGGCAGTTCACTTCGCGACTGGAGGAGCTGGATCAGGTAATTGATGAATTGAGCCAGCGTATTTCGAGCGCTAATGAAATCGATGACAGCGACCTGCTACTGGCGGAAGCCGCGCTTATATTGAACATTGCCAATAGTCATTTGCTGCTAACGCAAGACGCCAGAACCACTTCAAGACTCTATGACGCCGCTGACCAGATTCTGCAGGATTCCGGTGACAGCCGGGTCTCATCGATACGCGAAGTGCTGGCCCATGAGCTGGCGCAGCTGCGGAGTCTGGAGACCGTCAACATTGCAGATCTGCATGAGCAGATTACTGCACTGCGTGCGATGATCGGAACGGTCGATTTCCCAACTTCAATCGGTGACTCTTATCAGCAGCGTCTGGCGCAGGCGAAGGAAAACAATGCGGCTGTTGCAGACCAACCGCGCACGCTACTGGATTCGGGACTTGATTTCTTCGCTTCAATTTTTATTTTTACAAAGTGGGAGAACAGGCCAGATATTTTCCAGCCGGATCAGTCGCTTCTTGCCGTTCCGCAGGCAGTTGACCTGATGCTGCAGCAGGCGCAGCTTGCGCTCCTCAGCCGACAGTCGAGTATTTATCAGCAAAATCTGCAGGAAGCCCGAAATCTCGTTGAAGGGCAAATTGATACCAGCGACCGTGCTGCTGCTGCAATTTTAAGCCAGATGGACGCCCTGTTGATTCAGGAACTGGCACCGACATTACCCGATGTCTCACGATCACTACTCATGATCCAGCAGCTAATCATAGAGCGACGGGAAAATTCCGGTCTCGATCCTCACTAGGTATTAACGGGCCAGCAAACAGAAACAATCATGGTGAAAATTTTTATCTATACATTGCTGGTGATCGTTTCGGCGGTTGGCCTGATCTTCTACCTCGATCTTCCCGGCGAT
>Ga0181582_10004473_pt1 | contig 11298 bp, 7 predicted proteins | sample 071ome_32_FD_132438 | JGI IMG/M metagenome (GOLD analysis project Ga0181582, IMG submission 132438) | Coastal salt marsh microbial communities from the Groves Creek Marsh, Skidaway Island, Georgia - 071405AT metaG (megahit assembly) | ecosystem: Environmental > Aquatic > Marine > Intertidal zone... | reverse complement strand
TCGATACCGCACATTCCCCATCCGGCTTTGAGCATTTTTGTGTTCACCGTACCCGGATCGCACGAGAACACGTTCAAATTATCAACCGTCGCCTCACCACCGCACAGCCTTCCGGCGACGAGCCTATCGAAGAGCTCGTAAGAGTACGCCTTCATGCACGCCTTAGAGAGCGAGTAACTCCCGTGCGCCGAAAACATCTTCTCCGCGTTCATGTTCTCAAAGTCGATGCGCGGACTCGCCGAGATCGACGCTACGTTTAAAATCGACGATTTCACACCACTCCGCTTCGCCGTCGCCACGAGCTCCGGCAACAGCGCCGCCGTTAGCTCGTACGGCGCGCGCACGTTCACCGAAAACGTGAGCTCCCAACCGCGCGCGTCCCGCTCCAACGACCTCATGAACACGCCGGCGTTGTTATACAACGCCGAGCATCCACCACACGCGCTCGCAATCGACAACACGTCATCTGCGAGCGCGCGCGTCCCGTCCACGTCGCTCAGATCGCGCACGACGCCCCGCACGACGCATCGCCCGCCCGCCAGCGCCTCGAGCTCGCGCACCGTCTCCCGCACGGCGTCCGCACGTCGTCCGTGCGCGACGACCCCTCGACCGGCTGCCACGAGCCGCCGCGCGGTGTGACGTCCGATCCCATCCGTGGCGCCCGTGACGAGGGCGATACCGGACATGTCGACGCGTCCTCGAGTGCGGCGGCATCGTCATCGTCATCGTCAGTCATCGTCACTCGGACGCGCATCGAATGGCGACCGCTCGACGACTGGACGTGGTCGCGTCGCACGTGCGGTCGCCCGCGGCGTCCGCGGAGGTTGAAGCGTACGCGCGCGATCTGCGACGCGCGCGGGAGGACGTGTGCGCGCTGTTGCGGGAAACGAACTGTAATCCCATCCTGGTGCGGTTGGCGTGGCACGACGCGGGAACGCACGACGCGCGGAGCGGTGCGGGAGGGGCGGATGGGAGCATTCGGTTCGAGCTCGAGCTCGCGCACGGTGCGAACGCTGGGTTGGTCAAGGCGGTGAACTATCTGCGGCCGATCAAGGAGCGGTACGCGCGGATTTCTTGGGCGGACGTGATTCAGCTCGCGGGCGCGACGGCGATCGAAGAGTGCGGTGGACCGAGGATTCCGATGCGGTACGGACGCGCCGACGCGGAAGGGCCGGCTAAAGAGGGGAATCTGCCGGATGCAGAGGCGCCGTACGGCGATGGGGCGAGCGACGCGGCGACGCATCTGCGAAACGTGTTTCATCGCATGGGTTTCGATGACAGGGAAATTGTTGCGCTCAGCGGCGCGCATACAATCGGTCGAGCGTTCAAGGAGCGCTCGGGCGTGACTGAGCACGGTTACGGGGCGAAAAACGGAACGAAGTTCACGGGTTGTCCCTTCATGCGGGCTCGCGCTGATGCCGCGGACGGCGAAATTGGCATGCCTGGTGGTGCCTCGTGGACACGAAAATGGCTCGTGTTCAACAATGACTACTTCCACCGTGAATTCCTTTCGGAGGAAAAGGGCCAGCTGCTTTGGCTGAGCACGGATGACGCGCTGACGACTGATCCGGGCTTCGCACCGCACTTCATGCGATACGCACACGATCAAAACGCATTTTTTCACGAGTTCGCGGTGGCATTCGCAAAGCTTTCTGAGCTCGGTTCGCGCTTCATCATCGGCCCCATAGTGCTGTAACGACGATTTCAACGATGGATATGCTCGTTTATTACAAAACTGCTAATTAGTTTGAAACACGTAGCCATCGCTCACCGGTCGGCTCGGGCGTTCTTGCCTGTCTGCCAGTCGTTTTTTGCGATGATTTATTTCTATCTCAGCTCAGAGCTGAAGGATGAATTTCCAAATCCCTGTGTCGGGATTATACTCCACGAGTTCTGCGCCAGCCTTTTCAGTTTGCTTCGCAATCTTCTCGCGGTACTTTTCCTTGGCGTCTGCACCGGATTTCTTCGGCAAGATGCCGTACAGCGTCACCTCAGCTCGCTTCTTCAGACCTTCACCCGTCTCGGGTGGCTCAATATCCTGATCTTCAGGATACAGGCAAAGGCATGCCTGCTCAAAAGAAACGATCTTATCTAGATCCAGACCGCGGACGTCCACCGGTTCAAGCCACTTCACTCGGCCAAACGCTTCGGTTGACACCGAGAAGTTGTCAATCGCCGCGAGCGCTTCGTCACCGTTGCGCTCAAACATCCTCTCCATCTGTTCAAGAGTTGGATGCATGCTGTAGCCCTTTCCGGTGAGCTTCGGCATGATGGCGTTGTGACCGCTCTCGCCGTTTTTACCCGACACGTTTTCCTTGTCATCCGCAAAGTGGACTTGTCGACGTTCCGGGCTCTGAGGATCACGCGGCGGAGAAACTGCGAGAGCCACAGACGGAGCCGGAAGTGGAGAAGTCCCTTCTGGTCGTATGAAAAGCGCGCGCGGATTCTCTCGCGGTTTGAACAACCATCCACCGCTTGATGGGGTGGCCACAGAGACCGCACTTCCCGGCTTGGAAGCCGAAGTGGGCGTTCCGATGGTTTTTGCTGCACTCACGGGAGAGAGGGCCGTAGCGCTTCCTCTCGGCTTCGGTTCCCGGTTCAAGCCCCCTCGACTCGTGAGCCACGGGGATCGCGGCGTGAGAGATCGAACCGGAAACGCAGTTGCAGCGGCACCAGCTGTTGGGCTCTGCATTTTACCGAGCAAAGATCTCTTCGCCGGCGATGGCTCGACCGTCGCCAACTGGATCGTAGGCGGTTGCAGGGGTGAACCGTACGGCGTTGATGCGACGACAGGTTGAGCACCGAGAGAAGCGAGACCGCCAGCGTTCGGTTGAGATAGACTCAGACCACCACCAAAGATACTGCCCCCGGCAGCCGGTGCAGAAGCGCCGAAAAGACCACCTCCGGTAGACGGAGCTGCGCCAAACAAGCTGCTGCCTGGAGCGGTGGCGGGCGCGCTCGAACCAAAGAGTCCGCCACCGATAGCCGCACCAGTGGAGGGCGCTGCTCCAAAGAGCCCCCCTGTGGCAGGCTTTGGAGCTCCGAATAGGCCACCGCCAGTGCCACCAAGTGCAGGGGCTGAGGCTCCGAACAAACCTCCCGACGACGCTGGAGCGGCTCCAAAGAGGCCGCCGCCTGGAGTCGACGCCGGAGTAGAGCTGCCAAACAAACCCCCCGCTGACGCGGAAGATTGTCCAAGAGCCGGTGTGGCGGTCGATGCGCCGAAGCCACCAAAGCCAGGCGTCGCTGCCGACGGAGCGGCGCCGAAAAGTCCGCCCGCACCTGTTGAAGGAGACGATGCGCCAAATAATCCACCACCAGTTGCCGGAGCGGAGGAGCCGAACAAGCCTCCACCCGTCGCTGGCGCCGAACCGAACGCTGGCGTCGACCCGGCGAAACCAGGGGTTGCCGCTGTGCTGCTACCAAATAAACCACCAGAGGGCGCTGGAGTGGATGGCGCACCGAACAACCCTCCCGCGGGCTTTGGTGCGCCAAAACCTCCCAGTGCCGGCGTCGTCGAACCAAAGGCAGATGTCGCAGGCGCAGACGAGCCAAACAATCCACCGCCTGTAGACGGCGCCGCACCAAACAATCCACCACTAGAGGAAGATGCAGCACCGAACGGACTTGCCGCGGGCGCAGCGCCAAATGCGGATGTTGACGCCGCTGGAGCTCCAAATGGGCTCGCCGCGGGCGCGGCTCCAAACGGGCTTGCCGCAGGCGCAGCGCCGAAAGCAGGCGTCGCGGAAGGCGCAGCACCGAACGCGCTCGGCGTAGAAGCAGCACCAAAAGCGCTTGGCGTTGGCGCGGCTCCGAACGCATTCGACGCGGGAGCGCCAAATGTGCTCGGCGTCGACGCGGGAGCACCAAAGGGACTTGCCGCCGGTGCGCCGAAACCACCCGAAGACGGAGCGGCACCAAAAGCGCTCGGCGTTGCGGGAGCGCCGAACGCCCCGGTCGTCGAACCTCCCCCACCGAACAATCCGCCGCCCGTAGAGGGAGAAGTTGGCGCACCAAACGCGGACGTTGTAGTCGCGCCACCGAACGGACTCGGCGACGGAGCAGCTGATCCGAAACCGCCGACGGGTGAACTACCGAAACCACCCGTCGTGGACGTCCCACCGAACGCGCTCGTCGTAGATGCTCCACCAAACGCGCTAGTGGGCGCGCCAAAGGCACCCCCGCTAGACGGCGCACCAAACGGACTCGCCGCCGCGCTCGATCCAAATCCACCGCCCGCGCTGCCGAATCCACCGCTTGCGCCACCAAATGCACTCGTCGTCGCGCTTCCAAACGGACTGGCCGCCGGAGCGCCACCGAACCCGCTCGTCGCCGGCTGATCTGCGTTCGCGTACGCATCCGCCCGGATCTCCTCCACGCTCTTACTCAAATTCTCCGGCATCGCGCTGATCGAGTGCACCATCGCATACGTCGTACCCGGTGTGAGTAACTCCTTATCGACGACCCTCGTGGCGCGGTACCCCGTGACGCCCGCCGTCATGGAGCAATTCACCGCTCGGTGCGACCCACCGCACTTCGAGCACACGTGCTTATTGTTACACCGCGCCCCAAACTTACAGCTCCCTTTGTTCCAAAACTTACACGCGTTCGGCACCGCACCTCCCCCCCCCGCGCCCGCGCCCGCGCCCGCGCTCGCGCCGAACCCGTTCGAGGACGCCGGCGCGCCGAACGCGGAGGCGCCGAATCCACCGGGCGCGCCGCCGCCGCCACCGAACGGCGACGCACCGCCGCCGCCGCCAAACGGCGAGGACGGTTGGGCCGCGCCGAATCCACCGAACCCACCGAACGCCATGGCGCTCGCGCGCGTGTGACGCCGCGCGCGATCGCGATCGCGCGTCCGCCCCGCCGCGCGGGCGACCGCGCGTCCGATCGATCTTCCGACGGGCTTTGAAGACGCTCGAACGCGGGAAATCCGCGCGAAGTGGATTTATGTCATGCGTACTGTGACTCTTGGAAGACGATGTCGGTGTGTAGGGTTCGGGTGCTGACGTGGCGCGGTGCCTCGTCGGATCGCGCGCGCGCGCGCGCGAGACTCGTCGACGGACGGTGACGACGCGCGCGTGCGCTCGAATCGCGCGCGTGAGCTCGGTGGGGATCACTCGCGCGCGGACGACAACGCGCGCTGGACGCGGGCGGACGAGCGCGCGCCGGGGATCGAGATGAGGGAACGCGTCGGGAAGTTTCTGTGCGTCGTTCCGCCGAAGACGCTTCGGGTGGATCGAGACAGCGGACAGGCCGCGCGGGTGGGAGGCGCGGACGCGCTGGAAGAGGCGCTGAACGCGCTGGAGTTTCAAAAGTCGAGCAGTGCGCTGGACGGAGGTGGGGTGGCGATCAGCGTCGGGCCCGGGATACAGGCGTTCACGGATAATGAGCTGATAGTGTCGTTCGTGGGGCATCTAACGAATGTGGATTACTTGGCGTGGAGATTGTTTTCGGATGAAGGACGGCGAGGGGAGAGCGCTCCGACGGTGCTCGAGGCGGCGAGGCAGCTCGTCGGCGGACGGTGCTACGAGGCTGAGCTCGTTTGTCACTTGTACAAGACGTTTGGTACCAAGGCGCTGCCGAAACTCCGAGGAAAATTTGCGTTCGTAGTTTTCGATTCCAAGAGTGTTCGAGTGTTTGCCGCTCGGGATGTGAGCGGCGAATATGATTTGAAGTTTGCGCGAGACGACGACGGCACCGTCGTCGTCGCAAACTTCGACGGGGCCAGAGAAATGATGCCAACCAAACGAGATCTTCTCGAACTTCCACCGGGTTGCTACGTTTACGGTCACCGAAATATGGTTCCCAATCGCTTTGCGAAAACTGTCGCCGAGAAAAGCTCAGAACTCGCCGCGGCGGTAGCGGCGGCAGAACGTGCACTCCGTGGCCTGAATGTGAAATCACGACGTTCTCACGACAATGCCCGCGTGTCATTCGATACCGAACACGAGGAAGCGTTATGCGACGACAGAAAGCGTGCACTCGAAGAGTTGGACGGTGGTCATGAGTATGAGTCTCACGAAAGGGTGCGCGAGGCGCAAGAAGCTGAGCCAGGAACGGAGGAGGATCACAGGACGGCGGAGGCTGTGGCGCTGAAGACGGCATCGGCAGCGATCAAACGTATTGCGAGTGGCATCAGCATGACGGGTATGGTGCGCATGGATGGCGCGAATGCGCTGGCCGCCGTGGGCTTGACAGACTCAGGAAATCTTGATGGTTTCCAAATCGACCGCGTGCCAAGTCGAACTGGCTTGCTGAGCGAGATGGTTAAGGTCGCGTCTTTCGGTGACTTGAAGCACGCGAGAAAGGGTAGCATCAGCGATTTGGCGCACGCGGGTATTTCTTCACCCAAGAAGAGCGGCCTGGAGAAAATGGACCGACGCTCGTCTTGGACAGATCTCACCGTACTCGTCGCTTCAGGAGAGGCCACGGAGCGTGGTTCAACAGATTGAACTTTGCACGACATTTGATTGATTACAAATACCGTAAAAATTGTATTCTACACCTATCCTCATCCATGTCATTCACAGTTCACATGCGTCACGCCAAAGAATGAGACGCTTCCCGAGTTTGTGACCTCCTCTGTGCCGTGACGATCGCCGTTCACCAGCATCCCAGTCGCCTGCTGATTGCAGTTGATCAGAACTTGTCCGTCCTTCGACTCGACCTCGAGCATTTTGCCAAGTGGATGCAACCCAATATTGCCAGCGCCGGTGTACATGCCGCTTTTGATACGCACTTTGTCTCGATTTACGAAATATCCAAAACCTCTGTTGATAGGAATTCTCGACGAACTCCCAAACTTGACGGAACGAAACTGTGAACCTCCTCGAATACCGGTTTTGAGATTGTCCACTTCGTATCTCAAGTCGTACGAACGTGCCTCTCCAAGCGACGCCTCGAAAGCTCTTTGCAGCGTCAAGTAAGGAGCTTTCGGCGTCCCGTCGCCGTACGTATCAGAACCAGACGTCGAAACGTACACGTCGCAGTACAAAAAATTCACGGAGGATTTAACGGCACTGTAGCTCGTACCATCAATACTGACCTGGATGTCCTTTTTGAAACATGGACGAATCGTTCCGGGAACCTCGCCCCCTGAGCGAGGTTCATGGCTTTTCGTGATGCAACGCACTCGCTGCGGACTGTCAAACATCACGGGAAGGAAATGAGTGACAGCTGTATCTGAATCGTGCAGCTTGCACTTCATGTCGCTGGAAGGGAAGAAACCTTGACCGATGATAGTGATCTCCGTATTTCCATAGAAAGGTCCTCGTGCGAGGAATTCCGGTTCTTCGTGTGTCGTTCTCGCCTCGATCACGTTTGCCGCGGTACCTATTACTCTTATGAGCCAGCGGTCGCCTAGGTTGTGATGGCTGCCAGACGACGTGAATCGTATGCTGATGCCGTCGCTGAGACTTCCTGAGGGTGAGATTGAACCTCCGTTGAGGCCAACCGGAATTCCACGCGCGGTCTCTACCCAATCAACTGTCGATCCGACATGCGTGTGTAGCCGCCATCTGAACGTCTCTGCTGCGTTCGAATTGTCGTCTATTACGACTTCGAACCATGCGACGCCTCCCCCGGAGTAAGTGCCTTCAACAACGAGATCATTCGCAGCTCCGGAGCCCGAAGAAGACAGTGCCTTTTCAGTTTCGTGGGCGGTAAAGGCGGTTGCAAATGAAGTGTTTGCCGACGTGTCCAACGTTCCATCATCTGCATAAATTGAACTCACCGTGTGCTTTGAGGAAGTCAGCGCAAGGGCGACCCCGGCGACGTAGTTGGTAGATGCTGAGGCGGCGAAATAAATTGGAGCATCCAAAAATGCTGAGTTATCGAAATATGTGAAAGTGGTCGCGTTTCCGCGGTCAGCTGGTGTTGCGCTATCCGCCCCACCCTTCCCGCTGTGGTACGTGACTCCATCATTTGAGACGTACACTGTCACCTGCTTACCTCCGTGCTCGGTATTATCATCCTGACCGTTCACCCAGGGCGGGGCGACACAACGTATGACATTATATGATAACCACTCAGCTCGTACCGTGTTCGCGTTCGATGCTCCAGTCTCAAAATCTGTTGCAGTGCTATTGATCACGACGATCATTCCTCCCATGAACGAGAAGCTCGTGCTGTGATAGAACACGATATCTGGTGTGTTGGCATCGGGTGAAAACGTAATTGAGCCACTCGTCACCGCATTGGTGAGCCGACTATCATAACTACGCTCCCACATCGCTGGCTCAACAGTAGACACGTAAAACGGATGACCAGGCGTGTTGATTGAGAACGTGTACGTCAACCCTCGCTTCACAATAAATGATGGGCCCTCTGCTGCAGATCCTCCGTTCAAGCGTGCGCTCGTCACTGTGTATCCATCAATACCTCCGCGTCCGAACCACGGGTGCTTCTCTGTCTTCATGGCGGTTCCGATTGTAAACGTCGTCGTTGAGGACTGATCGGCTGGATCGCCGAACCGGCATCGCAAGTGCACCCCGGGCAGGAAATTAGCTTCGTTGAACCGCGCACTCGACGTCTGCGCGGGATTCCTAATTTCAACGAGGGCTCCCCCGAGTGAGTGTCCGGTAGCGTTCTTAATCACCCAGTTTCCCGAAGGCGCCGTATTCGCGTAAACAAACGTGAGAAACGTTCCTTCTGTCTCTGTGTTCAGCGGCGTTGTACTGTATGCCACTCCGTTATTGGACACCGTCACGTGCACGTCCCCGGCGTGTTTCCTCGGTGGTGTCACTACCCTTATCGTGCCGAATTCCACGTACGTTGCCTTGACGACGTCGACCTCAAACGTATCCGTCACCGAATCATGGAACGAGAACCGCACGCTCAGTCCGGCGTGATTGTGAAAGCCCCCCCCGTAGATCGTCACCGTCGTCCCGCCAACGATGTGACCCTTGTCTGGAAACATGTTTTGGAGGTATGGCGGCGGCACGTGCGCCGGCACGCGCTGTGCGAGCGCGGAGGCGGCGGCGACGAGGGCTAAAGTTGCCGCGGCCCGGACGACCGTTGCGAATGAAAGTCGACGCGCGCGAGGCGACGACCGTCGAACTCCGCGTTCATCGCGGCGCATGACGTGCGATGTAACGTTGTCAAACGATGCACCGACGTGACACGAGTTTGGAGGTCGACGTATGGCGACTGCGCTCGTTTTGACGTTCGAGCGTTGGAGTAAGGCGTCGTTATCGCGCTCGCGTTGGACCGCTTGTTTGGTAATCTAAAGTTTCAGTTGTTTCAACGGACTTGTCTACTTGGTTGGGGACACGTTTTGTCGGAGGACCTTGAGCGGGGACGTCATCACCGAATCGTGCGCGCGGTAGGCGGCGCTCTTGCGCACGGCGATGGCCTCTTCCGACGTGTAGTCGCTTAGCTGACCACTTGCAGCGAGGATGAGACCCATAAATGGCGGCGACGGTCTGCCCGGACGAGACTTGAACTCCGGGTGGTACTGGCAGCCAACCATGAAAGGATGACCGGCCACTTCGCACACCTCCATGCGCGTCTCCGTGTCGTCCTTGCCGACAAACTTCAATCCAGCCGCTTCAAGCTGTGGCACCATGTCCGGATTCACCTCGTATCTGTGACGATGGCGCTCATCTACATACGGAACGCCACCGTACAGACGCGCGGCGACGCAATCTTGCGTTTGGAAGATGGTTCGTCGAGAGCCGAGACGCATCGTACCGCCCATGTGGGTCTTGCTACCTTCTGGCATAAAGATGACGGCCGGATGCTTCGTGTTCGGATCCATCTCCGTGGAGTGCGCATCAGCCATGCCGAGGACGTTACGCGCGTACTCGATTACCATACTCTGCATACCGAGGCAGATACCGAGGTACGGCACCTTGTGCTCTCGAGCGTACTGGGCAGCGAGCAACTTGCCTTCAACGCCGCGCCCGCCGAAACCGCCCGGAACCAGGACACCTTGCGCCTTTTTCACGCTCGCCCACGCCAAATCGTACTTGGCCGGATCTTCAGCCTTCGTTTGTTCTTCCAAATCGCTTGCCTCGACCCACAGCAAATCGAGCTTGCGATCGCACGCGATGGAGCTGTGCAACAGCGCCTTTGTGACGGACAAGTACGAGTCACCCAAACCGGTGTACTTGCCCACAAGAGCGATGGTGACGGGCGTGTCGATTGTGTCCCACTTGTTCGCACGGTACGCCCACTGCTCCAGATCGGGTTCCTTGTAAGGGATCTTCAACTGGTTCAAGATACTCGCCAGAGCAGATTGCTCGTGCATCACGAGCGGCACGTGCCAGATGTTGCTCACGTCGCACAAGTTGATGATACATTTCGGATTCACGTGGCAGAAGAGAGCCAGCTTGTCCATGACGCCTTGCTCAAGCGCATGCTTCGATCGGCACGCCAGCAAGTGCGGCGACAGACCCGCCGAACGAAGCGCCTGCACCGAGTGCTGCGTCGGCTTGGTCTTTTGCTCCCCGACGGCGCCGACGACGGGCACGAGGGAGACGTGAATCAGGCAAAAGTTGTCCGTGCCCACGCGAAACTGAAACTGGCGAAGCGCTTCAATGAACGGCATCGATTCAATATCACCCACGGTACCGCCGAGCTCGATCACGCACACGTCCGGAACGTTGTCCGTCCCGTCCACCGGCACGTGCGCCACGCGCTCGATCCAGTCCTGGATTTCATCGGTGATGTGCGGCACCACCTGCACCGTCTTCCCGAGATACTTACCCTCTCGCTCCTTCGAAATCACGCTCTGCATTAACACCACCCCCGCGCGTTCGTCAGTCTCCCTCGCCTCACCACCCGCGCGCGTCCGCGTCTCGCGCGCGTCCCGCGTTTTCAAACTCCCCGCCCGCGTCCGCGGTCCATCGCCTCCACGCACCTGATACACCTTCCCCGTCGTGATGTTATGATCACGCGTCAACGACACGTCCACGAATCGTTCGTAGTTCCCAAGATCAAGATCCGACTCACCACCGTCGTCCAGCACGTACGTCTCTCCGTGCTCGAACGGCGACATGGTTCCCGCATCGATGTTGATGTACGGATCGATCTTCACGCTCGTCACGCGCAAACCGCTCGCTTTGAGGAGCACACCGACGGAGGAGGCGGTGACGCCCTTACCCAGGCCGCTGACGACGCCACCGGAGACGACGACGTACTTCATCGTCGACGTGCGGCGCGCGGTGCGGCCGCCGCCGCGGCGCGCGGGCGCGGTCGTGGGTGACGCACACGGGCGAATCATGAGGTTGAATACGAGACACGAGGGTTTAGAAAACACGCTCGACGCACCCGCGCGCGCCCGTGTGCGGACAT
>Ga0181582_10004466_pt1 | contig 11309 bp, 9 predicted proteins | sample 071ome_32_FD_132438 | JGI IMG/M metagenome (GOLD analysis project Ga0181582, IMG submission 132438) | Coastal salt marsh microbial communities from the Groves Creek Marsh, Skidaway Island, Georgia - 071405AT metaG (megahit assembly) | ecosystem: Environmental > Aquatic > Marine > Intertidal zone... | reverse complement strand
TGGGGCTCGAAACCGCGACGCCGCTTGTCGGTCTGGCTGGACTCGCGACCGTGCTGGTTGTGCTGCGGCGGGAGTGGTCGCAGATTGACTTTCGCGCCGCGGGTCGTCTGCTGGTCGCCTCAACGGTAGGGATCCCGCTGGGGATCTACGCCATTCGGCATATCCCTGGGGTGTGGATCACGACGGCCCTCGGTGTGGTGTTGGTGTTATTCGGAATCTGGAGTCTGCTCAGCCCGCAGCTGCCGCGCCTGACCTGGCGACCGGCCGTTTACCTGGCCGGGCTGTGTGCCGGTGTGCTGGGCGGGGCCTACAACATCAACGGACCGCCGATTGTGATTTACGGTGCTCTGGCGCAGTGGTCGCCGGCACAGTTCCGCGCGACTATTTCGGGCTATTTCCTGCCGACGGCGCTGATGGTCTGCGGCGCCCATGCGCTGGCTGGACTGTGGACTGCGCGTGTTTTTGAGCTCCTGGCGTGGGGTCTGCCCGGTCTGGTGGCGGGCAATTTCTGTGGTCGCTGGCTGGGTGAGCGCATTGCACGTGAGCAGTTCGCACGCCTGTTGCACATGCTTATCCTCGGGCTGGGATGCCTGCTGTTGGTGCAGAGCACGCGCTGACTTTGCAGGCCCTGTGATCTGGCCGCTGACAGCCCGCTGCTGCGCGGTCACGCGCTACCGTTGGGCACGTCATTTGGTGTAGATTCCTCGGTCGGCGACGCAGGGTCGCCCGACTAGAACCCCCGCTATCTGGAAGTAGTCCGGCGCAATCGGCGCTGGTCAGCTTCCTGCGCGCAGCCGGATAGACGGTAGAAGAACTTTGAGAGGCATTTGGATATGAGCAGTGCACAAGACAACAGCGATGCAAGCACCAGTACGCTGACCAGCCCGGTTGGTAATTTCGACCTGCCGATGCAGGCAGGTTCGGTCGGCCCGAGCGTGATTGATATCTCCAAGCTTTATGGCGCATCCGGCTACTTCACCTATGACCCGGGGTTCACATCCACGGCAAGCTGCCAGTCGAAGATCACCTATATCGATGGCGACGAGGGGATCCTGCTCTATCGTGGCTATCCGATTGACCAGCTTGCCGAGCAGGCCGATTTCATCGAGGTTGCCTACCTGCTGCTGCACGGTGAGCTGCCGAACAGGTCAGAGTACGGGGAGTTCGAGCTCGCCATTACCAACCACACCATGGTGCACGAGCAGCTGCATCGGTTTTTCTCAGGCTTCCGCCGTGATGCACACCCGATGGCGATCATGTGTGGCGTGGTCGGCGCGCTATCTGCCTTCTATCACGACTCCACCGACATCAATGACCCCTATCTACGCATGGTGGCGAGCCGTCGTCTGATCGCAAAAATGCCGACGATTGCCGCGATGGCTTTCAAGTACTCGATAGGCCAGCCGTTCGTCTATCCGGACAACGATCTGGAGTACGCGTCGAACTTCCTGAAAATGTGTTTTTCGGTTCCGACCTGCAAATATGAGCCGAATCCGGTGCTGTCCCGGGCGCTGGACCGCATCTTCACGCTGCACGCTGACCACGAGCAGAACGCCTCGACTTCGACGGTGCGCCTGGCCAGCTCCTCTGGCGCAAACCCCTTTGCGTGCATTGCCGCAGGCATTGCCTGTCTGTGGGGGCCTGCCCACGGCGGTGCCAACGAGGCCGCGCTGAACATGCTGTCGGAGATCGGAACGCCGGAGCGCATTCCGGAATTCATCAACAAGGCCAAGGACAAGAACGATCCCTTCCGCCTGATGGGCTTCGGACATCGCGTTTACAAAAACTACGACCCGCGCGCAAAAGTGATGCAGAAAACCTGTCACGAGGTCTTGACGGAGCTGGGTATCAAGGATGATCCGCTGCTCGACGTGGCCATGGAGCTCGAGCGCATCGCGCTTTCTGACGAATACTTTATTGAGAAGAAGCTCTATCCGAACATTGATTTCTACTCCGGGATCACGCTGAAGGCGATGGGCTTCCCCACCACGATGTTCACCGCGCTGTTCGCTCTGGCGCGCACGGTCGGCTGGGTCGCGCAGTGGAATGAAATGATCGAGGATCCGAGCCAGCGTATCGGCCGGCCGCGGCAGCTCTATACCGGCTATACCCACCGCGACTACGTGTCCATGGACAAGCGCTGAGCCGAGTAACACGGTGCGCCCTCCGCAGGATCGATATTTCGAGGACTACGTCGAGGGCGAAGTCCATGAGTTCGGACACACGGTGGTGTCCGAACAGGAGCTGGTCGAATTTGCCGGCCGATACGATCCACAGCCCTTCCATATTGATGCCGAGGCTGCTCGCGAGTCGCCTTTCGGCGGCTTGATTACGAGCGGTTGGCACACCTGCGCCATGCTCATGCGCATGCTGGTGGATCACTACGTCTCGTCCGTGGCGGGCCTTGGCTCGCCGGGCGTTGATGAGATCCGCTGGCTCATCCCGGTACGTCCGGGAGATATCCTGCGCGCCCGCGTGACCGTGGTGGAAACCCGTCGCTCGCGCTCGAAACCGGACCGCGGGATCCTGCGCTCGCGGGTGGAAGTACTGAATCAGGACGATCGGACGGTGATGACCATGAACACCCTGGGCATGGTGCGCTGCCGCGAAGCGATCGGCTGACTCTCCCGCAACCCCGTCGCTTTGTCTCCGTGGCGAAGACGAGAGATGGGGACTGCTTCTGACGGACCCGGCGGCACACAGCGCGAGCCAGTGCCCGCACAAACACTCACGATCGCGAATACCACTGCCATGCTTCATGGCCGCCGGCCTTATTCAACGCACAGGAGAACCCGCATGAACCAGAAGATTGCAGACCTTTTGGAAAGAGCCGTCGCTTCCGGGGCCGTCCCCGGGGTTGTGGCCATGGCTGCTGACGCCGACGGTGTTATTCACGAAAGTGCCCACGGCGTAACGGGCCCCGAGCGGGACGTGGCCATGCAGACTGACTCGGTTTTCCGTATTGCGTCGATGACCAAGGCGATTACCTCGACTGCGGCCATGCTGCTCGTTGAGCGCGGCCTGCTGGCACTTGATGAGCCAATGAAAGCTGTCGCGCCCGAGCTTGGCGAGGCCCGCGTACTTGAGGGCTTTGCGCCGGATGGAGCGCCACGGACGCGCGCCCCGGCGAGAGACATCACCCTGCGTCACCTGCTGACCCATACTTCTGGGTACTCGTACGACCTGTTCAATGCCCAGGTCGGGCGCTTCATGGAGCATGCGGGCCTGCCCGCGATCACTACGTGCAGCTTCGATTCGCTGCGCGCCCCGCTGGTGTTCGATCCGGGCAGCGCTTGGGAATACGGCATCGGTATCGACTGGGCCGGACGTCTGGTGGAGATTGTCAGCGGCCAGAAACTCGGCGCTTTTCTCGCGGAAAACCTGTTTGCGCCGCTGGGCATGCGCGATACCGCGTTTGATCTGCGCGAAGACATGAAAGACCGGCTGGTGGACGCCGCGGCGCGTGATCCCGAGGGCAGGCTCAGTCGTCTGGAGTTTGAGTTTCCTGCAGATGGGGATTTCCAGATGGGCGGTGGCGGCCTGTATTCGACCGCCGCCGACTATCTGCGCTTCACTCGTATGCTGCTCGGTGGCGGCCAGCTCGACGGCCAGCGCGTGTTGAAACCCGAAACCGTCGCACTGATGGCCGAAAACTCGATCGGTGAGATCGAGGTGCCCAAATTCGAGAGCGACAATCCCGCGATGGCGCTGCCGGTGGAGATGTTCCCTGGCCAGGTGAAGCGTTGGGGACTGTCTTTTCTGCTCAATACCGAGGACGTTCCCGGTGGACGGGGTGCCTACAGCCTGACCTGGGCGGGGGTGCACAACACGTTTTTCTGGATCGATCCCAAACGCAGCCTGACCGCTGTGCTGATGATGCAGCTGCTGCCGGCTAATGACCCGCAGGTGCTGAGCACCCTGGTTGATTACGAGCTTGCGCTCTACGCCGGTCGGGGCTGACGCCGGGGCAGGCCGCGTGCGGATGAATGCTGCCAATGCTCGTCTGCAGCGCGTCGGCTGCGGCCGTTCGATGGGGTACATTGAGTCGGCTCGCGGCGTGAGCCACTCGCGAGCAGCGTGTTCCATCAACAGGGGAGAATCACATGGACCAGAGCGCACTTGAGCAACGCATTACCCGACTTGAAGACATCGAAGCGATCAAGCAGCTGAAAGCGCTGTACTGCGAAATCTGCGACGACCTGCACAACCCTGACCGGGTAACCGGGGTGTTTGTGGAGGACGGGATCTGGGAAAGCGATGATTTTGGTAAGGCCGTAGGGCACGCCGAGATCCGGGATTTGTTTGCGAATTTCCGCAAGATGTTCAGTTTTTCCCAGCACAACATCATGAACCCGCGCATTGAGGTCAACGGCGATCGGGCGACCGGGGTCTGGTACATCATGGGTCCGTGGACCTATGCAGAAACCGGTGAGGAAAAGTGGTTTGCGCTGCGCTATGACGATGATTACGTGAAGGTCAACGGTGAGTGGAAATACTCACACCTGCGTGTGGCCCTGCGCATGGTCGCTGACCGCCACAGCACCTGAGCGGGACCTGAACGGGCCGGCCGCTCAGTCCACCGTTGCCTTGCCCGAGGGCAGGCTGTTACTGACTTCATCCAGCACGGCAGGCTCCGCGCGGCCAGCCGGAGGTGTTTCCTGGAGCGGCCGACGCTGTGGGCTCTGCTCGCGCCGGGCGATGCTGCAGTGGCCGCAGTTCAGGTCAGAGTGAGTCCGCTCATCGAGCCTTCTTCACGCCAGCGCTCCAGCAGCTGATAAAACTGGACCGCTCCCTCGCCGTAGATGTTCTCGAAGAAGCCGTGGTTAGTACCCTGCTGGCCTTCGTTGTTGTAGTACCCGGGCGTGCAGTGGGCCAGATAGTCGGACATGAAGTTCGGCTGGTGCACCAGGTTGACCCAGTCCTGTTCAGCAGCCGGCGTCGCCTCGACACAGGTCAGGTCACGCTGCGCCATTTCCTGAATGATGTGCGCAATGTGCGTCGCCTGGCCTTCAAGCATGTAGGTGAAGTTCGGCGCGAGACCGGTCTGGGTCAGACCCATATGGAAACAGTTCGGGAAACCATAGCTGTGGAAGCCGTGGAACGTACGCATGCCGTCCGCCCAGTAGTCTGACAGGGACTGCCCGTCGCGCCCGTAAACTTCGAATTCCGAGCGCCGGGTGTAAGCGGTGCCAACCTCGAACCCAGTGGCGAAGATCAGGCAGTCGAGTTCGTACTCCACGCCGTCGACCACCACGCCGCGCTCGGTAATACGGTCCGGCCCCTGGCCGTGGGTATCGACCAGAGTCACGTTCGGGCGGTTAAAGGTCGGCAGAAATTCGTCATTGAAAGTGGGTCGTTTGCACCACTGGCGGTACCAGGGCTTGAGCGCCTCGGCAGCCTCAGGATCCGTCACCGAGCGCGCGACCCGCGCGCGGATGTCGTTCATCTTGCGGTAGTCCGCGATCTCCGACATCGCGGCTACATCGGCCATCGACATCTCATCGTTACTGCCGGCAGCGAGGAGCTTTGCCAGCGCTTTAAAGAGATCCGTCCAGCGGTCGTTGACCAGGTCTTCTTCCTGCGGGATCCCGCTCAGGATGGAGACGAAGTTGAGATTGCGCTCAGCCTGCCAGCCGGGTTTCAGGCTGTCAGCCCAGGCGGGGTCGGTCGGCGTATTGCCGCGCTCGTCGATGGCTGAGGGCGTGCGCTGGAAAACGAAAAGCTGCTGCGCGGTCTGGCCAAGATAGGGAACGCACTGAATAGCGGTAGCGCCGGTGCCGATGATGCCGACGCGCTTGTCGGCGAGCTTGTGCATTCCTCCGCTGGAGTCACCCCCCGTGTATTCGTAGTCCCAGCGGCTGGTGTGAAAGGTGTGACCCCGGAAGCTTTCGACACCGGGGATACCGGGCAGCTTCGGCCGATTCAGAGGGCCGCTGCACATGATGACGTAACGGGCGCGGTGCTCGTCGCCACGGTCGGACCTGACTATCCACTCGCTGGTGGCATCGTCCCAGCGCATGTCGAGGATCTGCGTCTGGAAGTAGGTTTTGCCGTACAGGTCGAAATGTCGGCCGATGCGGCGCGCGTGCTCCAGGATCTCAGGCGCGTAGGAGTATTTTTCTTGCGGCATGTAGCCGACCTCCTCGAGCAACGGCAGGTAAACGTAGGATTCGATATCGCACTGCGCTCCGGGGTATCGGTTCCAGTACCACGTGCCGCCGAAATCTCCGGCTTTCTCGATAATGCGGATCTCCTCGATGCCGGCTTCCTGCAGACGGGCGGCCGCAAGCAGGCCACCAAAACCGCCGCCGACGATGATTGCGTTGACGGTTTCCTGCACCGGTTCGCGCACGATGGGCGCTGCAATGTAGGGATCGATGTTGTAGCGCTCGAGGTCTCCAGTCACCTCGCGATACTGGTCGTTGCCTTCCGGACGCAGGCGCTTGTCCCGCTCTTCGGCATAGCGAAGTCGCAGTTCGCTCGGATCGAAGCCGAGTTCTTCGCTGGTGGGCAGAGTGAACGCTGGTGCTTTGCTGCTCATGATGTCGTCCTCCCGCTATCGACATGGTTCTGCGACGACTGCACTACACGCTCAGCGGCAGGCGGGTTCTGGTCTGCGCTATAAGCGTCGGCGGTCCCGCGACCTGTCGCGGGTCGGCGTGTATATAGCCAGACTGAATTAACTTAGCCGGATAAATTCTTTCTGCTTCACGGCCGCTTTCGCCACACTCCGCGCCTCGCTTACGCCAGCGGAGATCAACGAATGCAACAGTCAGCAAGCGCTGCCGGAACCGCGGCCGGCAGCCATGTTCGCCACCATCGCAGCGCGCTGGAGTGCACGGCTGTAAGCCTGATTACCCGGATCCTGCAGGAGGCGCGGCGCCCTGCGGTGGCTACCAATTTCCGGCCTGGCTCTGCCGCGTTGCTGCATCTGCTGCAGCGGGAGACGCCCAGGCTGCCGATCATCTGGGTTGATACCGGTTACAACACGCCGGCGACCTATCGATATGTCGAGCGCTTGTGCCGTGACTGGCAGCTCAACCTGCATGTATTCAGCGCCGCGGTCACGCCGGCGCGACGCCTGGCGCTGAGCGGCGGGGTGCCGCGTCCGCAGCACGAAGGGTTTGAGGACTTCGTGAGAGAGGTAAAGCTCGAACCGTTCCGCCGCGCGCTGAAAGCGCTCGACGTTGACTACTGGTTCACCGGGATCCGCCGTGAGCAGACCGCCTACCGCAGCACCCTTCGCGGGATTTCTGACGGACCGGAGGGGACGCGCCGCGTGGCACCGCTGATCGACTGGTGCTCGAGCGATATCGAGTCCTATCTCGCGCGGCACGGGATCCCTGACAACAGCGACTACGACGACCCGACAAAGCCCGGACCAGCGCTTGAGTGCGGCCTGATGACGATGGCGGGTGGTGAGACCGGGGTCCAGGAGGTGGTGGCATGAGATATCTACCGCTGTTTTTTGATCTGCACGGACGCCGGGTCGTTGTCATCGGTGCTGGGGTCGCCGCGTGCGGCAAGCTGCGCATGCTTCTCAGGACGCCGGCAGAGATCCATGTCTATCTTGCTGGAGAGACGCCGCCTGCGACGTCCAGCGGTATCGATCCAGCGCGCGTGCACGTGCACGCCGATGTTCCGCGAGATGACGCACTGCGAGCAGCTGCACTGGTGTACATCGCGCTGGAAGACGTTGCTCTCAGCCGGGGACTGGCGTCCCGCTGTCGGGCGCTGGGTGTACCGCTCAATGTCGTCGACGATCAGGGTAGTTCGGATTTCATCTCTGCGGCTCTCATCGACCGTGATCCGGTTGTGGTGGCGATTGGCAGCGAAGGTTGCGCGCCGAGCCTGGTGCGGACACTTAAGTCGCGGATTGAGCAGCTTCTGCCCGCAGACACCGGCAACCTGGCCCGGCTCGCCAGGCAGCTGCGGCCGGCGGTCAGGAGCGGGCTTGAACCCTCGGCGCAACGGCGCTTCTGGCGTCGTTTCTTCGCCGGCGAAGGTCTCCGGCGGCTCCGTCTGGAAGGCGCAGCGCAGGCCCGACGCTTTTTTCAGACACACCTGCGCTCCGCGGCACCGGAGGCGCAGTGCCAGGGCCGGGTCAGCCTGATCGGTGCCGGACCCGGCGACCCGGATCTGCTTACGCTGCGTGCCCGGCAGCGGCTCGAAACGGCAGATGTCGTGCTTCACGACCGTATGGTCGACCCGCGGGTGCTCGATCTTGCCCGACGGGATGCCCGTCTCGTGGAGGTCGGGAAACGCCCTGACGGTGAAAGCTGGCGGCAGCAGGACATCAACCAGGCGCTGGTCGCCCATGCCCGGACCGGTGCTGAGGTTGTGCGCCTGAAATCCGGTGATCCGATGGTATTCGGCCGCGCTGACGAAGAGATTGAAGCCCTTGAAGCGGCTGCGCTGGCGTACGAAATCGTCCCCGGGGTCACGGCGGCTGCCGCGGCGGCCGCCACCGCGGCGGCTTCACTGACGCGGCGCGGGCGCAACCGGGCGCTCGTTTTTCTGACGGCGCAGGACGCAGATGGCTATGCGGAACATGACTGGCGCGCTCTGGCTACCGGCACGCAGAGCGTGGCGGTGTACATGGGCGTCCGCGCGGCCCGCTTTGTCCAGGGGCGCCTGCTGTTGCACGGTGCGGCACCAACGACGCCGGTCCTGGTGGCCGAGCAGGTTTCGCGTCCGGCGCAACGTCTGATTAATACCTCGCTCGGGCACCTGGCGGAGACCCTCGAGCTCGAGGGGATAGCCGGACCGGCCGTGCTGCTCATCGGATTGCAGGGCCGGATGTCCCCAGCAGCGCAGGCGGAAAGTGGGCACATGCCACTGTGTGCCGCAAACGGAGACTGAGGTGATGTATCGCTACGATGAATACGATCGCGCGCTCGTTGTCGAGCGGGTGGCACAGTTCCGTGATCAGATTGAGCGGTATCGCGCCGGTCGCCTGACCGACGAGGAGTTCGCGCCATTGCGCCTGCAGAACGGTCTGTATCTGCAGCGGCACGCCTACATGCTGCGGGTGGCGATCCCCTACGGTGTGCTGGCCGCGCGCCAGCTGCGCACGCTGGCTGACGTCGCTGAGCGGTTCGACCGCGGTTACGGCCACTTCACCACGCGCCAGAACATACAGTTCAACTGGCTGGCACTGGATTGCGTGCCCGACCTGCTCGAAACCCTGGCCGCGGTCGACCTGCACGCGATCCAGACTTCGGGCAACTGTATCCGCAATATCACCTGCGACCCCCTGGCCGGCGTCGCAGCGGATGAAATTGCCGATCCGCGGCCGCTGGCTGAGCTGCTGCGTCAGTGGTCGACCTTCCATCCCGAGTTCGCGTTTCTGCCGCGCAAGTTCAAGCTGGCGCTTACCGGCGCGAAAGTCGACCGCGCGGCGGTCCGTTTTCATGACATCGGCCTGCGCCTCCAGCGGGACGCGCAGGGCACGCTCGGCTGCCAGCTGCTGGTGGGCGGCGGGCAGGGACGTACGCCCGCTATCGGTCAGGTGCTGGACAGTTTCGTGCCGCTGACCCGCCTGCTGTCGCGGCTGGAAGCGGTGCTGCGCGTCTATAACCTGCACGGGCGCCGCGACAACAAATACAAAGCGCGGATCAAGATCCTGCTCAAGGATCTGGGGCTCGACGCTTTCCGCGCTGCGGTGGACGCTGCCGAGAGGCCGGACGCACCGGAGCAGGCGGCAAACGTTGCAGCCGAGTACGAGCGGCTGTGCACCCTGTTTTCCGCGGCAGCACCGGTGGGCTCGGGTCCAGTGCCGCTGCCGACCGCGAGCGCCGCCGAGGCCGGGAGCCCGCCGGATTTCCGACGCTGGCTGCGCCACAACGTGCATCCGCACCGTCTGCCCGATCACGCTGCGGTCACCATCACGCTGAAAGGCGTCGGGCAGGCCCCCGGCGATCTTGATGCAGCGCGTATGCGCGCGGTGGCCGACCTGGTCGAGCGGTTCTCATGCGGCGAGTGTCGCGTCACGCATGCCCAGAATCTGGTTCTGCCCTACGTCGCCACGGCGCAGCTGCCGGCACTCTGGCGGGCGCTGACGGCGCTCGAGCTGCAGGCCGCCGATCAGGGTCTGGCGTCAGATGTCATCGCCTGTCCGGGGCTCGACTACTGCAGCCTGGCGAACGCCCGTTCTATCCCGCTTGCACAGAGTCTCGTCCAGCACTTCCAGGATCCGGTCGACGCGGACGACATCGGACCGCTGTCGATCAGGATCTCGGGCTGCATGAACGCCTGCGGTCATCACCATGCGGCAAACATCGGCATTCTCGGGGTGGAAAAGGGTGGCCGGGAGTTCTTTCAGCTGACTGTCGGTGGTGAGTCCGGCGACGGCGCTGCCATCGGCGAGCGTCTGGGGCCGGCGGTCACCGAGGACGAGGCGGTAGAGACCGTCGCGCGGCTGGTGCAGCACTACCGGGCCGAACGCGAGCCCGGCGAAACGTTTATCGCCACGGTGCGCCGCCTCGGGGTCAGCAGTTTCCGCGAGGGCAGCCGCGATGCTCGTTGTTGACGGTCGTTTTGCCCGCGAGGCTGTCAGCTGGTCTGAGGTCTCAGCTGCGGTTCCGCGTTCCGGTCAGCTGATCGCCGCCGCAGAATTGGAGGGCGCAGGCCTGGCTGCGCGGTGCGTGTGGCCGTCCGGCTTCGGGGTGCTCCTTCCGGCGACTGAACCCGGCGCCTGGCTGACCGACTGGTTCGGTCACCTAGCGCTGATAGTGGTTGAGTTCTCTGCAGCCTTTGATGGCCGCGGGTTCTCCTGCGGCGGTGCGCTGCGTGAGCTCGGCTACCGGGCAGAACTGCGCGCGCGCGGGCCTCTGATCCCCGACCAGGCAATGCAGCTCCGTGCGGTCGGGTTTGATGCGGTCGAGATCCCTGACGAGCTGGCGCGGCGCCACACGGAAGCCGCCTGGACGCACGCCTGGAGCGCCTTTCCGGCGCGCTACCAGCGTGCGCGAGGTGGTCTGAACTCCATCCTTCAGGCACGACACGCAACACTCTAGTTGTGCGGTTGCCGCAGGTCCCGGCGCGGATCTGGTCCATGCTCTCCTTCACGCTACATTAAACACGGCCCCTGGCGGGGTCGTCAGTTGCAGAGGGATGAGGCAGATGACAATCGATTTGTTTTACGAGGCGCGTGGACAGGGGCGGCCGCTGGTGCTGCTGCCGGGCTGGTCGCAGACCATCTGGTCATATCACCACCAGCTGCAGGGGCTCAGTGACAGTTGTCGGGTTATCGCGCTCGACCTGCGCGGGCATGGTCGATCGCCCAAGCCTGCGCATGGCTATCGTGT
>Ga0181582_10004463_pt1 | contig 11312 bp, 8 predicted proteins | sample 071ome_32_FD_132438 | JGI IMG/M metagenome (GOLD analysis project Ga0181582, IMG submission 132438) | Coastal salt marsh microbial communities from the Groves Creek Marsh, Skidaway Island, Georgia - 071405AT metaG (megahit assembly) | ecosystem: Environmental > Aquatic > Marine > Intertidal zone... | reverse complement strand
TCCAAACCGTAGCCGCCCGCCTCGACGCCAATCATGCGCGTCTCTTCGTCACCCATGAACGGGTAGAACATACCAATGGCATTAGAACCACCCCCGACACAAGCCACTACAGCATCTGGCAGACGGCCGATTTGGGCCATTGATTGCTGCTTAGTCTCACGACCAATAACGGCTTGGAAGTCACGCACAAGCTTGGGATAGGGGTGCGGACCTGCGGCGGTGCCTATGATGTAGTAGGTGTTATCGACGTTTGTAACCCAGTCGCGCATCGCTTCGTTCATCGCGTCTTTGAGAGTCCGCGTACCAGAAGTCACTGGGATAACCTCAGCGCCTAAGAGGCGCATACGGTAGACGTTCAGAGCTTGGCGACGCACGTCCTCTTCACCCATGTAAACCTTACACTCCAGACCCAAGCGCGCCGCAACCGTAGCTGAAGCCACGCCATGCTGTCCCGCACCCGTCTCAGCGATCACACGAGGCTTACCCATGTATTTGGCGAGCAGCGCTTGGCCGATGGTGTTATTCACCTTGTGAGCACCGGTATGGTTGAGATCTTCGCGCTTGAGCCAGATCTGCGCCCCGCCACAATGGGCAGATAAGCGCTCGGCATGGTAAAGCGGCGATGGACGACCGACATAATGCGCCAGGTCCTTATCAAACTCGGCCTGAAAATCGGGGTCTTTACTCAATCTGTCGTAGAGAGCCTCTAGCTCTTCCAGAGCACCCATCAGAGTTTCAGATACGAATCGACCGCCATGAATGCCAAAGTGGCCATTGGCATCAGGCATTTGAATTGAGTTGTTCTGCTCAGCTGTTGTTGACACGGTGCACCTCAGCAATAAATTGTTTTAGTTTTTCGGCGTCCTTGATTCCCTTCGATCGCTCTACACCACCGCTAACATCAATGGCGTAGGGCCGCACCTGATCAACAGCAGCAGCTACGTTGCTACTGTCCAGACCACCAGCCAGAGTTATCCCCGCAGCTAGATGAGCCGGTATCCTTGACCAGTCGAACTTTTCACCTGTACCGCCAGGGATACCTGGGGTGTAGGCATCAAGCAAAACACCTCTCGCGCTTGCGTACGCGAGCATCTCTTGGTTTAGATCTAAATCGGGTCTCATTCGCAGAGCTTTTATATAAGGGCGGTTATAGCCACCGCACTCATCAGCGCTCTCATTGCCGTGAAATTGCAACAGATCCACCTGTGTCTCATCGATAACCTTACGAATAAACTCAGGCTCAGCATCAACAAACAGAGCCACACTGGTAACGAAAGGTGGCAACTGAGCAATGATGGGAGCGGCGTCTGCGATTGAAACCGCGCGTGGGCTTTTCGAGTAGAATACAAATCCGAGTGCATCAGCGCCCGCGTCGACAGCCGCCTTGGCGTCTTCGATTCGGGTGATTCCACAGATCTTAACTCGCGTTCTCAAAACAAGCTCTCAAGCGCAAAAACAGAGCGGCTATCTTAACGTAGCCGGGGCTTAAGCGAAAGGCTTAGCGGCCGGCTTTGATCCGTCTCAATGTAATCCGAGGTGTTCGCGCCCTCTACAAGAAAAATGGGCCTTTATTACCTGGCGGGAGATCAAACTCTGGGGGGTATTTTACGTCGACAAAGTAGAGCCCCCAGGGGGGTGCCGTCACGCCTCCCATTCGCCTATCACGGGCCTCTAATACCTCGCGACTCCACTCCACGTCGGCTTCGCCGGAACCAATCTTCATAAGTACACCAGCGACGTTTCGCACCATATGGTGGAGGAAGGCGTTAGCGCAGATATCAATAACGATGAGCTCCCCCTTCTGATAAACCTCAAGGGACTTGACCGTCTTAACGGGACTTTTCGCCTGGCAGGCGATAGCACGGTAGGAGGTGAAGTCGTGCTCACCAACCAGGTATTTCGCCGCCTGTTGCATGCGCGATAGCTCCAGGGTTTTGTGCGTCCAAGTGACACCCCGACTCAAAATGGCAGGCTTAACTTCTGCGGAGTAGATGAGATACCGGTAGCGGCGCTCCATCGCGCTAAAGCGCGCATGAAATTGATCTGAGACCCGTTGTGCCCAAAGCACTGCAACGTCATCGGGGAGTTTTGTGTTGGTTCCACGTACCCAAGCACGACTCGGGCGCTCAACCTGAGCATCGAAATGGACCACCTGGTAGCAGCCATTTACACCGGTATCGGTGCGCCCGGCGCAGATTACGCTGACGGGGTGACAGGCGATCAGAGAGAGCGCAGCTTCCAACGTCTCCTGCACTGTGGCGACCTGCTCTTCCCGCTGGGATTGCCAGCCGTGATAGTTATACCCTGCATACTCGATTCCAAGTGCATAACGAAAAAGGGCGACTTGTGTCGCCCCTTCTTGGTGTTGCTTGCTACTCATTAGCTCAACTTATCCAATAGAGATTGGGCTTCGGCCTGCTGCTCAGCAGAGCCGTCGCGAACGATTTCCCCAAGGATATCACGAGCACCCTCGGTATCGTCCATCTCAATGTAAGCGCGTGCAAGATCAAGCTTGGTCTCTACCTCATCGGCCCCATCTAGGAGGTCGAAACCCTCATCCATGTTCAGGTCTTCATCACCCTCTTCCACCAACTCAATATCACCCTCATCCTCTGCCAACATCTCTTCAATGTCGTCGTCTAAGCTGAGATCGAGGTCGTGGGCGATGTTGGCGGTTAGCTCCTCTTCAACCAACTCACCCGGCTTTTTAGCTCGCTGAGGCTCATCGATTGCCGCCTCATCATCAAGACCGCTAATCATCGCATCAAGGTCAAAATCCAGATCTTCGCCATCTTCAGCTTTCGGCTCTGGCTCTGGCTCTGGCTCTGGCTCTGGCTCTGGTCGAGTCTCTGCTTCTGGTTCATCTTCGTCCAGCAACTCCATATCGAAGCTCAGCATCTCATCGAGATCATCAGCGCCTGCCTCTTCCTCAGACTCCTCTTCACCCGAGGCGTCACCCGATGCGCCAACAGCGTCTTCAATAAGCGAATCCTCTTCATCGGGGAGATCGAAATTGAAGTCGAGATCCTCATCTTCATCCGCCGAGGTACTCAGATTATCAGCCAATAACTCGGCCTCTAGATCCTCGTCAGCAGTGGGTTTAACCACATTAAAATCTAGATCTAGGTCCTCTTCATCCTCGTCATCGCCTACCTCAGCCGTCTGAGTTGCAGCTTCAGCTTCAGCTTCGGCCTCTGCTTCAACCTCGGCGACGGTTTTGCCGAACTGCGCAGCCTCATCCTCCTTCAGCTCCTCAGCACTCTCCATTAGCAGGGCATCAAGATCATCGTCTACCAGATCATCTAAACTCTCATCGACTGGCAGGGTATCTAGGCCAGACTCCTCAGCCAAATCGAACTCCATCGGTTCATCGATGAGATCCGCTTCATCAGGCTCCTCTGATGACGAAACCTGGTCGGATTCTGGTTCAACCTCTTCACTGAAGAACTCGTCATCAATCATCTCGTCAGCTTCAGCTGCGACTTCAGACTCACCATCAGAATCATCCACAGCAAAGGCTAGCCCCTCAAGCTCATCGTCTTCGATAACCTCATCCTCTGCCCGGGCGAGTTCAACTACATCGGTATCAACCTCAGCATCCTCATCCAGCAGAGCGTCAAGGTCATCAATCTCGCCCGCTTCAAATTCTGTGTCGACATCATCATTGAGAATATCATCGAGCACAGAGTCGATCTCTGAGTCATCTCCCTCTGCTTCCAACTCAGATTCCGGTATAGGCTGAGGCGCAGCCTCTTCAACCTCGGTCGACTCATCCAGATCAAGATCCATATCGAGGTCTAGATCAGCAAGATCATCAAGTTCGTCGAGCTCCTCATCTTGCATCTGAGCAGCTGCCGCTCCTGCAACTGCGCCGGCCGCCACAGCTGCTGCGGGTGCAGCACTCGATGGCGCAGGTGTATCCAGTTCATCTGCTTCGTCAAATTCTGGAATCTCATCTGTCTCGGGCTCGGACTTTTTCGACTTTTTGCGTTTACGAGGTACCGACTCCTCCTCATACTCGCCACGCTTACGACGACGCGCGAGCGCCATCAGCGCGAGCAAGAGCACCAACACCCCACCGGCACCGCCAAGATAGATTGGGTTAGCCATTAGCATGTTGATGAACTCGTCAACAGCGCTAGGCTTGGGTTTATTCGCCTCCTGAGCCTGTTTCAGCATCTCAGCTTGAAGCGCTGCCATCTGCTGATCTTTGAGCTCAATCAGGCGCTGCATGGCAACTAACTGCTCCTGGATCGAGTCAAGCTTCTCACCAAGGTCTGCATTTTCACGCGAAACCTTATCGACCGACTCTTGGGTCATCAGCAGGCGATTCTCAAGCTCCTCATTACGCTGCATGAGCTCCATTTCACGCGCGCCTGGTTCAGCCTCTGCAACAGAGAGCGCCTCTTCTGCACTCACCTCTTCATCCGGCGCCGCTTCGCTAGAGACCTCAGTTTCCGCCTCTGCTTGTGGCTCCGCGGTAACGATCTTTAGCTGACTATCGGCTTCAGTGCCGGGGGCGCCCTCAGCCGTCCCGCTCGCCTCAGCCGGGGTATCAACCGGCTTGGCGGGCTCCTCTTTTTTTGCAGTCGCTGCACGACGACCCGCTTTCCACTCGGCTGTCTGCCGCGCAGCTTCAGCGATCGCCTGTTTGCGCGTTAAAGCACGAGCCTCTTCAGCAGTCGGTATCTGCATCACTTTACCGGCGCGCATCACGTTGATGTTGCCGGTCGGGAAGATCTGTGGATTCTTGCGCTGCATCGCAATCATCATCTGCTCAATGCTGATATCTGAGGCTGGCCGGTTGTTCTTGGCGAGTACATAGAGCGTATCGTTGTTGTTAACGAATACCTCTGACCCGCCCATATTGGTTTTGATGTTAGCGGTGGTTTTGGGCTTCGCCTGTGTTGGCGCAGATACTGGTTTGGGTGCTGCCGGCTGCTGCAGTGCGCTCGGGGCACTTATTGTGGTAGTGACGGGGGCCGGATCAAACACAGGTGGATCGAGCAACAGCGTGTACTCGCGAACCAGACGCCCGTTGGGCCAGTTCACTTCCATCAGGAAGCTAAGGAATGGCTCTTGTACGGGTACCGATGAGGTGACGTGAATCGAACCACTGCCATCGGGCTCAATCTTTACCTGAAACTTCACGTCGCTAAGGAAACGAGATTTGCTCAATCCAGCAAGGGAGAACTCATCAACATCAGCCATGCGCGGCATGATCTGTAGTGGGGAAAGGTCGCGAACCTGCACCAGACGTATATCGGCATCTAGCGGTTCATTCAGTGCTGAATTCACACGGATCTCTCCGAGACCCAGTGCATTTGCCTGTCCGGCTGTAATAGCTGCAGCTACAGCGAGACTAAGCGCGAGTTTGCGCACCATCTTATCTATCCTTATCTTTGGCCAGTAAGCCTGTTTTTTTTGCCAGAAAAACAGGCAGTTGCGTTTCGCAAAACTACCTGAAGTATTGTAGGAAGATAGAAAGTGGTCAAGCGAGCCAGTGCATTTAGCACTGACGCGCCCAAAAAGAGACAGAAAACGGTTAATTAGTGCGCAGTTACAAGCACTCTGAGAGCGTCTATGGCGTTTGAGGCCCGCCCCAAACGCTGCTCGTCGAACAGCAGCGTCGCCAGAAGCACATTTTCATCCCGCGAATCAAATCGCAAACGCGCAACCAGACACTCATCGATACCGGTAGCGCTCTGCGTCGATGCAGACGCGGAAGGGGCGTAGCGCAACTTCGCCTCACGATCGATCAACCTTACCAGCTCAGCGATCTCTGCACCTTTCGCAAGCTCAATCGCCAATGTTAGCGCAGTACCGTGAAAAAGGGGCACTTCAACAGCAGAAGCGTTCACCTCTAGATCCTCTGCACCAAGCAACTCACCTAAACCCTCTGCAAATAGCGACTCCACACTCATTGAGCCGTTGGCTTCGAGCGGTTGCGGCTGGGCTAGCAGGTTAAATGCCATGCTCGAATCCAGCAACTTAGCCGCTGCCTCGCGCCCATTCAACAGATGCGCTGTCTCTGTAGCGAGCGCTTGAACCCCCGCCTGATCGTGAAGGCTGGCAGGCAGCATCAAGGTCGCAGTAACACGTAGCGGCTCAACAGCTGCCGAGAGCGTTTTGAGCAGCAGAGCGGTTGTCAGCAGAGCCGGTTCCGGTGAGCGAAATGCCGCCCCCTTCTCCAAACTGAGCTGAGTTTGTGCCACACCGCTTAACAACAGTTGACCCGCGGCGGTCTGCGCTCGCGCATGAAGGTCAAGTAGTGTCAGAGCGGGGGCTATCTGAGCAATAGTTTCAGCCGGTATTTCGGGGGCACAGAGTACCGCCAGCTTAGCCTCGTCCAAATTGATGTTGGCGTAGCTGCGCACGCGCAATGCACTGCCATTCACCATGAGCGAACGACCCGCCTCCTCCTCAGTATCGTACAACTCAAAAATCACCTGCTTTGCCAGAGGGTGATCTTCAAGCAACTCAAGTAACTGCTCGCCAGCAAGCGAACTGACACCCAGAAGAAGAACTTTATTCGACATGCAATAACTCCAGATATAAATCAGCCCGCAGAAGCGGGCCGAGTGTTTCAAGTGCGTGTGATTAACGCTCGCTCAGGATTCTGAGCATACGGCGTAGAGGCTCCGCGGCACCCCAAAGAAGCTGGTCACCCACGCTGAACGCGTTTAGGTACTGCTTACCCATCTTCATTTTACGCAGACGACCAACGGGAATACTCAGTGTTCCGGTTACCTTCGTCGGAGTTAGCTCCTCCATAGTGACCTGACGATCATTCGGTACAACTTTTACCCAGTCGTTAGCTTCAGCAATCATCGACTCAACCTCATCCAGCGGGATGTCTTTGTTAAGTTTGATGGTAAATGCTTGGCTGTGACAGCGCATTGAACCGATACGCACACAAGTTCCGTCAATAGCGATAGGGTTCGCTATGCGACCAAGAATTTTGTTGGTCTCAACGTACCCCTTCCACTCCTCTTTCGACTGACCATCGGCTACTGGTACATCAATCCAAGGGATCAACGAACCTGCCAGCGGCACGCCAAAGTTATCTACCGCGAGTTCGTTACGCATGGTGTTAGCCACCTGGCGATCGATATCCAGAATTGCAGAAGCGGGATCATTTAGCATCGCCGCTGAACCGTCGCGAATCTGACCCATCTGAGTAATCAGCTCACGCATGTTACGAGCACCAGCACCAGAAGCCGCCTGATACGTCATTGAGGTGAGCCACTCAACATGGCCCGCCTTGAAGAGACCGCCCAGACCCATGAGCATCAGTGAAACTGTGCAGTTGCCGCCAACGAACGTTTTGATGCCTTTGCTAAGACCCTTGTCGATGACATCGGAATTAACTGGGTCAAGAATAATGATAGAGTCGTCTGCCATACGCAGAGCGGAGGCGGCATCAATCCAGTAACCGTCCCATCCTGCTTCGCGCAGTTGAGGGTAAATCGCCTTCGTGTAGTCGCCACCCTGACAGGTAATAATTACATCCATCTGTTTAAGCGCATCAATATCATTTGCGTCTTTCAGCGGAGCAATCTCTTTACCGATCTCAGGGCCTGCGTGGCCAACATGAGAAGTGGTGAAAAATACTGGCTCGTTGATCTGGTCAAAGTCTTTCTCTTCCAGCATACGCTGCATGAGAACTGACCCGACCATACCGCGCCAGCCAACAAAACCTACACGATTCATGTTAAACCTCTGTTTGAGAGTACGTCTGTCCCCGATATCCAATTTCGAGGGCTATTAAAAAAGGCCGGTTTCTGACCGGCCTTATTGCGTGTCGTGGCCGCTTACGCGCTAAGCGCAGCAATAACCGCGTCACCCATTTCCGTTGTGCTGACCTGCTGCATACCTTCAGAGAAGATATCCGCGGTGCGCAGTCCTTGATCGAGAACATCGCTAACCGCTTTCTCAATACGATCGGCCGCATCACCTTTATCCAGCGAATAGCGCAACATCATAGCGGCTGAGAGGATAGTTGCCAATGGATTTGCGATGTTTTGACCGGCGATATCCGGAGCTGAACCGTGACAGGGCTCATACATGCCCTGTCCCAGCTTGTTAAGGGAAGCTGATGGCAACATACCGATAGATCCCGTCAGCATCGCTGCAGCATCCGACAAGATATCACCGAACATGTTACCGGTAACCACAACATCAAACTGCTTTGGTGCCCGCACAAGCTGCATAGCTGCGTTATCGACATACATATGGCTGAGTTCAACTTCCGGATACTCAGATTTGAGCTCCTCCATCACCTCACGCCACAACACTGTCACTTCAAGTACATTGGCCTTATCAACTGAACAGAGTTTCTTACCGCGAGCCATCGCCGCTTCAAATGCGACACGACCGATGCGCTTGATCTCCTCTTCGTTGTAAACGTAGGTGTTGTATCCCTCACGCAGGCCCGCTTCAGTGGTGCGCACGCCACGCGGCTGACCGAAGTAGATACCGCCTGTCAGTTCGCGCACAATCAAAATATCCAGACCCGAAACCACCTCAGGCTTGAGCGTGGATGCATCAGCTAACTGCGGGTAGAGAATTGCTGGGCGCAGGTTACCAAACAGCTCAAGATTAGAGCGAATACCCAGCAGCCCCTTCTCTGGGCGGATCTGGAAGTCAGGGTTCGCATCCCATTTTGGACCACCTACGGCACCCAGTAGAATACCTTTTGACTCACGCGCTTTCGCAAGTGTCTCCTCTGGCATAGGTACGCCGTGCGCATCGATTGCCGCGCCGCCGAGGTGCGCTTCGTCAAATTCCAAGCCTAAGCCGTTTTGCTCGTTTACAAGCTCCAAAACGCGGCGCGCTTGCGCAATAATCTCAGGCCCGATACCGTCACCCGGGAGAATTAATACTCTGTTTTCGTTCATCTATATTTCCAAAGTTATGCTGCTGTACGAGCGCAGTTTACTGCGCGACTAATCGCTCGATAAATCGAGCGATTACAGATTATTTAATTGCGTCAAACAGCCAAGGAGCCTGGTCGCGGCGCTTCGCTTCATAGGCACGAATATCGTCAGCATGCTCAAGCGTAAGGCCGATATCGTCCAGACCATTCAGCAGACAGTGTTTGCGAAAAGCGTCAACCTCAAAGCTGTACTCTTTCCCAGCTGGGCTCACCACTTTCTGGTTTACCAGATCAACCGTCAGGCTCATGCCGGGTTCAGCAGCGACCGCTTTAAACAGCTCATCAACCTCATCTTCAGTCAGGATGATTGGCAAAAGGCCATTCTTGAAGCAGTTATTGAAGAAAATATCGGCGTAGCTCGGCGCAATGACCGCGCGGAAGCCGTAGTCATCAAGCGCCCAAGGTGCGTGCTCACGGCTTGAGCCACAACCAAAGTTAGTCCGTGCAAGCAGAATACTGGAGCCCGCGAACTCAGGTTTGTTCAGCACGAAATCAGGATTCAATGGACGACCACTACAATCTTGATCGGGTTGGCCCTCATCTAGATAGCGGATCTCATCAAATAGGTTCTTGCCAAAGCCAGAGCGCTTAATCGACTTGAGAAACTGCTTCGGAATGATCAGATCGGTATCAACGTTCTTACGATCCAGAGGAGCGACAACGCCTGTATGTGTTTCAAACTTCTTCATCGTCTCTCTCCCCTATTAAGCGTTCAGCTCTAATGTGCGCACATCAACAAAGTGGCCGGTGACCGCTGCCGCTGCTGCCATCGCTGGACTCACAAGATGAGTTCGACCACCAAAGCCCTGACGACTTTCAAAGTTTCGGTTTGAAGTAGAGGCACAGTGCTCTCCATTACCCAATTTATCTGGGTTCATAGCCAGACACATTGAACATCCCGGCTCACGCCACTCAAGACCCGCCTCTTCAAAGATCTTATCCAGTCCCTCAGCTTCAGCCTGGGCTTTAACCAGACCTGAGCCCGGCACAACCAGTGCCTGCTTAATGGTTGGCGCAACCTTACGACCCTTAACCACTTCAGCAGCTGCGCGCAGATCTTCGATACGGCTATTGGTACATGAACCGATAAAGACACGGTCCAGCTTGATGTCAGTAATAGACTGATCGGCAGTTAGACCCATATATTGCAAAGCTCGCGTAATCGCATTGGCCTCATCAGAGTCCTTAGCGTTGGCTGGGTTTGGAACTGTACCGTCAACCGCAACTACCATCTCGGGAGATGTACCCCAGGTCACCTGCGGCTTGATATCTTCGGCACGAATCTCTACGACCTTATCGAAAACTGCATCCTCATCAGAGACCAAACCTTTCCAGTTCTCTACAGCCGCGTCCCAAACATCGCCCGTTGGTGAGAATGGACGCCCTTTAAAGTACTCGATCGTCTTATCATCCACTGCAACCAAGCCAACGCGCGCACCCGCTTCAATCGCCATGTTGCAGATAGTCATGCGTCCCTCTATAGAGAGCGACTGGATCGCCGAACCACCAAACTCCAGTGCACAGCCTGTGCCGCCAGCCGTACCGATGACACCGATGATGTGCAGCACAACATCCTTCGCGGTTACACCCGTACCCAGCTCGCCGTCAACACGCACCAGCATGTTCTTCATCTTCTTCGCGATCAGACACTGCGTTGCCAATACATGCTCAACTTCAGAGGTGCCGATACCGTGTGCCAGCGCGCCAAAAGCACCGTGAGTAGAGGTGTGCGAGTCACCGCAGACAACAGTAGAGCCCGGCAAGGTCATACCCTGCTCTGGACCTACAACGTGTACGATACCTTGACGCTCGTCCAGCATCTTGAACTCAACGATTCCATACTCGTCACAGTTCTCATCCAGCGTCTTAACCTGGATTCGTGATACAGGGTCGACAATCTCATCGACACCACCGGCACGCGCCGTGGTAGGAACATTGTGGTCAGGCGTCGCCAGGTTGGCGTCGATACGCCAGGGCTTGCGCCCCGCCATACGTAGGCCCTCAAAAGCCTGGGGAGAGGTTACTTCGTGTAAAATCTGACGATCAATGTAAATCAGCGAACTGCCGTCTTCATTCTGGCGCACCAAGTGTGCATCCCAGAGTTTGTCATAGAGAGTTTTACCAGCCATGTCTTACTCCTAGCGTTAGTGGTGCCAATTGTAAGGAGCTACTTTGAAATAGACAAATTCATTATTTTTGTGGAATGCATTCCTGTATGGAATAGAACTGTTGAATCAATCCAGCCAAAGCTTCGGCAGATAACCCCGCATCTTCGCAAACCTGCCAGGCGCACGCCATTCGCGGCCCATTAAACTACTCACGCAGCTCGCCCTAACAGTGCCTTAACGCTTGCTCTAACATCGCCTCAAGATTG
>Ga0181582_10004456_pt1 | contig 11317 bp, 16 predicted proteins | sample 071ome_32_FD_132438 | JGI IMG/M metagenome (GOLD analysis project Ga0181582, IMG submission 132438) | Coastal salt marsh microbial communities from the Groves Creek Marsh, Skidaway Island, Georgia - 071405AT metaG (megahit assembly) | ecosystem: Environmental > Aquatic > Marine > Intertidal... | reverse complement strand
CAATGTCCAGTATATCTTATGCCGCTGGGCGGACGCAGTGAAGAATACAATCTCAACGTTAAAGAAGTTGCCGAAGCGTGTATGGAAAGAGGATGGAGATTTACCCCAAGACTCCACATCTCATTATTCGGAAATGCGTGGGGGACTTGAGAACGCTTTTGATCCAGACGATTTCAAAGCTGATGAGCAAAAGAAACAAAAAGAAAAATCAAAAACTCTAGAGGATATAGTTAGGGAGGCAGGTATATAATGGGATGGTGGAATAAACTCGTAAGAGACAAAAAGAAAGAGCAGGCTACAGAAGAAGTAAAGACTGCTGAAGAACTTCGTAGAGAAGCATTAGAAAAAGAAAAAGAAGCGGCTACTGCAAAAGGTGAAGCGTGGGTAGCTGTATTAGACACACAAGTCAATCCAGACAATATTCGAAACGGTTTCTTTGAACTAGACTGGAACAATGAGTTTATTGAACAACTTCTTGATGCTGGTTATCAAGGAGAAACAAATGAACAAATTGTAGATGCTTGGTTTAGAACTATTAAGTCAGATGCTTGAAGAAGAAGGTCAAACTACAGATAGAAATATGGGTTATGTTAATGTAACTCCAATTGATAAAAATAAGAGTTCAGTATCTTGAGTCAGGTTGCACGTTTAAAAAGTTTACATCCGTATACAGAATTTAGTCCTAGTTGGGATATTCCCATCTATCATAACTATCTTCAAGATTATGATGCTATTGATACTGTTAGAAATTGGTTGGTTGAAAACGAACAAAGATTTTTAGATCTTCCAGTGCATAATGACGGAGGAACCGGCTTAGGAAATGATAGTGTAACAAGTAGATTTAGCACTTATCATTTGTTTGATTATATAGACGAGCTGCCAGAACTAAAAATATTCTTAGATTTCTTTCGTTTTAGTTACATTGATTTTATGGATAAAGAACATAGTGTTCCTAGAGAATTAGATTTTATGTGTTGGTTTAATATATTACGTCCAGGACAAAAAATTGATGTACACGGACACGGCTCAGGCCCTGATGTATATCTAAGTGGAAATATGCACCTTGACGACTATTCAACTGAAACTTTTTATCTAGCACCAATTGACAACGAAAATGCACATATTTCTAATAATATTAAGGGCGGTTTAACACTGTTTCCTAGTTATTTACAGCACGGCACAACAGATTTTGGTGAAGAAGGCTTAAGATTAAGTATTGCATTTGACCTCAGATTGCCGTATAATAATAACAACAATATGCAAAACATAAAACCGTTTATTACTGGAGAACAATTAGATGGCGACTTATATTCTAGTTGACACTGCAAATACTTTCTTTAGAGCTCGTCACGTAGTACGTGGCGACTTAGATACTAAAGTAGGTATGGCACTACATATTACACTTAACAGTGTTAAGAAGGCTTGGACAGACTTTAATGCAGATCACGTTGTGTTCTGCTTAGAAGGTCGCTCTTGGCGTAAAGATTATTACGAGCCATATAAACGTAACAGACAAGAAACTCGTGATGCAATGACTCCTGCACAGCAAGAAGAAGATACTGTGTTTTGGGAAATCTTTGACGAGTTTAAAGACTTTATTGGTACAAAGACTAACTGTACAATGATGCGTCATCCACAACTTGAAGCAGATGATTTGATTGCAGGTTGGGTACAGGCACATCCTAATGACAATCACGTTATTATTAGCACAGACGGTGACTTTGCACAACTAATTGCACCTAACGTAAAGCAGTACAATGGCGTTAGCAATACTACAATCACACACGAAGGTTACTTTACAGACAAAGGTGAGCCTGTGATTGATAAGAAAACTAAGAAAGCAAAACCTGCTCCTGATCCACAATGGCTACTGTTTGAAAAATGTATGAGAGGTGATACAAGTGACAATGTTTTCTCGGCCTACCCAGGCGTTAGAAAGAAAGGTACAAAGAACAAAGTTGGTTTACTCGAAGCATATGGCGATAAATCCACGAAAGGTTATAATTGGAACAATCTTATGCTACAGCGTTGGGTTGATCATAATGGTGATGAACATCGCGTACTAGATGACTACAATCGCAATGTAACACTTTGTGACTTATCTGCACAGCCGACAGATATTAGAGAGATAATTAATAATACCGTTGCAGAAGTAGAACCTAAAGACATTACACAGGTTGGTATGCGTCTTATGAAGTTCTGTGCTAAGTGGGATATGCAACGTATTGCAGATCAAGCACAACTTTATGCAACACCATTACAAGCGAGGTATCCTAAATGATAGTAAAAGCAAAAGAAGTATTAAAAGATAAATTTTGGATTGTTGAAAAAGATGAACAACGAGTAGGTACGTTGTCGTTTAATGACGATCAGTATATGCTTAGTGATGCCAGCGGAACACATTTTTTTAATAAAAATCAATTAAAAAAGAGATTAGGAAAAGATGTTGAATGGCAAAAATTAACTATTAAAGAAAGTCATATTAGAGAAGTAAAAGGTTATCCTACTAGTTGCGATCCTTACAACGATATGTATGATGTAAAACGTAGACTGCCGCTGTTTACTAAAAGTGCAAAATCAAAGAGCTTGTATTGTGCTGGATATTATATTATTCACTTTGACAAAGGTTGGGTCAAGTCGTTTTGTCCTAAATTAATTACAGTTGAGCGTTACGAAACAAAAGGCCCTTTTAAAACAGAAATTGAAATGCGCCAAGCGTTGAGTGCCGCTAATGCAAGGTAACTTACTTTTTGTAGGTTGTAGTCATACAAATGGTTTTTGGGGACAACGTCATAAAGACGGCACTCTTGACAAATACATTGGTGACAAGAATAACTACGCTCAAATCTATTCAAACGAGTTAGCAGACGGCCGTTGTTATATCTATTCTAGTGCAGGTGCTAGTAATAATAAGTACCCTCGCTGGATACGACATATGACTAATACGCATAAAGACATTAAAGGTATCTTTGTACAGTCTACCTACTGGGACAGATGGGTAATGGCAGCTGATGTAAAGCAACATCATAGAACTATTGAAGTAGGACACTTTTGTAAAACTGTAAAAGAAGAAGAAAAGTTTATTTTTTATGATGACTGGAATACTACAGACTTTGATGTTGTTGAATGGTTTGAAAAGGTAAAATGGGCTAGTGTTGGAAACTATACAGAAGGATGTCCAGAGTTTAACGGAGGGTATAACTGGATAGGATTTGATACGAACTATATGCATATGAAATTTCATACCGACATTGCTACTCATCTCAAAACAGAAGAATATTTAAAAGACATTGCATTAATTGATGCAATGGTCGATGTTCCTGTGTACGTATGGCGCATCAACGACAGAACTCAACGTGCAGATACATTAGATGTTTATAAAACACTAAACAATGTAATACACATTGAGACTCCTGCAAGTGTTTGGATTAAAGAAAACTTAAATATTGATATAGAAACTATGACGTTAGATGAAGAACATTATAATGAAGAAGCACACAGATTAATTGCTCATCATTTTATTCCGGAGGTATTAAATGGAACCACTTAACACTGCACCTATACAGCAATTTATTTCTCAAGTTAAAGGGGCTGACAGTAGTAATGCTAGAGAAGTAAAGTTAGACATTCAAACTGCAAAAAGACTTGCCTTTTCTTTAGGAGAAGTAATGACTCGTCTTAACGGTGACTTAGAACAGTTACTTGCAAAACAAGCATCAGGCGACAACGAAGTCATTCAAATTACAATGGACGGTGGCTCGGGCTGGAAATAAAGTGCGTAGATAACTTCAAAAAGAGATAAATATATGCGTATATAATTTAGGAAAACGCATATGAGTAGACCAAAGCCGAATGTGCTATTAGAGCATATTGATAAGAAAACATACAAGACAGAACAAATTTTACAAGCCGAAGCAATCTGGGCGGTCTTCTACAAAGGCGAACCATTCAATTTGAAATCTGCAAATATGTTAACAAGCTATCCCGGACCTAAGTATAAAAAAGTTTCTTTTTCAAATCCCGGTCACGCAATCAACTTAGCTAAAAAATTAAACGATCTTTTTTCTTGTGACGATTTTGATGTAAGGAAACTAACACAAGGCGATCCGGTTCCGTTAATCTAATGAACTGGAAAGAAACATATACTAAAATTTTTTTAAAGCAACTAGATAAATCATATGATGAAGTTGCCTTAAAAGAACATATGCCCCAATGGTGGCAAAATACTAGAGCAAAAGATGAAGGCGGTCTTCGTTTAACTGACGAAGGTTTAAGAATGATCACTCAAGATCTTCAATTGTCAACTTACGATGTACCGTATCCTGTAGATTTTGATCTTACTACGCAAGTAGTTCTATTCCTAGACAAATTTATTGACTGTCCTTATTATATGGGCCGCAAAGGCATCACGGTAACAGACGAAAAGAAAGCATTAGAGCTGCATCTTTTCTCCGGAGACATCCGCAAATATGGTCTTATCAAAGCAATGAAGCGCCAAGAAAAAGATTAATTTTTGGTAAAATAGTGGTTGACCTTTAGGTTAGTTTAACGTATACTATATACATAGTAAGAAATTAAGCACTGATCTACTAAGAGGAATACATTATGGAAGCGACAGCAACCCGCACAGTAACACCTAATAGCGCAAAGTCTGCTATTAAACACGCACTAGTAAAACGCCGCCCAATCTTTCTTTGGGGACCTCCAGGTATTGGCAAGTCAGACATTGTAGCACAGATTACAGATAGTCTGCCTAACTCACATTTGATCGACATTCGCTTGTCGCTTTGGGAACCTACAGACATTAAAGGTATTCCTTATTACTCTGCAAACGATAACGCAATGGTGTGGGGCGCACCTAGCGAACTTCCTACAGAAGAGTTTGCGGCACAATATGATAACATTGTTATCTTCTTTGACGAAATGAACTCGGCAGCGCCAGCAGTACAAGCGGCAGCATACCAGTTGATTCTTAACCGTCGAGTAGGACAGTACAAACTTCCAGACAACGTTCTTATTGTTGCGGCAGGTAACCGCGAAGCAGACAAAGGTGTAACTTATCGTATGCCTGCTCCGTTGGCTAACCGCTTTGTACACTTAGAGCTTGCAGTATCGTTTGATGACTGGTTTGGCTGGGCTGTTGAAAACAAAATTCACAAAGACGTAGTTGGTTTCCTTAACTTTAGTAAAAAAGACCTTTACGACTTTGATCCAAAATCTCCAAGTCGTTCTTTTGCAACACCTCGTTCGTGGTCGTTTGTTTCAGAACTGCTAGAAGATGAACTTGACGAAAATACAACTACAGATCTTGTTTCAGGTTCAGTAGGTGAAGGACTTGCAGTCAAGTTTATGGCGCACCGTAAGGTTGCGTCTCAGATGCCTAATCCAACTGACATTTTAGATGGTAAGGTAAAAGAGCTGAAAACTAAAGAAATCAGTGCAACGTATTCCTTAACGGTTTCACTCTGTTACGAGTTGAAGGAAGCATCTGATAAGGGCGATAAAAAGTTTGATGACAAAGTTAACAACTTCTTACGTTTTGCAATGGACAATTTCGAAACTGAACTAGTTGTTATGGGCATCAAACTTGCTCTTACACAATACGGCTTGCCAATTGATCCAGACGAAATTGAATGTTTTGATGAATTCCACGAGCGTTTTGGCAAATATATCCAAGCCGCTCAGCAAGCATAAACATAAAATGGACAGAGAAATCTGTCCATTTTTCTTGACTTTTATATCGTCTTATCGTATAATTAATTATATAGAGTAAGAAAGAGGACATTGTAATGAGCGTAGCAGGCACTAAACATTGGACACCCGATCCAGATATTACTGAAGAAGCACTTCTTGCAATGCGTGAGGAAACACTCGAACGCATTATTGTTGCACGAGTAGGCTTGCTACTTCGTCATCCATTTTTTGGTAATATGGCAACTCGTTTGCGTATTATGGCAGCAGATGATTGGTTGCCTACTGCCGCTGTAGACGGTCGTAACTTATACTTTAACACACAATTCTTTAACGCAATGTCAAACAAAGAAATTGAGTTTGTTATTGCACACGAAATTCTACACTGTGTATTTGATCACTTAGGACGCCGTGAAGACCGCGATCCTGTACTTTACAACATTGCCGCAGACTACATTGTAAACAACTTGCTAGTACGTGATCGTATTGGCGAAAAGCCTAAGTTAGTAGACTGTTACCAAGACTTTAAATACGAAGGTTGGCAATCAGAAGCAGTATACGACGACTTGTTTGAACAAGCAAAACAAAACGGTAAAGAGTTCCTTGAGCAACTAGGCGAATTGCTAGACGAGCACCTTGATGCAGAAGATGGCGATGGTGCATCACCTGGTGATGCTGAAGGCAAAGACGGTAACGGTAATACTGTCAGTAAGAAAAAACCTAAGTATTCTAAAGAAGAAATTAAAAAGATCAAAGACGAAATCAAAGAAGGTATGTTGCAGGCAGCACAGGCAGCAGGTGCAGGCAACACTCCAGGTGAAGTACAGCGAATGATTAAAGAGCTTACTGAACCTAAAATGAATTGGCGTGAAATTATTCAACAGCAAATTCAGTCTACTGTTAAGCACGATTTTACATTCCAGCGTCCAAACCGCAAAGGTTGGCAGAGTGGTGCAATTCTTCCAGGACAAAACTTTGATCAGCAAATTGATTGTGTAGTTGCACTTGATATGAGCGGTTCAATTGGCGATGCTCAAGCAAAAGACTTCTTAGGTGAGATCAAAGGCATTATGGAACAGTTCAAAGACTACAATATTAAAATTTGGTGTTTTGATACTGCTGTATACAATGAACAAGAATTCACAGCAGACGGTGGCGAAGATCTACTAGACTACGAAATCTTTGGCGGCGGAGGCACTGATTTTATGGCTAACTGGGAATATATGAAAGACAACGATATTGTTCCTAAGAAATTCATTATGTTTACAGATGGTTATCCTTGGGATAGCTGGGGAGACCCAGACTACTGCGATACAGTATTTGTAGTACATAGCCATCACGATAAAAACTTAGAAGCCCCATTTGGCGTAACAGCACACTATGAGAATGCAGCTTAAAGAACCAAATCCATTAAACTTTTATGAGGCGAGGCAGGTATCTGTCCTTCCGCCTCACTTTCAATCTATTAATCTACATATAACGCTATATAATTTAGAAGACACGTTTATTAAGTGGATTAAAAACAATTTAAAAGGTAGATTTTATTGTGCAAGAGCAATTACTCTATCTTCAGAAAATCAGTTTCAACAAACTATCAAAATTGGTTTTGAAGAACCAAAAGAGCTTTCGTATTTCACTTTGGCGTGTCCTCATTTGAAATACAAGTAAATAAACATAGCATATAATTTAATAGGAGATATTAGTATGGCTGACGAAACTACTAAAGACGCTGCACCAGCACCTGAAGCGGCACCTGCAGAAGAAAAACAACCGCAGGGCGCAGAGCTAACAGTACAGGATTTGCAAGCGTTAAGAAACATTATTGATGTTTCTACACAACGTGGTGCATTTAAAGGTAATGAACTTATGTCCGTTGGACAAGTTTATAATAAATTAGAGGCATTTTTAAGTGCAGTTGCACAACAACAGCCTCAAGGAGAGTAAATTATGGCGATTAAGCACGTAGGTAGAATGACTAAAAACAAACGTAAGGTTGTTGTAGCATATCGAGTAGTTCCTGGTGAAGGTGAATCAGAGAATGCTATTGTAGTTACTACTGAGAATTTAGATTCAGCAGATCACGATACGCTAATGAAAACTGTAGAATCAGATGCTGGACAATCAGCAAATGAATTTGCAGATGTAATGGCACGTACACGGTTAAGTGACGGACGCAATATGCTTGCGGCATTCCATACCACAGGTAAAATGGCAAAGGTAAGACAAGCAGATGTAGAGATGACTCCGGATACACGGACTGTCATTAATCTTGCTGAACTAAACAAAATCATTGCTGAACAAAAAGGCGTAACTGTTGCAGACCTTGCAGTCACAGATACAAGCGCACCTGCAAAACGAGAAGTTGTTGCAGAAAATATTGATCTAGATAAAATTGATACTCCTGTAGAAGTTCAAGAAGCGGCGCAGGATGCACAAGGAGAACTTTTAACTGACGAAGAAATGGCGGCTAAATATAGAAGCGATGCTGATAGATTATTCAAAGAAGCTCAAGCATTGCGTAAGATGGCAGAAGAGCTCGTGCCAACTAAAAAGAAGACAGCCAAAGTAAAGTCAGAAGAAAGTGCCTAGTGATAGATCTAAGAAGTTACCAGCAGATGTTATAAAACAATGGCCAGAAGTATTAAAAGATATTGATATCGACGTAATTCCTTTAGAGTATTTAGAATCTGTTAGAATTACGTTTACTGATGGCAAGATATGGGAGATCGATACTCAACGAAATCCCGAAGAAGTAGACATTGAAACTGCTGTAGAATCCCTTATGGAAGAATACGAAGATGTAATTCAGAGCGTGGACTTCCGGCTGGATACCATACGAGTTAAAAAAGATATTAAGAAAAGAACTGCGCAATTTCTAAAGAAAAGAAGCTGAGTGATTATTTGTGTTGAGGATAAATACTATAGCAAAATCATTCCAGGAGTGAAATACAGATGGCATTACAGATAAGACGCGGGACAGACGCTGAAAGACAGAGCATTACACCAAAAGAAGGTGAGCTCATCTATGCGATTGATACCAATCGACTATGGGTCGGTGGTAAAATTGCACCTAGTCAATCTTTAGAACCAGGCGGAATTTTAGTATCAGGTTCTTTAGTTAACGACACAAATCCAACATTAGCAAGTGATATGAACTTAAACGGTCATAATATTACTGGCACAGGTAATATTAATATTGACGGTACTATTACAGCAACAGGTACAGTTAATTTAGGTGACGGTGTTGAAGATAACGTAGTTGTAGGCGGTCAGATTGGTAGCTCACTCATTCCTGGAGCAGCTGGCGCTTTTGACTTAGGTACAGACACTAGCACTTGGAGAACTGTATACACTAGAGATATTGATGTTGAAACTAGCGTTACCGCAGGTGATGTATATATCAAAGGCAGCATTGGAAAAGATGACAGCACTATTATTTACGACGGTGCTACAGGCGCACTAGCAGTTGGTGCTATTACAGCAACAGGCACAATCACAGCAACCGGAGACATTACAACAAACGGTGCTTTGTCAGCAGCTTCGTTAACAGTAGGTGCTATTAGTGGTGATGTAGTAGGTTCTGTATTTGGCGACGATAGTACTACACTAGTAGATGGTGTTAACAACGTATTAAGCACCGGTGATTTAACAATTCAAGAAGACAGGCTATTTGGCACTCAAGTAACAAGTGGTTACGACAATATTTTAAACGGCCTTGAAAAAGTAGTTATCATTGGTTCAATAAGTGACCCAGGTGCGCTACTAGTTGAAGGTAGCGAAAACCCAATAAACGTTAAAGGTGTAGCTAACGCAACTGTAGGTACTTCAGTTACTATCGAAGCAGCTAGATACACAAATGGAACAAGAGACGTTGTACAAAACGGTGATGTCTTAGGTCAATGGGTTGTTAGCGGATACAACGGTATTGAAGCAAGGAAAGCTGGTATTATTCAAACAACAGTTGAATCTGTTCCAGACGGCAGTGGTAATTTTGCTTCAAGAATGCAAGTCGGTGTGCTACAAGAAACTGGTCTGTATAGTCAATTTGGTTTTGAATCAGATGGTAGATTTAGTTGTATTGCTAATACGTATACTCCGTTACCAGATGCTGTAATTGGAACACTAGTTGTTCCAGAAGGCTCAGTTGGTTACGGTACAGATAAAGATGCATTAGTTGTTTATGACGGCGTCAACTTTAAAACAGTACCAACATTTGTTGGTGTTCCAAGCGGTCCAACTGCAACTGGCAAGCAAGGACAAGTATCAGCAGATGCAGATTATATGTATATTTGTCATTCCGACGATAACTGGATTCGTGTAGCCAAAGACGGTACCTGGTAAAAACCACTCTAAATAAATAAATGCAGTAACTATCAAGGAGACTGCATTAATGGACCTAAAGCCACTAGACGAAATTTATCAAATGAAAAAAATCTGGCGCGGAGATGAGATTCCTGTCGCCAGTTATCTTATGAGCTATCAAGAAGCACTACGTGAAGAATTCCTAAGAGGATTTGAGAGTGTTGAGCAGGCTTGCACAAAATACACAACCGACAACACAGATTTAAGAATGTTTGGTGTTGGCTTAGACGAAACTATCCAAGGCGTTGAAATTAAAAATCCAGAAACAGGTGAGTTTGAAAGAAATCATTCTGGCTGGAAAAGCATACAATTTAAGTATGGTCGTCACGACGAAATGATTGACTTTGAATTTAAACGTAGCGATGGTGACAGAATTGCAAGATTGTATCCTACCGCACACAACCTAGTGAAAGAATACGGAGAGTTTTGTCCTATTGCTAATTACAGTATTCTTGCTCCTCAAACTATTTTAAATAGACACAGTGGTCCAGAAAACAGAGAAGGTAAATTTATTAGAATTCATATTCCGTTAATTATTCCCGAAGGCGATATATTCTTAGAAGCTAGTGGTGAAGAAGTCACTTGGGATAATATTTGGGGATTTAATAATCAACATACGCATAGTGCATATAACTTTTCTGATGAATGGCGTGTAGTGTTTATGATTGATTTAGATATGGCACACATTGGAATGGAACCGCAAGCACCGTATGATCCTAGTATTGACTTAGCAGAGAATGCAGTAAGATATGATAGAAAATATTATGATACTCTTAGAGAACAATACGGAGCAAAGATTTAATGGAATATATACCAACAGAAAATGCGCTAAGAGCGAGAGAAAGAGAAAAGCAAGACTCATTAAAACTAGTAGAACATATTAGCTCACAACGTAAATTTCAACTTGAACATTTTATGGGAGGCGATCCTAGAATGCTTGATGTTGAAAAACAATTTGGCAAGTACTTAGCAGTGCCACTTGATATTCCTAAATTTGAATTTGATGACCCTGAGCATTTTAAAGATTGGTATTTTAAACACGCTATTCGTCCAGTTAAACAAAAAGGCGACTATGTAGCACAAGACACAGGTTACAGTCCTTTTTATTCTGTAGATTTGATTCAAGAAGTTGGCGACGACTGGAATTTGAATATGCAAACTGAAAACTTTAAAAAAGAATTTCCTCATATTTGGCAACAATTTCACGAAGCATTGCCAGTAACAAAAATCTTAACTTTAAATCTATGGTCGAGTGTACAGACAT
>Ga0181582_10004455_pt1 | contig 11319 bp, 9 predicted proteins | sample 071ome_32_FD_132438 | JGI IMG/M metagenome (GOLD analysis project Ga0181582, IMG submission 132438) | Coastal salt marsh microbial communities from the Groves Creek Marsh, Skidaway Island, Georgia - 071405AT metaG (megahit assembly) | ecosystem: Environmental > Aquatic > Marine > Intertidal zone... | reverse complement strand
GCACATCTCGCCGTCGTTCCCGCAACATAATGCTCCATCAATTTAGTCTGCTTCAATCGGCTTAATCTGCTCTTTCTCATCACTATACCTATAACTTTTACTAATTATCTGGTACAGCCCCAATTATAATTTGATTATAATATCAAATCATTTTATTTTTTGATTTCTGTTTTTCAGCCCAAAGAAATTATTAAATATTTTTCTCCAGCTATTGAAGAATTTATCCTCTGTGAATAATTCAAAATATCGCTGTCGACTAGCGGTACCCAATTTCAATATTTTGGCGTCGTCATACCATAAATCATTTATTGCTGCGGCCAAGTCTTCGGAAGAATTGGGCCTAACGGTCATGGCGCAAATCTTATCCGGGGCAACAAAATTTACACCATTTTTGAGGTCAGTATTGATGATCGGCTTGCCCTCCCTCATTGCCTCAATCTGGATAATGCCAAAGGCTTCATTGCGTGTAGTTGAGGGGAAAAGAAGGAACGCACAGCGCTTAATCAATTCCATTTTTTCCTGTTCGCTGAATGTTCTGTTAAGAAAAACAACTTGTTCAAGCCCATGTATTGCCTTAAACGCCTTCACCTCGCTGCTGCGCAGGCCATCGCCGGCGATGACTAGTGGTATTTCGGGGTTGTGCAGTGCTGATTGCAATAATATGTCGATGCCCTTGTAATTGGCCAACCTGCCAAAATAGAGCACAAACCTTTCGGGCAGGTCCATGACAAAATCCAGCTTGATCGCCTCAGGGCAGGAGAGCGGGATGGTGGTTGCCTTCTCTTTCGACGGCAGATTTAACTGCTGCTGCAATGGCGGGGACGTGGCAACCCAGCAACTTCCTGAAAAAACAATATTTCTTATAAAGCTGTAAAATGATTTTGCCCATGGGGTGATGTCAGGTATCAGATGAACGATCACAATAATTTTTTTGTTAAATATTTTCCTAAGTATGAAAATTGCAGGCCAAAGTGTTGGCATCGGCTCTTGAAAAATAATCAAGTCTACTTTTCTGCCATTTTTTATAAGTTTTGCATTTCCAAACAATCCGATGGGTGCGCCAAAAATTTTCATAATTATTTTAATAGAGAAATACTCTATATTATTTTTTTTTGTATGTGAGGAATAATTATCAAAGTATATACATTTTATTTTAGCATCAAAATCAGATAATAATTTGATTAATGAAAGTACTACAGCTTCGATTCCTCCAAAACTTTCAGGATGATAATTTGATTGAATCAATATTTTTTTTGTTTGGGATTTACATGCTTCTCCAAAATATATTTTATTTTCTAAATCCATTTTTAGTCTGTTGATTGCTGTTAAACTTTTTTGTGAGAGTATAACATAAAAAATCAATCACTTACCTTGATTAATTTTTTTCTTGGAAAAATAATTTTTCTTTGCAAATGCCAATTCAAATCATGCCCCGGTTATGTTACGGAAGATCATGAATTTTTCTTTTGGTATTCCCAATCTGCGTGACAACATTTTGATGGTTGTTTCACGCACCGCATCAATGATGCTGTCTCTCGTTACCGTAAGCCTGGTCACTATCAGGTTTGATGCCGATCTCGCCACCGTGTTTTTTGTCTTGCTGGCACTGCATACAGCAATTACCGCGCAAGATCTTGGTGTCTGCTCAGGACTGCGGATCAAGATCTCAGAACATATCCAAGCACAAAATCAGGATATGATTTTTGTGGATTATTCCTCTGTAAAAATGCTGTTTGTTGCCATTACGTTGATTTGGCTCCTTGTAGGCAGTTTTTTTTCGGCCAGTGAATGGCTGAGCCTTGACCGGCAATATCATACGATTGTCTATCTGATCATCTGGGTGTCATTAACCACCCTGTTTTCAACCGCTTCAGGCCATACGCTACTGGCGCTTGAATATCAGTTAGTTGTGGCAAAATCAAATCTTTACCGATCTCTGCTACAATTCATCTCTTTGGCCATTTTATATCTTTACCAAATCAGTTTTGAGTTTTTTCTGATGGCATATTTTGCACCGTGGATCTGGCAGATTTTTTATCAGGAATATTTCGTCAGTCAAACTTTTGACCGTTTAAACATCCCGAAAAAAACAGCAATTTTGACAAGTTTCAAGCGGGTCCCCAACCTGCTTCAATATGGACTGCAATTCTGGCTTTTGCAGCTCTGTAATATTGTTCTTGTCGGAAGCGAAATCCTCTTTATCAACAAATACGTGCACGACGAAGAGGTCCTGCTGTCAACCATCCTGGTGAAGGTGGCACATCTGGGAATAGGCTTCGTTGGCGCGATGCAACTCACCATGTGGGGGTATTTCGCGCGGCATCTTCGTAGCAAAAATCCGGAGGCCATTCTGTCGGCAACCTATTCACAACTGTTGGTTATTACCCTCATCTCACCAGTTGTAGCGCTGATATTCTATTTGATCGGCGGTGATATTATTCATCTCTGGACAGGTATTGAAATCACCGACAGCAATTATCTTTTTCTGCCGGTTGTTATATTCCTTGTCACTTCGGCATTCACCATCATCCAAAACGTCTATGTTTCGATTGGTTATTTTAAAAAGGTACTGGCACTAACAGCAGTGGTATGCCTGTTCAAAATAGGGGTGTTGACCTTGATAGATGATCGTCTGAATATTTTTGAATATGTTTTCTTTAGTTCTTTCACTATGTCGATCCTAGCGCTCTATTATTTCTTTAATTCAAAAAACAATTTATTGACGTGAACAAATAACATGCCACGCAAAATCGCCTTCATTTATCCTGTTATTGATTATTCTGGTGGGGTTGAACGTGTTTTTGCGGAAAGCCTGAAGTATTTTTCCGAAAAGGGTTGGGATACGAGGGTTTTTTGTGAAGAGATCGACCCGTCGCTTGAACAATATGCTCACCGGATAAAGAGGATTAGAAGCCTTAAGTGGTTGCCGGTGTTTTTAAATTCAATACGCTGGATTTTGTGTAGCACGCTTTATGCACTGGAGACAAAAAAGCGGGAGCCGGTGGTGGTGATCACCCCACCTACCAGCAGCCTGATTGCCGATGTCATCACAACGGGTAGCTGTCATTTCGCTTCGAAAATCGAGGATCTACACAACCGGCGTTACAGATGGGTTCTGAACCCTGTCAACTGGCTGATCATCCTGTCTGAATATATTACCTATAACTTTTCCAGCAAGATTATCGCTGTTCCATCAACCCGAACAGGGTCAGAGATAACAACTTTATTTAGCAAATCTGCATCCAAAATCATTGTGGCCCCGCTTGGCGTTGATCTTGAGATTTTCAAACCAGCGAACAAAACCATGAGTCGCCGAAACCGCGCCAATAAAGATGCCCCCCTCCAGTTATTAACTGTTGCCAATGAACTAGAACGCAAAGGCGTCCTGCTTGTCTTGGATGCGTTGAAATCACTCAAATCTCAGGGATTGCATTTCCATTATTCTATTGTTGGGCGAAATATAAAACCGCGCCATCATAGATATGTGACTGAACTTGGTCTGGATGATTGTGTTGTTTTTGAAAAGCCCGCTTTGCAAAATGATTTGAATAAATTGTATCAACGCCACGATATGTTCATTATACCGACCAGTTATGAAGCGTTTTGTCTTGTCTGTGCTGAAGCCATCTGTGCAGGCCTTCCCGTTATCTCAACTTCAGTGGGCGGGATCGAAGACTACATGGAAGATGGCCGAACCGGGCATTTCATTGAACGCAATGTTTCATCCATCGAAATGGCGCTGACATGTTTTCACCGTGACAGACAAAAAATACATGAAATGCGCCAACACTGTGCCCAGGCCAGATCTGGATTCATTTGGTCAAAAGGTCTCCGCAAACTTGAGAAAGAGATAATTTCGCAAAATCTGTGAATGCTCTTTTTACCAAATAGCCCCAACCCGACACTGCAATATAATATCGGTTCTTGTGGGGTGGAGAATTATTAGAGTAATTTCCTATAATTTTAATGTTTTATTTGTCTTGCCTAAGTATTAGCGTTATAACCTGCAAGAATATAATCCAAGCTAGGTGCGTGATAAAATGATGGGGTTTTCAGCGAAAAAAATTCTAGTGACCGGTGGCGCAGGATTTATCGGCTCGCATCTGTGCAAAGATCTGCTGAAAGACGGGCATCAGGTCATTTGTGTGGATAATTTCTACAGTTGCGACAGAAGGAATATCTTCAACCTGCTGGAAAACCCGCGATTTGAGTTGATCCGCCATGATGTGAATTTCCCTTTATATGTGGAAGTAGACGAGATTTACAATTTGGCCTGCCCTGCTTCGCCCGTGCATTACCAACGAGATCCGGTGCAAACAACAAAGACAAATGTCATCGGAGCAATCAATATGCTTGGCCTGGCAAAGCGGGTTAAGGCAAAAATTCTTCAGGCATCGACCAGCGAAGTCTATGGCGATCCACAAATTCACCCTCAGCCAGAAAGCTACTGGGGCCATGTAAATCCTTCGGGCATCAGATCCTGCTATGATGAAGGCAAGCGATGCGCGGAAACCTTGTTTTTTGATTACAACAGGCAGCATGATCTGGATATCAGGGTGGTGCGTATTTTCAATACCTATGGGCCGAAAATGCACCCCGAAGATGGCAGGGTTGTCTCCAACTTCATTGTCCAAGCATTGACGCATCAAGATATCACCATTTATGGTGACGGCTCCCAGACACGAAGCTTCCAATATGTTGATGACCTTATCATTGGAATGCGGCTCATGATGGACAATACAGAAAACTTTCTCGGACCGGTAAATCTGGGCAATCCGGGAGAGTTTTCGATCCGAGAGTTGGCAGAGCTTGTCCTTGAAGCCATTCCTGAAAGCCGTAGTAAAATGGTCTTCAAATCTCTTCCATTAGATGATCCTACACAACGCAAGCCAGATATTTCTGTTGCTGAAACAAAACTTAACTGGGTGCCAAAGACACCGCTTAAAGACGGGCTTAAAGCAACTATTGAATATTTCAAGCAAGTTATTCAAGCGAACCAATAGCGTTTCCTGTTTTTTTCCAGCCTGCATTGATTTATAAACTTTCCATACTCTACAGAAAGCTAGGGTTTTGGATATAGCATGAAAGTTCTTGTCTACTGGCATGATATTTTTCTTCCTTATTCGGAATACATCATTCGCGGATTCGAAGACCTTGAGGAAATAGATGAACTTACGGTCTGCGGCCCTGCCCAGATGGAAATTCATGAAATTTTTTCAAAAGGTCGTCATTCAGCAACACCTTTCCAAAAATCTGTGATGATCGAACTGCCTTCCTATTGTATCCGCGGCAAATGGGCAAAACTTAGCGGATTCATCAACGTAATCAGGCACCATCAACCTGATCTGATTATTGTTCTTGATGAAGCGATGTCCGTGAATGTATTCAATGCTGGCTTGGCCAACTATCTAAGTGGAAACAAGGCTAAAGTATTTTTCTACGGATTTGAAAATATTTTCCAGTCGATTCCGTTTAAATTTCTTTATGTCAATTTTTCCGCTTCATCCCTAATGACCTTCTTGAGGAAATCATTTCGCTTCATCTTTTTTGATCTTGCACTGCAACCTCTTCGAAAGTATCTCGTCCATGGCGGGCTATATTCCTATGCTGAATGCCGTGCGGTAATTGCTAAATATGGCTGGAATCCGACGATGGCTGAACAGTGGTGGGGAATAGATCTGGGAAAATTCAATATTTTTTTTGGTGCCAATACTCGCAGAAAATTACGACACTCCTGTAACATTCCACCGCAGGCAAAACTTGCCGGATTTGTAGGCAGATTCACTGAAGAAAAAGGGGTTTTTGATCTGATTGAGTTTCTCTCTTTAGCATCGGACTGGCATCTTCTGCTGGTAGGTGCTGGCGAGGCAAAAGAAGAATTACAGAAACTTGCACGTGATAAAGGTGTTCAGGACCGCGTATATATCTTGCCTCCTCAAAATCAGGGTGACTTGGCCACCATTTACCGATCACTTGACGTGCTTGTTCTGCCATCACGGACGGGCTGGTTCTGGAAAGAGCAATACGGCCGGGTTCTCGTCGAAGCCATGGCCTGTGGCGTACCAGTGGTAGGGAGCAATTCTGGCGCTATCCCCCATGTTATTGGAAATGATCAATATGTATTTGAGGAGGGTAATGTTGAAGATATCTTCAAGGCTGTTCAAAGATCAATTCAAATGACTGAGCAACAAAGAAATGAGTCAACCTTAACCGCACAAAAGGCAAAAGTTGAAACATTTGCTCGTTCTTTTTTATCTCTTTACCAAAAAACTAAAGCACATAAATAAATTCGAATAACTCATTTATGCCAATTATTGCCTATTTAATTGATTTTTTCTAAGGAGAACTAACAAAATTAGAGAAATCAGCGGAAAAAGCATTCTAGTTTCATTGATCCATCCAAAAAATAAAATTGCTATTAGTTGGGTAAAATAAAATGCGCAACCTAATCGGAGTCCTTTATCATCGGAGGATATAAATAATCTAACGAAATAAATCGTAATAACTACCAATGGGATCGCGTGTAGCAGATTATGATTAAAAAAATTTGCCCATACTAGATCGTAAATATTTACATGTATTTTGATTTGATTTCCCAAAAGCTGATTTGACAAATCCTTATGTCCATAGAAACTTTCTATAAACAAAAAATCTCTGATGAATTTTGTGTAAATAGCGCCAAAAACACACATTAAAAGAATGAGAATACTCCTCAGCTTTACCCATATAAATACTATTTCCCTAAAAAAAAATTTGGATTTATTCAACTCCCAAACATATAAAACCCCGATGGGCAGGAATAGCGCACTTTCTTTGTTCAATAATACAATTGGAAAAATGAGCAACAACCAATGAGCCCATTTATTTTCAAAAATTAAAATATATGAAGCAAAAGTAAAAAAAATAACTTCAAATATATCCCATGGATAAATCCAATAATCCTGCAAAACAATGAACAAGAAAGACCACGTGACAACCAATAAAAGTGAAATGATCTGCGATTCAAGAGACCTATATAGAAGGAAATAAAAAATCAAATTATGTGTGAGGATACCCAAGGCAAAGAATACATTCATTGATACTTGGAAACTTCCGAGAATCCAACTTAGTATTTGGATTGTATATGGGCCGAGCAATCTATTCTGATATGCTCGCCAATGTGGTCTACCATCAATCAACCCCTGGATTGAAGCTTGAATTTCATTCCAATTTTCAAAAGTGTGTAAATTATAGATGATATGCCAGGTAAACAGCGAAAAAATCAGTAATGAGCTGATTGAACTCAAATCTTTATGATTTTTCTTTAGCTTAAAAAAAAAATTCATTACTGTGTGATCCTTGTGTATACGTTCCTCGGAATAATTATTTGTATTACCCCCTTTAACGGAAGCGTTTTCTTATCCGTTGAAGGATATACTACCCTGAAATTCTTTCCACTCCGAGCACTAAAGATGCTAGGGTTCGGTGAAAAAAACTTTAGTGTTTGAAAGTTTGCAGGACTTTGGTTTTATATTTTTACGTCCTCTGATTAAGCGGTAATTTTAATGTTAACACAATATGCAAGAAGAGATCCAAGGGCATTACTGCGGCTGCTTTTGAACGATGTCTTTTTGTGGGCATTGGGGAAAGCTGTAGCCAACCCACCACCATCCATCCCACCAAAGAGAATTTTAATCGCCAATCCGGCTCATTTGGGTGATGCCATAATTACGCTGGCAACAATCAATACAATCAAAAGTTATTGGCCAGATACAGAGATTGATGTGCTCTGCGGCTCATGGTCAAATATCATTTTTTCAGACCATCCATCGATTGCGGATACTTATGCTATTGATTTTCCCGAATTGAATAGATCACCCCATTCTCTGTGGCATAAAAAAGACCAGTTTAATGCTTCAAAAGAGAAAACTCTTTCAGCTATTTATTTAAAAAACTACGATATCATCGCTATTGCTTATCTTTATGAACCGAGTTGCATTCCTTTTCTGCGGCAGATTTTCCCAAAAACTTATATGATCGGGTTCGATTCCGCCGGTCATAGTGCGTTGCTCGACCATAAGACAGGCCCTGATTTTGAGCGTCACGAAGTGATTAATCAGTTATCCCTGTTCTCCCCATGGATTACTATAAATCCTGACCCTTACCATCATTCGGCCCATTTGCCGCGTGCTATCCGACCGGCCGTTCTGGATCAACTCAACAGCAGTCCATATATCGTTATTCACCCAGGAACAGGTAATCCAGCTAAGGAATGGCCGATAACGCACTGGAACAGACTTCTTCAAAATCTGAAAGAAAGAAATTACGGCATAGTTTTAACCGGCCAGGGCGCACGAGAAGAACAAATTGCTACCGCACTAGATCATGACAACATTGATGTTAATCTTGTCGGCAAATTGTCATTCCAGGAATTTACGGTTACCATCGCTGAGGCCTTGTATATCATTACGGTTGACTCCGTCTCTGCACATGTTGCGGCCTCATCTGAAACACCCGGTATCGTCATTTCGACCGGCATTGCCAATATCAACTCCTGGCATCCACTATACCGGGGAATTAAGACTCTGACATTGCCCATGCCGTGCTCACCCTGCCACACCCGTCCCTGTTCATCCCGCCCCTGTATTACACAAATCACCCCTGAAAGAGTGATGCAATCCTTTTTGGAACATTGTTAAAAATGAGAATCTTGTTCATCAAACTCGGCGGTATTGGTGATGTCATCCAGGCAGCGGCGGCGGTAAATGCATTTCGGCTGAAACATCCAGATACCCATCTTGAATGGGTGGTCGGCAAAGGTGTTGCAGCGCTTCTTTCGGATATGCGTGTCGCGGACCGTATTCACGCCATTGATGACTCGGTTTTGATTCAAGGTCGCCCGATACACCGGGTATGGGCTCTGATTAAACTAGCGTGCTTTTTATCTCTACAAGGTCGTTTTGATGAGGTTGTCATCGGCTATAATGACTGGCGATACCGCCTGATTCCTGTACTGGTTCGACGTGGTAAAACCAGATATTTTTCCAACCGTGCCAAAAGGCCTTCCCCACTGCAGCACCGGAACAGGGTTTTTGAATATTTCCATTTGTTGGCAAATGAGGAATCCCAAACCCTTGATATCCCCGGCGCGATGGCTAGGCTTGGGGAGAATTTATTTAGGTCTTTGCCTCCGCTTACGCGTGAACTAAACCAAGATTATGTGCTGCTAGTACCTGGTGGTGCTAAAAACCTTATTAGCGATGATGCCTTGCGGCGTTGGCCACTCGAAAATTACCAGTCTATGGCCCAATGGTGCATTGACCGGAAGCTCAAGGTCATCATCGCCGGCGGCAAAGATGATCAGTGGGTATGTGATACTTTTAACGGCATGAAGGTGGATGACCTAGTTGGCAAGACGGAACTTACCGAGTTATGGTCGATCATGAATAGGGCCAAGTTGGTCGTGACCCATGATACCGGACCCTTGCATATGGCGCTCGCGGGCAAAGCGCCGGTGATCGCGATCTTCGGCCCGACCCCCAGTCAGGCGATCATCCCTGCCGGGCGCAATCATACAATTGCTCTTCAAGCGCTGCATAAAGTGCCCTGCGCTCCCTGCTACAGCGGTAAAAATTATGCTCCATGCGGAAGGCCCTTATGCATGGAAGCTGTTACACTTGGAGATGTTATGGCTACTGCGGAAATTTTAATTGGAAATTAAAGGAAGGGGTTTATTAATATTTTTTATTGTATTTAGAACATGTAATTCATTCTTTTGAGCCTTGTGCTTGATTTCATTGATTTTTACGCTATTCTAGCGGATATTTTTTAGGACGATTTTTCCACAACAATTTTATTCTCTTTAGAAAAAAGGAGTTTTTATGATAACTACATCCAATTTTGAATTGGTTTCAATTGTCGTAACTACTAAGAATGAAGAAAAAAACATAGCCAATTGCCTTCAGAGTTTAAGATTGCAGACATATCAAAATATAGAAATTCTAGTTGTGGACAATTACTCTTCCGACAACACTAAAGCTATAGCTTTGTTATTTACAGATAAAGTCTTTGACAAAGGACCAGAACGCTCAGCACAACGCAATTATGGAATGTTGGACAAAGCTTCTGGAGATTTTCTAATGTATGTTGACGCCGATATGCTTTTGAGCCCAAATTTAGTCGAAAGTTGTGTGAATCACATAAAGGTCCATGACTGTGATGCTCTTCACATACCAGAAAGAATTTTAGGGTGTTCATTTATTTGTAAAGTTAGAGATTTTGAAAGGAGTTTTTATGATGGCACTAGTATTGATGGAGCCCGTTTCTTTAAGTCTTCTTCCTTTAAAACTGTAGGGGGATTTGATGAACGACTATTTATAGAGGGAAGTGGTGAAGACTGGGATATTGACAAAAAGATCAAGGAAATAGGTCAAATAAATATTTTAGATAAAAACTTAGTAGCACAATCAAACTCAAATTGGCCATTGTGGGGGTTTATAAAAAAACATTGTGTTCATTGTGACTATGATTATGCCGGGATATATCATAATGAGTCAAACTTCAACCTTCGGATGTATTTAAGAAAAAAACTCTATTATACAAAAGGATTTAGTGGATATATAAAAAAATGGGGAGATCATGACCCTGACATAAAGAGGCAGTTTAGTCTTTCTTATAGATTTTTTATTGTATTTTTTGAAAATGGAAAATGGAAAAGATTAGTTTCAAAACCAAACTTAACCATTGGAATGTATTTTTTAAGATTTACAGTTGGGCTAATGTTTATAATTAATACACTCAAAAAAGATTGAACACAAAAGTTTTATGAAAATAATTAAGTCAATGACCCACTCAAAAGATCTTGCAGACCTTCTTTCAGGTGGTTTTGTATTGACCTTAGCGACAATTATTGGCGGTGCTCTAGGCTATGTCTTTCAAATGCTTATGGCTAGTAAGCTTTCTCAATCAGACTTTTCACAATTAAGTGCACTTACTTCTCTTGGATTTATTCTTTCTGCACCGATCTTAACTTTTACGCAAATTATAGCTAGAAATGCTTCATCTTTATGCGAAAACTCAGCTGAAATGAATGATTTATTGAGCACTTCTTTTTCCCAAATTTCTGTATTTAATGCCATTATATCCCTTATCTTTTTTTTGAATATAAATACAATTGCCCATTATTTGGATATAAAGAATTTCAATACACTTTATTTATTTGTCTTTTTTCTTCTCATTACTACCTTCACTTCACTTAATTTAGCTATATTCCAAGCTTTAAGAAAATTTGCATTTTTGGCTTTTCTAAATGTTGGGGGGGTAATACTTAAAATTATTTTG
>Ga0181582_10004453_pt1 | contig 11322 bp, 12 predicted proteins | sample 071ome_32_FD_132438 | JGI IMG/M metagenome (GOLD analysis project Ga0181582, IMG submission 132438) | Coastal salt marsh microbial communities from the Groves Creek Marsh, Skidaway Island, Georgia - 071405AT metaG (megahit assembly) | ecosystem: Environmental > Aquatic > Marine > Intertidal... | reverse complement strand
CTACTCGAGAAGGGGGAGTATGGTCCCGTGGAGGACCTTGTTAAGAAGGCTGTCCAGATTGGACTCCAAAAGGACCTCGGCACCGACTACTTTGCGGATCCAAGAGCCAGGTTGGAGGCGATTAAAGACAAGAATGGACAGGTATCAACAGGTTGGCCATCGCTTGATAAAAAACTATTTGGCGGATTCAACAGAGGTGAACTAAACATCTTTGCAGGTGGTTCAGGTTCAGGTAAATCATTGTTTATGGCTAACTTGGGTGTTAACTGGTGTTTGGCTGGTATGAATGTTATGTACTTAACATTTGAACTTTCAGAGAACTTGGTTAGTATGCGTCTTGATGCTATGACATCAGAGATCCCAAGCAGAGAAATCTTCAAGAGCATTGACGATGTTGAAATGAAAGTGCGTATGATTGGCAAGAAGTCTGGCGCATTTCAAGTCAAGTATATGCCCACAGGCAAGAATGCAAACGACATCCGTGCTTACTTAAAAGAATATGAAATTAAAACAGGACGTAAAGTAGACGTACTGCTTATCGACTATCTTGATCTAATGCACCCAATTGGACAAAAGATTAGTGCAGAAAATTTGTTTGTTAAAGATAAGTATGTTTCAGAAGAACTGCGTAACCTAGCAATGGAACTTAATTGTATCTTTGTAACAGCATCGCAGTTAAACAGATCGAGTGTAGAAGAAATTGAGTTTGACCATTCCCACATTAGTGGAGGTATTAGTAAGATTAATACTGCTGACAATCTCATAGGTATCTTTACAAGTCGTGCTATGCGTGAACGTGGACGTTATCAGATACAGTTAATGAAAACACGTTCGTCAAGTGGTGTAGGTATGAAGGTCGACTTAGGCTTTGATGTAGACACACTACGCATTTATGACATTGGCGAAGATGATGAGCAAGCAACAGCAAGTGCTGGCACTACAGGTGCAAGTGCTATTGCTAACGCACTCAAGCGAACAAATAATGCACCAACAAGTGCAGACGCACCTGACGAAGGAACTGCGGCTCCAAAGATTAGAGCACAAACAGATTCAACTAAACTGCGAGACTTCCTTAATAACCTAGACGGCGAATAAATACGTAATAAAGGATTAACGCTGTGGAATTATACAAACCGTTTAGATTGTTTTCAAAAGATGAATGTAAAGCTATTATTGAGCTTGCAAAGAAAAGTTCTGAAATAAATGCCAAAGCCGGAGGAGATTATAATCCGGGTGTTAGAAATAATACAGTATTCTGGATTGATTTTGATCGAACAGGCTATCTTCAACATCAAATGGAAGAACTAACAGATTATCCAGTTACTTGGATTGAAGAACCTATCCAAGTATCAAAATACGAAAAAGAACAATACTATCATTGGCACAAGGATCAGCTAGTAAACAAGCGTACTAGTTCAAGACTGTTAACATTAACTTGTACATTACAACCTGCACCTGGTGCTTTATTTGAAACACGTAATTATAGTTTTGAATTAGAAGCAGGCGAAGCGGTTATTATTCCTAGTGATATAGACCATAGAGCACTTCCTCCTGTAAGCGGTACACGCTGGGCATTAACTGCTTGGGGTATGGGTGCTAATCCAAATTTAGACTAACAACATATTTTCGATCTTCTGCTTGCAAGTGTAACATTGGTTTCCAATCATTTGTTCCGCTTGCAGATCTTTCATTTAAACTATATGCAAATTCAATAGCTCTTCTTTTTGCTTCTGTTAAATCTGTACAACGCTGACGCTTTTTTACTTCTTGTGTAAGAACGTGTTCTTGAATTTTATTCTGTTTCTTACTAAATGCTTCAATGATATAATAAGGATGGAATCGTCTTGGATCTGGCATAGGTTCTCCTTTCTACTATTTAGTGGCTAAATATAAGCAAAGGAATATTTTTCGATGTCAGTACCAGTAAGAAGTATACGTCTGCAAAGGCGATCAACTAAAAGTTTAAACACCCTAAGCGGCGCTTCGGGTGAGATTTTCTTTGATGAAGAAAACGGAACACTACGATTATATACTGCTAATCAATCAGGTAGCACAATACTTGCTAGTCGAACTTGGGTTGAAGAAAATACGTTTAGCGGTGACTACAATGATCTAACTAATAAACCATCATTGCTGTCAGATATAAATCAATTTAGTGATATAGACGGATTGTTGTTTAGTGGTGACTATGAAGATCTAGCCAACAAACCAGACCTAGCATCATTGGTACCTGACATTACTACTATCAATTCTATTGGCGATGTAAACATAACAGGATATCCAGAGCAAGGACAACTGCTAACTTGGGACGGCAGTATTTGGACTAACTCAACTGTTTCAGGATTTCAAGATACAAATACAACATATACACTAACTGGTGATGCGATAGCGGGCGGAGCACAAGCGTTATTAACTGATAGTGATGCAATAGAAAATGCTCTAGAGTTTATTGCAGGCACAGGCATTAGCGTAACACTTACTGCTGCAAATCAAATCACTATTGCTAATACAGATACTAACGCAATAGCAGTTAGCGATCTAACAGATGCATCAATTTCAAATCCACAAGACGGACAAACATTAGTATACAGTAGCGGTCAATGGCTCAATGGTTCAGGCGGCGCAAGCGGAATTCAATTAACAGACCTAAGTGTTTCAGTAGCCACCGAAGGCACAGCTAATCTAGAATATGATAACACATCAGGATTGTTTACATTTACTCCTCCTGACCTAACAAGTTTTGCTGCACTTGATGCATTTAGTGTAACAACTGATGCTGCTAGTAGTGGAGGAAGTTTAAGTTATAATAATGCAACCGGCGAGTTTACATTCCGTCCTGCAAACTTATCTGGTGTTAGTACCCTAACATCATTTAGTGTTACATCTAACCCAGCAAACGGTGGCGGTTCGTTATCTTATAATAGTACTAGTGGCGTGTTCACATTTGAGCCAGCAGACTTGTCAAATCTAAGTACTGCTGTTGTAGACGACACTGCTCCGCAACTAGGTGGCGATTTAGATCTAAACAATAATAATATTACAGGTGTAGGTGATATTGTAATCAACACTGATAAGTTTACTGTAGCAGCAACTACTGGCAACACTGTTGTTGCAGGAACACTAGATGTTGGAGGCGTTGTAAGCGCCGACAGTTTTTCAAGTAGTGCAACAGGTGCTCCAAGTATTACAAGTGCAAGCACAATTACACTAACAGCACCAGACGGTATTATTACAGAAGGATTAGTGTTAAGCGGAGTTGCTTCACCGAATAGCGGCACAGTTAATCAGCAAGTAATGGATTGTGATTGCACAACCGATACATTGTTTATTTTTTCCAATAACACTTTTGGAGCTGACTATTCAGTTAATTTTACAAACATACCGTCACTCAACGAGCAGTTCTTTAGAGCAACTGTTTTAGACTTTAGTGCAACTGGATTTGGACCTACTGAAGTACGCATTGACGGAACTGCAATTACATCAGTTTATCCTGGGGGCACCGGCGGTGTAACATTTACAGGACCTAACAAAACAGAATTTATGATTTACAGGTCTGGCGGCACATATGTTGCGTTTGGAACAGTAACCGAGAACTATTCAACATAATGGAAAAAGAATACACAGTAATAGCAAACACTAGAGAAGACTTGCCCGCACTTGAAGCAGAGATTACTGCTAGTAGCGGTGCAGGCCCTATTCCTAACCGTAGCGTAGACATTGCTAACCCACGCCCTGGTTCAAAGATTCAAACACACTTTATGCTTACAGATGACGAAGCAGAAGAGCTACGCAAAGACCCTAGAGTAAGAGCAGTAGAGATTCCACCAGATCAACGTGACGACATTAGCATTGGTCTAAACGCATACCAAAAAGAAGACCCATATAAATTTTACAGAGGATCCGGATTATCAGATACTTACATTAACTGGGGACTAAAACGTTGTATTAAAGAAACAAATGAATTTGTTGCATTCGGCAATAGATCTACAGGCTCACCCGGAGATTATGAATATGCTATCGACGGCACTGGTGTTGACGTTGTAATTCAAGACTCGGGCATTGAACCTAACCATCCAGAATGGGAAGATGCTAACGGGGTTAGTCGCCTACAACAGATCGACTGGTATACAGCAAGCGGACTATCAGGAACACAGAGTGCAAACCACTATAGAGACTATGACGGTCACGGTACGCACTGTGCAGGAATAGCAGCAGGCAAACTATACGGTTGGGCCAAGGGCGCACACATCTACTCACAAAAACTAAACGGACTAGAAGGACCCGGCGATACAGGCACAGGTATCAGCATATCTGATGCTTTTGATTGTATACGTCTATGGCATAATGCAAAAACTAACGGACGCCCAACTGTAGTTAATATGAGTTGGGGATACGGTGCTACTATTAGTACTGATCCTACATCAGGTGTATACAGAGGAACTGCGTGGACATATGGTGTTGACTATACTGATAGAAACACCCTTGAAGATGCTACTGGTGTAAGTGTAGATAGGTATATTGATGCAGGCTCAAATACATTTTTTAGGATGTCAGTGCGTGTAGCAAGTGTTGATGCAGAAATAGAAGATATGATTTCAGATGGCATACACATTTGTATAGCAGCAGGCAATGACTTTGTTAAGAATGATATTAGTACAGGACCAGATTGGAACAACACTGTAGTATTTAACTCAACTACATACAACTATATGCAAGGATCAAGTCCGTGGAGTCAGAACGCATTTATGGTAGGCAACATTGACAGCGAGTTTAGTCAATACCTAAGTGAAACCTACAGCGCCGCAGAAATACTGTTAGATCAAACTGCAAGCTCTAGTAAAAAAGGTCCAGGAGTAAACATATGGGCGCCAGGTACTAATATTATGAGTGCGTGTAGCACAATTAACGACGGTTACACTACAACTACACATCCTGAGAACAACAGCTATTTTGTTATGAGCATTAGTGGTACTTCAATGGCTAGCCCACAGGTTGCAGGAGTAGTAGCACAGCACCTACAAGTAAACCCAGATCTGACACCTGCACAAATGCAACAGCGTATATGGAACGACTCTAAAACAACTTTATACGACACAGGCTCAGCCACAGACTACGGAAGAATACTAGATAGTATAATGGGTTCACCGAATCGTATGCTCTACAGTAGATACGGTAAGCAAGCAATAACCACAAACACAGCAAGCATACTAGAAGCAATATCAGTTACATAAGGAAAACACAATGGCAAAAGAACCAACATACATTTATGCAATTTTAGCATATTCCAAATCACTAAACGTTACCAAACGTATCTTTGACGAGGATGCGCTACTAACGCCATACAACCATACAACACGAGAAGCTCTTGCAGAACAAAAAGCTACAGCATTTGCAGCGCAGCTAAACTCACAAAGACATCAGGGTGCAACTGACTGGGTTGCAAGAACAAAGAAACAAGATTATAAAACAAGAGGATTGGTACGAGCAGCAGAAATCAAGTCGCCAAGAAATACAGTAAAAGGCATTTGATCTGTTAAATAGTACACAAGGAGATAACACACTATGGCACTATCAGTAACAGTACACGGGTTTATGACCCTAACAGGAACACAAACAGCAGGACGTTGGGGTACTGCTAATATTGCAACAGAAGACGGTGCAGACACCGTTGTGTACACAGTGCCAAGCGTTGGTGTTGACTATATGCTCCTTGCTATTTCAATTACCAACAGAGCACCTGTTACTGCTTCAAATGTAAGTGTTGCTGTAAGTTCAGAAATTACTCCTAGAAGCTACGAGTTTGTTGAATACAATTCAAGCCTTGTGCCAAGTGGTACACTAGAGCGTACACAAATTGTAGCAAGCCCAGGTGATAAGATCTTTGTGCGTTGGGGTATTCCAGAACCACGCAACGAACTACGTGTTATTGACAACTCAATTGCAGGTGCAGTAAGTCCACTAGGTGTTACAATCCTTCCAGACAGCACTGTAGTAATAGCAGATCAGCTTGGTGGCGATATGTACTTGCGCAAACTTGATGCTACAGGCACACAAACAACAACAGCACAGTACACATTTGCTAATTCAAATGTTGTGTTTAGTCCTCGCACATCGGACAACATTGACATTGTGTGTGCAACAACTGGTACAGATACATTCTACGAATTCTCAGACACACTTGCTAACTCACAAAACGAAGGTTTTGAATATGGCGGCGCACTAGGTTACGAAAATATGACTGTAACAGACTTTAGTGTGGGCGGTGCTAATGACGGTGTTAGTACAGCAGATATGTACAAAACTTCAAGTGGCAATGGATCAAGTCATCTATACACATCACTCAACGTAGGTGGCGACATTGAAACAGGTATTAGTGTAGTATGGCCGGGTGATGTTGCTACAGGCAGCAGAATCAAAAAGTACACCACAGACAATGGTACAGACACTATGTTGAGCACAGGTTGGCTAGACTCAGGTTCAAGTACTCCACAGGTGTTGTGGCTAACAGCATTTGATTACACAACTATTGATTGGGACAGTTATATTGCTGTAGGAAGCCTAGCAGGACCAGTAGACGACTTAGAACCTGTAGGACACTACTACTACAACGGCAACATTTGGGTACTAACAGCCAATGGCAGATTAATAGCAGTCGATGCTACAGACGGCAGTGTAACTGAGCAGTATGCTCTAGGTGTAGACGGTGTAGTAGGCGTAAACTACAATCCAGGCAGTGCCGCAGGTTACGGTGCACCAAGATTGTTCCACGGTGTAGGCAACATCTTGTTCTGGGTAAGTTCATCAGGCGATGCTGCACAAAGCACACACTATCTATGGAAATATCAAATTGGACAAGGACTCAAGTGGGTACACGCTATTGATCACGGCGATACTTCAGACGGATCATCATATGCGCCATACTACTTGAACACAACCACAGACCGTATCTATCTACAAATGATTGCCAACGAAGGTGCTAGTCCGGACTATCACACATTCTTGTACGACATACTAGACACAGAAGGCGCAGTTGATTTAGTCTACAACAACGGATTACGCAACGAAACTATCCAAACTGTAGTAGCACAGGCTGTAGCAACAACTGATCTTGATCAAGACAACATCTCATACACTGTAACATATCCAACAGATATTACAGCAGACGAAGTTGATGTTGTTACAAGTCCACTAGTAGCAAGTTCAAACGCTGCTCCTACAGAACGCTTAACAACTATTTCACCAACTACTCCGTAAAAGCCGCACCGCGGTTAAGCCCTAAAAGCGCGAAGCGCCTGCGCCTAAAGCCCGCCGCTGCGAAGCAGCTTACGATAGAAAAGAGTAAGCGTAACGGTTGAACCGTACACAAAACATTTTTGAAGAATAGTATACACAGATCTCCCACAACCCTATCACCGCTGTATGACGCTTATATTAGCGCACAGACGCCTATACACATACTGGAGTAAAGCTCTTTGACCCGCTCAAGTATAGCAGTCCTAGCGTACGATCGCGATCTGACTCAAATGCTATACGAGTTGCTGATGTCTGTGCTGTATGAATTCCCATTAAAAATAGTTCTACTGTTGCACAATAAGTTATTGATTCTACTAGTGTCAGAGTCTGTGGTTTGGGATCATAGATAAGTTTGACTTCATACATACACATACTTAGTTGAAATAAGCAAGTACTGTGTAAAGCTAGTTACGCTTTTTTATATTTGAGTTAACGTATGTTAGTCAGTGACGCACTATGTGAAATGACTTGTTCGAACTGTTTAAGCACAGTACTTGCTAATAATACTTATAACAACCGTGCTGTATGACGCTTATAATGCGTTTAAAACGCCAAGTATGACTAAACCTTTCGTTAACTGCGTACACTCTAGAGCAGGGTTAAGAGGTTCTGTTTGAAGCACACAGTGATATGCTACGCATATACATACTCACTTGCGCTCGTATGTGCGTACTTCGTATAGACTGTAGTAAGGACTGTCCGAAATGGGTTCTGCAGCCAAAAAAATTGCCGCGCAGTTTTTTCTAGGGAAGTACTTATAGATTCGAGGTGGTGATTTCTACTCACCCCATTTTTTAAAAGGTGAGGATTAAGGGCTTGCTAAGTCATTGTTTTTATTATATAATATACCCCGAGTACCCCCGACCCCTCGAGAAAAAATTTTTTTATTTTTTTTCAAAAAGAAAAAAGGAGTAGCGTTTCCACTACTCCCCGGGTCCTTTCTAATTGTGTTCGACTGTGATTAGTCTAGTCTTGAACCTGCGTATGCTGTAAAGCCATAACGCTTGAACACTTCAGCTGCTGCTCTAGCACCTGCTTCTAGTGTATCCACATTCTGTGTAGGATACTTTGAAGGGTTCCATAACTGGAAGCTCTTGTCCCAGCTCTGCTCTACACCTGCTTGCTTGAGCTTGCGTCCTATGCGGGTGTTGCCTTTGATGCCGTAGATGTTGACCCAAGCAAAGCCACACGCACCCCAGCCACCATTGGGGAAGTGCTCTTGCTCAAATACATCTGCTGCTCGGTATGCTGCTTCTTGTGCTTGCTGTACCATAGTCTTTAGGTCTTCTACAGTGTAACGCTCTGCAAGCTCTGCTGGAGTAATAGTTGATGTAGTCATTGTATTGCCCTCGTTTGTTTAACTTATGCTATTAGTATATGCTCTTAGGGATCCCGTGTCAACCCCTAAGAGCTCAATTTGTTTATGCTTCGTATACTGTTGGACGAGCAATTGAGTTAGCATCACAGTAGATGTTTAGCTCGTCCAATACTAGGGTAAGGAAGTTATACTTCTTCTGTGCTTGTGCTGGACTAATCTCTCCATCGCAGTGCAAGTTCTCTGGGCTTAGTTCTCCGTCCAACTTGCTTGCAATCTTCTGTGCTGTTTCTTCTGTTAGTGGGAATGTCACTGGACCTGTGCCAAAGATAGCATTCCAATCGTTCATCTGTTTCACATAGCCAGTGAGTGTGTTGCCAGGTGTTGCGAAGATTGCATCCAACTTCTTTTGTGGACGGTATGCTTCGAACGAGCGTCCTGGCCAACGATCCCAATGCTTGCCCGCTTTGGTCTTAGGTTCTGTGCCGAACTTGGCCTTGTATGCATCAAAGAAACGTGCCGCATCGCAGTCACCTTCTAGGTATACAGTGCCGCCTTTGACGTATGAGAAAATAGAAATGTCGTTCTCAATGCCTAGTTCAACAAGCTCGGTGCGCTTTACTGCTAACCACTCGTGACCTGCATCGTTTGCCCAAATATAAGTTTTCATCTTAGTGCCCTTCTGTTTTGTTAACTTATGCTATTAGTATATCTTCTCTGTGGGGAGAAGTCAACCTCTAATTACTCGAATTCTTCAAATTCTTCTTCAGCTTCTTCCTTCGCTGATTCAAACAACGTTTCCAGTGTGGTGTTGTAACGATTAGATGATTGCGTAAGAGCAAATGCCTCGTAAGCCATACCAGTCTGGTAAGTGCTTGGGAAGTTCTCACGGTACAGACTCTGAAGTTCGCTTGCCGCGTTCTCGATATCGAACATAAGACCTTCGATCTGTTCTAGGATGTCTTGCTTGTTGCTCATCGGATTTGCCCTCCGTTTGTTTAACTTATACATATATTATAGGATCTTTCGCTCTCAAAGTCAACCCCTAATTTGCCAAAAGTTATCCACAAGTTATCCACAGGCCCCGGCTGTAGCCAAAAAAATGCCCGGGGAGCATATGCTCAACCCGGGCGGTAGGTTGCTGCTAGTGGATGAGGGCGGTCCACTTAGCAGCGGTTGTGTGGAGCAGAGCGTGAGGGCTATTGAGGGGTGCCTGCTTCCACTAGGTACACAGTGAACGTTGAGGGCATTAACGTTTCATCACTGTGTTCTCAGCCATTGCTTCCCACTTGGTAGGAAATGCTACGGCCAAGTCTGCCACCTTTAGTACTGTCCTTAGGGACAATTCACGTAGGCGGTTCTTATTCATCATACAGAAGTCAACGATCTCTTCCTTGACTTCGTCTGATAGTTTGTACTCATCAAGCATACCATCTTGGACGACTTGCTTGATACGCAACATCTTCTCTCGCTCTGTACTTATGGTTAGGTCCATATAGTGACAACGAGATTCGAGTGCTTCCAAGTGCGAACGAATCTTCTTGCTCTTCACATCGTGGAAGTCAAGGTTGGTGATAAAGATCGCTGAGCCCTGGAACTCGAACGCATCCGGCACACCTTCGTTACGCAACTTGAACGAATCAGTATTCCAGTGAATGGTACGCTTCTTCTTAGAGTCTAGTGCTGCTTTCAAAATGTTCAGTGCTAGTGGCTCTTCGAAGATCGCATCACAGTCATCGAATACCAAAACGTTATCCTTGTCCTTGTAGTTGAAGAGCTTTACGTACAAGCCAATGGGTGACATAGCACCTTTGACGATATCATACTTCTTGCCTCCACCTAAGGCTGCAACTGTGTTGTAACGGTCTAGTACTTCTTCTACACCGTGTGACTTACCAACACCTGGAGGGCCTGATACGATCATTGCTCGCACATCACCTTTCTTGACAGCTTTGGTCATATCCTTGAGCATATCGAAACGCTCGCGTATACGTTCTACTACTTGTTCGTCTGACTCTTCTACCTTCTTAGGTGCAGCACTTTTCGCTGCTGGTGCATATGCATCCGCTGAGGTTACCTTGATCTTGATGTTACGATCTGGGAAGCCTGATACTGCTGAGCCATCTACTGTGACGTAGCCACCGGCTGCGCCAACTTTGAATTCTTCTACTAGTGGAAAGACCATACCTGATAGGTCTACATCTTTGCCGCGTATTTTGTAAGTGCCTTCTTTAATTACGATGTTTGTCATATTGCCCTCGTTTGTTTAATTTATGTTACTATTATATGATCTAGTTGCAGCATTGTCAAGCAGCAATTAATCCAAATCACAGTACCAGTTGCCGTCCATAAAGTCTGCACGGAGAGCACCTAACGGAAAGTCTTTGTGCTCGAACAAGATGTAAGGACGACCTTCATAGTCCATCTTCATAGTGACTACATTTACTTCGTCCATCTCTACCCAACGGTCTTTACTGTTGCGGTATGCTGAGTTGAAAATCTTGATGCTTGCCATTGTGTAGTTCCCTCTACTGTGTTGCCCTAACTGTTATATACACTATAGCAAATTAGAGGCCGCTTGTCAACCCCTAATTTGCATTTTTTTAAATTAAGTTTCTAAACTAGCAACACCGTAGTCTTGCATACCTTGCTCTGTAAATGTTACGTCAAAGCCAAGTGCTTTGCTAATGCTTTCCTCAAAGCCATCGTCTGTG
>Ga0181582_10004448_pt1 | contig 11331 bp, 11 predicted proteins | sample 071ome_32_FD_132438 | JGI IMG/M metagenome (GOLD analysis project Ga0181582, IMG submission 132438) | Coastal salt marsh microbial communities from the Groves Creek Marsh, Skidaway Island, Georgia - 071405AT metaG (megahit assembly) | ecosystem: Environmental > Aquatic > Marine > Intertidal... | reverse complement strand
GCCCGGTGTCAAAAATAGCGAAAAAACCGGCACCGCGAGCAACGCAAAACCAAAGCCCGAGAAGGCGCGCATCAAAGAAGCGAACAGAATGGCTAACGCCATTGCTAACCACTGATCTAGCGACAATAAATGACCGAATTCATTCACGACTGCGTGACTACTCACCAGCTAGATTGCGAGAGCGAGAGCATGGGCGAGAAGTGCTGCAATCGTCAATCAGAGTCGCCTGCAGGGGTGTCCGGCGGCGGTCTATGATGCGCAGGCCTCGGCGCAGGGTGTTGGCGCCCCTCACCCAAACGCATCAATGAACCTAACAGAGATAAACGGTCTTCTGGTTTCATGGAGACCAAAACAGGGAGCAGCGTCGTCACAATCTCGACCTGAACCTCTGTTGCCACGGACTGATGTGCAGCGAGTGCATCAGAGAGCGCCTGAGGGTCGAAAGGCTCTCTGACTACGGCCTGACGAACGCTTCGAAGAGAATCACGGAACTGCTCACGACGACTACGAAGTTCGCCTCTGTGGTCTCGTAGCGAGCGCACGACCATCTCGCGAGTAGGCCTATCCAGCTCTTGCCCCAGCCAGGGTGCTCGATCCTTGCTATCCTGCCAGCGAGCGACGACCCACCCGACAAACATGAGATTGATCGTGATCGACACCACCATCAACCATTTTAAAAGGGTATTACTCATCGCCTCCCCCTTGTTCTATCAGCAGATCATCCCAGCTCAAGCCGGGGGCGTTCTGACTCAGGATGATGAGATCCAGGGGAATATCATCTCCCCACAGACCCTCATAGTCTCCGACAGGGACGACCTGCCCCAAATAAAAGCCAAAAACAACGGGCACTACGCCGGCCAATGCAGGACGCCATACCAATCGCCAATCATCAGGAAGAAACCATTTCAAACTCTCAATCCACCAATCTTTTGCCGGCGGAGGGGCTTGAGCTGGCAAGCGACGAAGAAGTGCCTGAACATCTGCTCGGGGATGAACTTGGTAATGATCTAAGGATCGATCGAGTTTGCCAGCCTGCTCTAATGCGGCCGCAACCGCGTCATCACAGCCCGCTTGCGCCAATAACGCTGTCTCGCTCGATGGACTCGACCACCGCCTGGGGCTGGCGCCGTACGCGTGGATTTGCCGTATCACATCTGCCTCACTGGGCTTCTTTGTTCTCATTTTTCTTCCTCTAAATGGCGACGAAGCGACTGCCGTGCTCGGACTAATAACGATTCTACTGCTCTCGTATTGAGCCCCATCACCTGCCCCACCTCTCTGTTGGTCAACCCCTGATAGTAGGTCAGCACGAGGGCACTACGCTGTCGCTCCGGCAGCCCTCGCACGGCGGCTGCAATACGAGCAGCGTCATCGCCTGCGTTGGCATCCGCGGTGAATTCCTCGTCAATACCCTCCAGTGGCGCCCATCGCTTCGATTGTCTCAACTGATCGATACAGGCGTTGTGCGTCATACGGTGTAGCCATGTTGTCAGCTGAGATTTATCGGGGTCATACCGATCCGCCAGCTGCCATAACTTGATCAATGCTTCTTGCGCAACATCTTCAGCGGTATCGGGATCACCCAACATCCGAAGTGCATAACGCTCAAGCCGCGGCAAATATCGGTCGGCCAATTCGGCGAAAGCGGCACGATCGCCTCGCGCCGCCGCTCGAACCCAATTCAGCTCAAGTTGCTGCTCTTCCCTAGGAGCCACAGACTCTCAGCCAGCCAGTTTAACGGTGATCGCGTCCCATCCCGCGGCCGCCCTGCCCATGGCCCTCATGGCGGCGTCCACGCTCCTGATCCCGGTCTCGGCGCACTCTATCGTGCAAACGATCTCGCCCCTTTCGCAGCTCGTCGTCTGAGATAAAGCCATCTTCATCTTGATCGAGTCGCTTAAAGGCCGCTCGTTGTGCCTCCTCTCGCGTGACGCTCCCATCGCCATCTTGGTCGAGGTCTTCGAACCGTTTGTGAGCTCGTTCATTGGCCTCTTGGTGACGATTTGCCAGGTGATCCTCAAGCTCCGCACGCTCCAAAACCCCATCGTTATTGCCATCAAATTGTTCAAGACCTTCCCGCTCTGGTCGAGCGCGGTTCGAAAACTCTTCGAAGCTGATCTTGCCATCTTGGTCGACATCCCACTGCGCAAACGAAGGCCCACCCTGATGCCGCGTCTCGTCGGACGCACCGTTCTCATGATGATTGGCCAAAACACTCGGTGCTGATAGCAGCATGGCTGTACACAGTAGCGACTGGCGCAACATTTTCCGTGAAATCATTTCCATATTGATCATCCTCATCTGGTTGCCAGTTAGTGAGGTCCCTGAAAAGCTCTGGCGGAGGTCGCACAAAACCATTCAAGTACTGCTCAGAGACTATACGATGCGCGAACTCAAAACCCGTCGCGCAAAAGCAAATAAAATCTTTCTTCGCATATTGCACAATATATTGCAATATGCATTTTTATTTGCAACAGTGCCCTCATCCTGAAGTGCGCTTCTGCTTCAGGCCGTTCTCACTCAGGTGGGGCTCTTTTGGTGACATGAGTTTTCGGCCCATTTATGGGCCGTTTTTTTATTCAGAGAGTGTGCCACCGAACTAAAGGCAACATCGGTCAGTGCGATGCCTAAATTAACTCTCGGAGATTGGGTTAACCCAAATCGGGGAGGACCATGCCCGCTCTTGTAAGGTCGCAGGCAGAGCTGGATTGGGTGGTGTACCATTGCGCACCGCGTCCCAAGTACTCCAGCGACAACTCGGGTTCTCCAACACGCGGACATAATAAACAGCGGCCTGACTCGCCTCGTAGGTGGGATCCTGCCACAGTGCTTTAAGCTCTGAGACGCCTTTACCTGCGGTCATTTCACAGCTACCCACATCCACCGAGGCGCCATTATCCGCGCAACGCAAGGCCCCCTGAACCTGCGACCCTGAAGAACACGCCACATCGAAAACCTGCTCTCTGGTCTGCGCGTCGTCGTACCACACCTTGATGATTTGCGCTCTATCGAGAGGCGCAGACTGCGGATCCTGCAGTGCCCATACGAGAAATGTGGGCGACTCCGAGACCACCAACTGCCCGCCCATGGGCACGCCTTCTTGATAGGCCATCTCAATCATATCCGAGGAATCCAATAACAGATGCTCATAGGCACCCGCGAAAAATCGCACCTGCATTCTGGGGCCTGAGGTAGCAAATGTTTCACGACGCGAGAGCGCAGCGAATATTTCGGCACGCGTATTATCCGCGGCCCAAACGCCGGCTAGCCCACTGGCGCTATAATAGGACGCGGTCGCACCCGCGTGCGGGTCACCGCCATGAGTCTCCGCAGGCGAGTCCCAATTGCCGCCTTCCGGTGGGATCGAGTTCCGAGCCCGCGCACTGCTGCCATCGAGGGGAAACTTGCCCCAGTGCTTTTCCTCAACATAAGTTCCGGCCGCGATATGTGTATCGCTTGAACCGATCAAACCGAATTCGAAAGGATTTACGCCCCCGTTTGCCGCAGCCATCAACCCTGCACCTAAAGTGGGACGTACAAAGCTCCCCGAGGCAGGTGTCGACAGCACATCGTTTGACCCGATGAGCACCGGATAGTGCTCAAAATCTGCCCATTCATCGTTCGGGGAAAAAAGTGGGTGGGTGTCTGAGGTCCCCTTAATTTGGGTGATTTCCACCAACGGCTCATTGCGCCGACGGAGCGCGAGCTGCTCCTCGGGGAGCGGCTCGCCCGCTTGTGTCGCTAGGGCGAACATCTCACCATTGGAAGCGTTCGAGTTGTGCGGAATGGCAAGGGCGTCATGCCCCTCCTCTCGCTGCCTATCCATCCACCGCCACAAATCAGCGGGATCAACTGAATCCAGCGTCGACATAATCTCGCTCGGCGCTGAATCGGCAAAGATTACATTGCGGTGCAAATTTAATGCGCCAGCTTCAGCAAGGTTCAGAGCCCGCATCGCTGTAAATTCATAGGCGGAAAAAGTCGTGAACTGCCCCGGCTGGTTGTGTGCCTCAGCCGCCTCAACCGTGCCCTGCCATGCAGCTGCCATCGCCTCACGATCGTTGATCTCATCGATTGGATTACCCGTGACAAATGAGATACCGATGCGTCTAAACGCCTCCCCGGGGGACACCGCATCAGCGCCAAAGATGGAGCGTGCCGTCTCTGTTTTTGAGAGCGGATGCGTGACATCCGACATTGCTCGAACGATGCCTAGGTATTCGCCGTGGTCCGTCACCGCATAGAAATCAAGCGGTTTGCCTTGGAGCTGAATTTGGAATCCCCCGTCATGGGCAATCGGCTCACCCTGAGCAAAACGGTATGCATCATCCGCCGTTCTCCTTACGCCAAAGGCGAACGCATCGAAGGAGTTCTGCGTGTGGACGTGGAGATCGCCGAACAGGGCTCGCCGCTGAACTGCCTCGCCCAAAACCACGGGTGCCGTCGCAGGTCCAGCAGAATTTGGCTCAGCATCTCCAGGCTGAGTTTGACCACAAGCTGTCAAAAGGGTCGTGCTTAACGCCAAGGTAGCTGCAAAGAAGCGTGTTTTCATCGAGGACTCTCGCAGACGAATGTCGCAAGAGTGTAATTAATTGGCGTACGCTTCGACAGAAACTTTTTCACCCAATGTCACGATGAACGCACCGCGGAGTGCGCCCGGAGAAAAATCCGTCGCCTGATCCTCCGGATAAAGCCTGGCAATAGCTTGCTGAACCGCCCCGTCAATAGACTGACCATGGCAACCCGCACAAAGCGGGCCCATCATAATCGGGCGCGCATAGCGCCAGCGGCCATCCGCCAAGCGCGTTACCTGCTCTAAAACAAGCGGGTCAGCGCCGATATCAATCGCACTTTGTAAATCATCAAGGATTCGCCGCTCCGACTCTGTCGCCGCATTGAGAGGGTTACGTACCCTCAATGCAGTCCGTTTGATTGTCATATTGCGTTCCACTCCAATCGCCTGGGTGATGGCCTGAGCATCGACTTTGCAGGCGGAGAGCGCATCAGCCACGCCGTGGGACGCCATGTGTTCGCGGAGTTGCCGAGCCAGGGCACCGGCGAGAGCCTCTGTCGCTGTTCGAGCTGTCTGCATCGCCTGACGATCTGACATCAACGGTTCAGAATGCGCGGGTTGACTCACGGCACTTAGGCCACACAGACCTGTGACAATGACCCACCCTGACAATAGAGAAAGGCCGATTCGTCTGCTCAAAAGTGCCCCCTTTTACCCAATGATGCATCAAATAAACGGATGTCCCGGCTGGTAGCAACAAGGGTCTTAGATAAAAAAACGTGATGTAGATCACATCGTAAAAGTGTGACGCAGATCACATTTTTTTTCAATAGGACCGAAGAACGATATCCACTTTTCGCGACTATCGCTGCGGCATCGGCGGCAAGGTATTGGCACGCTCATGCGTCTTAAAACCGCGACTGAGGCCGGCCTAGAGACTCCCGAGAGCAGGGCTCCGGATGACCCATCAATCGGGTGATCCCCAACCGCCACTGTTCCGGCTCAATTACCCCAAGACGATAGGCGAGTTCATTAAAGCCAACGTCAGGTAGTAGCGCTGATCAATACGCTAAACGTTGTTGATCGACCGCTACTGTGGGTATCGCTGTCAGCGCATAGTTCGTGCACCACAGTGTGACGAATGGGTCGCGATGACTCACACAAATCGGTTGGCTTTGGTTATGCTACAGCCTGCAACCGTTTCGAGTGCTACAGCGTGTCATCTTTTTCGATCAATCGTCTCAATTTTTCGAATCTCCAAGGCGATTTATGGGGAGGGGTGACAGCGTCCATAGTCGCCTTGCCATTGGCGCTCGCATTCGGAGTGGCCTCGGGCGCCGGTGCGCTTGCCGGTCTCTATGGGGCGATCTGCTGCGGTCTCATGTCAGCGCTTTTTGGCGGTACTAACACGCAAATCTCCGGGCCGACTGGTCCGATGACCATCGTCTCAGCCATGCTGTTCACGCAGTTTGGTCAAAACCCCGCTATTGCTTTCACAGTCGTCATGATGACCGGCGTGATGCAAATGCTGTTTGGATTTGCTCGCATTGGTCGCTACGTTAATCTACTGCCCTACCCCGTCATATTCGGGTTCATCACCGGCATTGGCGTGATACTGATCTTCATGCAAATTGCGCCACTCACGGGCCACCCAAGTCCCGGAACTGTCACCAACGCCGTCAGCGTATTGCCCGCAGAACTGCGCGCCCTGAATCCTCATGCGTTGCTAGTCGGTGTGAGTTCAGCACTCATCTGCTTTTTCACGCCGGAGAGGATTCGCCACGTCATACCACCCCCTTTGCTCGCTTTAGTCTTTGGCACAGTCTGTGCGTTGACTTGGGCCGATATCCCTGTGATTGGCGTACTGCCCATGGGGCTTCCAACGCCCGTTATGCCGAGTCTCGATAACCTACTGCTGGGGCAAATGATCTCCACCGCCCTAGTTCTCGCCGCCCTAAGCTCCATCGATTCGCTCCTCACGTCTCTGGTTGCGGACAATGCGACAGCTACATTTCACAACCCTGACAAAGAACTCTTTGGACAGGGGCTCGGCAATTTACTGTCCGGATGGCTGGGCGGCATTGCAGGTGCAGGGGCAACCGTTCGCACCGTGGCCAATATTCGGGCGGGGGGGCGAACGCCGCTCGCAGGTGTTATTCACTCAGCCGTCTTACTCGCCATCGCAATGGGCCTCGGGTTTATATTGGCAGAAGTCCCGCATGCCGTGCTTGCCGGAATTCTGACCAAAGTGGGGATCGACATTATTGACTGGCGATTTATTCGGCGGTTACGCAACACCCCGCGCGCCGACCAAATACTGATGCTGACCTGCCTGTTTTTGAGTGTATTCGTCGATGTGATTACCGCTGTGGGTATCGGCATCGTTCTCGCCAGCCTCACCTTCGTCAAACAAGCCGCCGACATCCAATCTGAATCGATCCGAGCGATTGCCGCGGACGATGAAGCGCACCTGCTTGATGAGGAACAGGCGCAATATCTACTCGAGGCAGGGAGCGACATTCAAATACTCCACCTATCCGGCTTAATGAGCTTTGGTGCTGCCAACGAAATGGCTCGCCGCTTTTCGCGTCTGGGCGATCACAAGGTGCTCGTACTTGATCTGTGCGATGTCTCACATATTGATGGCAGTGCCGGCCTAGAGCTAGAAACAGCAACTCAGCGCGCAATCGCTGGTGGACGCGATGTGATCATCATTGGTATGAACTACCGGGTCGCCAGAGTCCTGACCAAGCTAGGGCTTTTGGACCTCATTAAGGAGACCAAACGCTTCTCTAACAGAAGCGAGGGCTTGCGTGCAGCCCGCGATATCGCCTTGGCGCGCCGGGAAAATCAGGCATGAGCAAACTTCCGAATACCACAACAATCTTTACCACAATGTCCGCACTGGCTCAGAAAACCCGCGCGATGAACCTGTCTCAAGGCTTCCCTGATTTTCCTGCACCAGAGCCCTTGACCGAGGCCTTAGCCAGAGCGACTCGCTCTGGACTCAACCAATACGCGCCGATGGCAGGCCTGAGCAGTTTACGTGAGGCCATCGCTGCGCAATTGCAACGCTACCGACAAGTGAGCGTTGATCCGCTCGACGAAATAACGGTTGTGCCCGGCGCCACCGAGAGCATTTTTTGCGCTGTGATGGCCATGGTGAAGTCTGGCGACGATGTGATTGTGCTTGATCCACATTACGACAGCTATGTTCCGGCGATTACCCTTGCTGGGGGCCGACCCGTCCATGTTCCGCTTCTTCCAGGGTCATTTCTCCCAGACTGGCAGGCTATTGAAGCGGCCGTCACACCTAAAACACGCATGATTGTCGTCAATTCGCCGCACAATCCAACGGGCGCGGTCTGGACGGATGCCGATTTACGCAAGCTTGAGCAACTGGCCTGCGAACACCAACTTTGGGTGTGTAGCGATGAGGTTTATGAATTCTTAGTCTATGACGAACTTGAGCACCGCAGCGTGTTGCAGTACCCAGCTCTGCGCGCCCGGAGCTTTGCGCATTTTTCTTTTGGAAAGACCTTTAGTGTCACTGGGTGGAAAACTGGCTACTGCGTCGCGCCGCCGGAGCTCACGAGAGAGTTGCGAAAAATTCATCAGTTTGTGACCTTTGTCGCCGCCACACCCATTCAAGCAGCGCTTGCCCAATTTATGCAAGAACACCCCACCTACCCTGATCTCTTGCGTGCCCAGTACCAGGCGCGCCGCGATCGTTTTTGTAGTGCCCTCGCGCAATCTCGATTTCAACTAACACCGAGCCAAGGCACCTATTTTCAGCTCCTAGACTACAGCGCAATATGCGAGGATTCGGACACAGCACTGAGCATCGAGTGGACGGAGTCTAGAGGCATTGCCTCAATTCCCGTCTCAGTATTTTATGCGCAGCCGCCAGCGCAAACGCTGCTGCGCTTTTGCTTTGCCAAGACAGATGAGACCCTCGACGCAGCGACGGATATTTTATGCAAAATTTAGCGGTAACACTGACTCAATGCGAATTGGCCTGGGAAAGCCCAGAGGACAACCGAGCACAAATTGGCGATCTTATCCGAGCGCAGGCCCACGGTACCGACATCGTTATTCTGCCGGAAATGTTCACAACGGGCTTCTCTATGAACGCGATTGGCAATGCCGAAGCACCTGGAGGACCTACTGAAATTTGGATGCATGCGCTTGCTCAGGAGCTGGACTGCGCGGTGACAGGCAGCATCGCTGTCGCAGAGAACGGCACCGTGTTTAACCGTATGCTGTTCGTCACACCGGAACAAGTGGTGACTTACGATAAACGTCATTTATTCAGAATGGCAGGAGAACATCGCCGCTATGGTGTGGGCCAGCACCGTGTGGTCACCTCATGGAGAGACTGGAGGATCAAGCTTGAAGTCTGCTACGACCTCCGCTTTCCCGTGTTTTCGCGCAACCAAAACGATTTTGATGTCGCTATTTGGGTCGCCAACTGGCCGGCAGCGCGAGCAGACCATTGGCGGACCTTGCTTAAAGCGCGAGCCATCGAAAATGCAGCCTACTCGGTCGGCGTGAACCGCGTCGGTCAGGACGCCAATGGCCTCGATTATATCGGCGACAGTCTCGTCTTCGATGCGCGTGGCCAAACCGTTGCTGACCTCGGCAACGCTCGTGGCTGTCACACTGCGACCTTGGATGCAGTCGCTTTAAAAGACTATCGCGATGCCTTTCCAGTTCATTTAGATGCTGATGATTTCACACTCAACTTAAGCTGAAACCTCAAAAACAACGCGCACCTCGTCATCGATAGCAATCCGGCCTCCGACGAGAATACGCGCGCACAGCCCGCCGTGTCCGAGCATAGCGGCGTACCCCCCTACGCCGAGCACCTCTTCCATCCGCGAGCATGGGTGACACAACTCTGTCGCTTCCAACAACGCCTCTCCGACCTGAAATCGCTGATGGCGCAAACCATTCAGATTGATTCCAGACACCACAATATTGCGACGCAGAAGCTGAGGATCAATGGCATCTCGCCCTAGGAAATGCGCGGTAGCAGCAATAAACTCCTCGGAAATCACCGTAACTTGACGACCCGACCCTGGCGTTTTGTCCATGCGATGGTCGCCATCGAGGCCTCGCTCGGCAATCGCCATGGCTGTGTCAACTGACACCACATCGCCCCGACGCCCCGATCGAAGTCCAATCCACGACACCGTTCCGGGGCGCAAATTCCTTGCATAACGATCTAATGGGCTTGGTCGTTTACTCACAGCTTGGCCTCCACAGTCGGCAGGAATCAGTATACGGTGCTTCGTCATAGTTGTGACACAGCATGTCTCAGTTTACTGTGGAGGAACTTGAGAGAAGAGAGGTCAACCGGTGTCGTCCATAATCGCTCGCTCAACACCGCCACATCGCAATTTATGCACCGATTGTGGCGTGAGTCGCACATCAGCACCGGAACGCTGCGCCAGCGCCTGCCAATTTATACGCCCCGACTATCCCAGCTTGGAAACACGGCATCACGGTCGCCAGCGCGATCTAGAGCGCCCCGACGAACTTTTTTTTGGCGTCTTCGAACAGATGGCACAAGCTCGGCGCACACCAGTGGCTGAAGGTGCGCAGTGGACAGGCTTGACCACAGGCTTCGCAGAAAAATTGCTCGATTCTGGAACAGTGTCGGCGGTTGTTTGCATTGGTCCGGCCATGGATGATCCTTGGCGACCCGAAACCCGTACCATCACCCGAGCTGCTGACATGGCCAGCTGCCGCGGCATGCGCATGGGCTACGCGCCGCTGCTCTACGAGGTTGAACAAGCTATTGCATCAGGCCATCGGAAGATTGCTGTGATCGGGATTCCTTGCCAGGTCTATGCAATTCGTTCTCTTCAAAACACCTGGGATATCGACCAGCTCTATGTCATCGGCACCCCCTGTTCTGACAATACGACCACCGAACGATTTCACGAATTTCTGAATCTGCTCGATCCTCAGCCCGAACGGATCAACTACTTAGAGTTTCTGCCCAACTTCCATGTCGAGCTACGGTACGTTGGGGGAGGCGTTAGAAGAATCCCATTCTTACAACTTCCGATCGCCGATCTGGCACCTGATTTTTTCCCTCTCACCTGTCGAACCTGTGTGGATTACAGCAATAGCCTTGCGGATATTACCGTCGGCTATATGGGCGGCGGCGGAGAGGACCAGTGGCTCGTCATTCGCAATAGCAAAGGAGAGCACCTCCTTGAGCTCATGGGTGATGAACTTGTTCTGAAAACACCCCTGAGTCGCGGCGCTCGCAGAAGTTCAGTGGCTGGGTTTATTGCCAATACCGAGCGCGCTGCGGGCGGCTTGCCCCTACGTCGCATGCCTCAATGGTTGCGACCTATCATGGCCAAGATCATGCCGATCGTCGGGCCAAAGGGGCTCGAATTTGCGCGCACTCGAATTGAAATGAAAGCTGCTGAGACACTGATCCACTTGCGCGCGAGCGCCCCCCAGCGACTGAAGACGATGGTCCCGAGAACAATCTGGCAGATCATGAAGCCCTATGGATTTACCGCCCAGCCCGAGGAGCTGATGTCAAACGAGGAATCACTATGAGCGACCTAACCATCGAAATACTCGGTGCAATCCTGCATATCCGACTCACGCGACCACAAAAGCTCAATGCGCTGACGCCGGACATGTACACTCACCTAGCGAACGCCTATGGACAGCTCAATCGAGACAGCACGCTGCGGGTTGCCGTTTTGTCGGCGGAGGGCGACCACTTCACCTCGGGGCTTGAGCTCGATCAGTGGGGTGATGTCTTTGCGGGTGGATCACCCTGGCCT
>Ga0181582_10004442_pt1 | contig 11339 bp, 8 predicted proteins | sample 071ome_32_FD_132438 | JGI IMG/M metagenome (GOLD analysis project Ga0181582, IMG submission 132438) | Coastal salt marsh microbial communities from the Groves Creek Marsh, Skidaway Island, Georgia - 071405AT metaG (megahit assembly) | ecosystem: Environmental > Aquatic > Marine > Intertidal zone... | reverse complement strand
TCATCTGCTCGATGTCATTAGGGTTAATTGAATTTAAAACAGAAGCATCATCCGTTTGCACTCCATCAATCACATATAATGGATCGGTATTGTTCGAAGTACCAAATCCACGAATCACAATTTTTGGAGCCGCTCCTGGAGAGTTGTTACTCACTACAGTAACCCCAGAAACACGACCCTGCAGAGCCTCTGCAGCATTGGTCATCGGTGTTTTAGCTGCTTCACTAACGTCTACAGAAGCGACAGCACCGGTGATCGATCCTCTTTGCTGAGTACCATAACCGACTACCACAACTTCTTCTAGAGCGTTACTAGCTTCTAAAGTCACATTAATCGTATCAGAATCTCCTACAGTTACCTCTTTCGAGTTATAACCTACATAAGAAAACACTAATACATCTCCTGAGGCAGCATCAATGGTATAATTACCATCAAAATCAGCAAAAGTACCGTTCACGGTTCCTTTCACTAGAACTGTTGCTCCAGGTAACGGTCCGTTTTCATCCGAAACGGTACCAGAAATCTGTTGTGCACTAACAAATCCATAGCTTAAAACAGCTACAAACAGTAATGCATACTTAAGAAAGTTTAATTTCATAAAGTTTAGTTTTAGTTAAAATTTAATTTAGTTTGTTCATAACGTTTTTCTATAACGTTATAGTTTCCTGAACAATTATATAAAAAATATTTTATTAATGCGTAAAAAAAACACAGTAATTGTGTAATAATTTGTGTTTAGTTTTCTTTTGTGTAAGAATGTTAAAAAAAGATTATACAAATAATGTGTTTTATATACACATTCTTTTAAAACTAGGTGATACAATTGATTTAAATATTTAAATACCTAAGAATTGTAAAACTCCATTTTTTTAAGTACACTTACAATTCATTTTGATAAGAACGGTTTTTTTAACCTTTAAATCAAATAAACCTAAAACCACATACCTTAATAATAAATAACTATAAGGTTATACTTTTATAAAGTTAAAATCATGAAGAAAATTCTCGCTTTCATACTTTTGAGTTTTACACTCTTTTCATGCTCGAACAAAAATTCTAAACTTTTCGAATTAGTCGATTCCGATCACACTGGAATCGATTTCAACAACCAAATCAAAGAAACCAAAGATTTCAATGTTTTAACTGATGAATATATCTTTAACGGCGGAGGGGTCGCTGCGAGTGACTTTAATAACGACGGAAAGATTGATCTATTTTTTACTGGAAATCAAGTTTCTAATAAACTTTATATCAATCAAGGTGATTTTAAATTTGATGATGTCACCGAAAAAGCAGGACTCAATTCCTCTGATTTTTGGTCAACTGGAGTTGCTGTTGCGGATGTCAATGCTGATGGATGGCAAGATATCTTTGTGTGCGCATCCATGTACGAAGGCAAAAAAGCTAATAAACTCTATATCCATCAAGGTTTAGACTTCAACAACCAACCTGTATTTAAAGAAATGGCTCAAGAATACCACTTATTTAATGACAGAAACTCTATGGCTGCGCTCTTTTTTGACTATAACAAGGACGGACTTATCGATCTCTATGTGCTCAACAATGAGATAGAGCAGTTTAGTCCCACTAATTATAGAGCTAAAATAATAGATGGTTCAGCAAAAAGTACAGACCAATTATTCAAAAATATGGGTAATGGCACCTTTAAAGATGTATCACTTGAAACTGGAATTACCATCGAAGGTTTTGGCCTTGGAATTGCAGCTCTTGATATCAATGAAGACGGATGGACTGATTTATACATTTCAAATGATTATTTAAGTAATGATATACTCTATATCAATCAAGGAGATGGAACCTTTAAAAATGAAATGAGCACATACCTCAAACACCAATCTAAATTCTCTATGGGTAATGATGCTAATGATTTCAACAACGATGGAGTTATCGACATCATCACTGTAGATATGCTTGGTGAAACTCAATACCGCAAAAAAACAACTATTAGCAGAACAGATTATCAAGACATCATTCACAATAACCGCTGGGGTTATGAATTTCAACATTCAAGAAACATGCTCCACAAAGGAAACCAAAAAGGAATTCCCTTCAGTGAAATAGGAATGATGGCAGGAATTTATCAAACCGATTGGAGTTGGAGTCCTCTATTTATGGATGCCGATAATGATGGTTATAAAGATTTATTTATCACCAATGGATTTCCTCGAGACATTACCGACTTAGATTTTATCAACTTTAAATTTGAATACGAGCGTTATGCAAGTCATGAAATCTTATTAGATTCTATGCCATCTGTGAAAATCCCAAATTATGCTTATAAAAATAATGATAGCTTTCATTTTGAGGACAAAACTAGTGAATGGGGTATTAATATTCCGTCATTTTCAAATGGAGCAGTTTATGCGGATCTAGATAATGATGGTGATTTAGATTATGTAGTTAATAATATTAACGACGAGGCGTTTGTATTTAAAAATAATTTAAATCAAGAGAATAAACCCATTTCAAACCACTTTATTAAAGTAGAACTCAAGGGGCCAAAAACAAATCCTAATGGCATAGGCTCTCAAGTTCAAATTAGGACAGCTGAAGGAAAAAATCAATATTACAATCAATATCTTACAAGAGGATTTATGTCCAGTATTGATCCGAGAATCAATTTTGGTATCGGAAATGAAAATCTTGTCAAATCAATCACTATAAGGTGGCCTGATGGAAAAACCCAAGAATTAAAAAATATTTATGCAGATCAAATTGTAACAATCAATTACAATGAAGCTACCATACCCGATTTCAAAACAAATCAAACTGTAAACAGTAAAACTGTTTTCAAAGAAGTTTCAACTGAAAAAAATATCAACTACATTCACAGTGAACAAGACTTTGACGATTTTAACATCCAACGTCTCATCCAACACAAAGTATCTCAATCTGGACCCTGTATAGCTGTAGCAGATATAAACCAAGATGGCCTTGAGGATTTTGTATTAGGATCTTCTGAAAGCCAATACCCTTCTGTATATTTTCAAGAGGCTGATGGAAGTTTTAACACGAGATTTCTTTTTGAAGATAAAACGTATTTAGACAATATAGAAGAGTGTATTCGCCCTGTAGACCTGGAAAATGATGGAGATTTGGACTTTGTAATAAGTTCTAAGCAAAATTACTATATGGACCAAAGTAACTATTTTGCAATCAATGACGGAAATGGTTCCTATAGTATACAAGCTGCGGATAAGCTTTTTGAAGGCTCTGTTATTGCAGTTGGTGACTACAATGCTGATGGTCTCCAGGATCTATTTATCGGTGGAAGTCCAAAGCTAAAACAATATCCCACCACAACCCCTTCTAAACTTCTTCTTAACCAAGGAGGAACATTTATTGACTCAGGAAATGAAATTATCAAAGATATTGATGAAATGGGGATGGTTACCGATGCCAAATGGGGAGACCTCAATGGAGATGACTTACTTGACCTTGTTGTTGTAGGTGAATTCGAGCCTATCAAAATATACATACAAGGCACAAATGGATTAGAGCGATACCATTCAAATTTGGATGAATTCAAAGGACTATGGAGCTCTGTAGTTTTATTTGACAATGATGCAGATGGTGACCTTGACATCATTGCTGGAAATATAGGAGCTAACAACTATTTACACCTCAGTGATCAAACACCAATTACCTTAGTTGCAGATGACTTTGATCTCAATGGTTCAATTGATCCCATCCTATTTAGTTTTGAAAAAGGAAGAGATAGCATCAAAAGAGCTTATCCTTACGCCTTTAAAGACAATTTAGTGGAACAAAGTCCTAGATTCAGAAGACAGTTCAAACTCTACAAGAACTACGCAGACACAGACCTCAAAGAATTTTTCAGTAAAGAAGAATTTCAAAAGGCTCAAAAGCTAACCGCTAATTTTGAACTTTCTGTTTTTATAGAAAGTCTCGGAAACCATCAATTTAAGGTCACAGCCCTTCCCCAAGAAGCTCAAATTGCCCCACTTTCAGATATGAATGTAACCGATTATAACAAAGATGGATATTACGATATTATTGGAGCAGGTAATGATTATCGTTACGAATCATTTATAGGACCATTAGACGCTTCGAATGGAATTCTACTAAGAGGAACAGGAACTGATAAATTTGAAGTTATTCCAAATAATGAAAGTGGCATCGTAATTCCTAAAGATGGAAGAGAAATTGCAACCCTTAAAAATAAAAATGGAACTGAAACAATTCTAGTAACTCAGAATAGAGACCGCTTACTTCTTTTTGAAAAGAATTAAACAAAGAGCGGTATGACACAAATAAGCCCATCTTATTAAATATGATGGGTTTATTTATTACAACTTATTCCACTCTAAGCACGACTCTCCTATATCTCGTAAGCGCAGGCAAACCTGAATCCGTTCCTTCAACAATGATATGCACCTCATCACCTGACTTTGCCTTTTTAGAGACTTTGATAGTCGCATCCACATCTGAAAACACAATAGATGCATCAGCGGTACTAACATCGGTATAATTCCAAACCCTGTGTGTGATTTGATCACCATCCACATCAGTAGAAGCATAATTCAGTTTCACTTTAGCACCTTTTTTAACAGTTTGTCTAGTGGATTCTTGAACACTAATTTGGGGAGCGTGATTGGACTCTTCGAAATCACTAACACACCAAGATGCTCTCGCTGCAAAATCATTTTGAATTGCTTCAATCCATCGTGTTTGTGGATACATTGGATCCTTTTGACCTGTTTCTGGGTTTAAATCAGCCACTAGTTCTCCATCTTCGTATTTAAATGGGTTTTCTTTTGATTGTATGAAACGGCCACCCCATCCTCCGTACCATGGATGCTTGTAATTATCAAGCCCCAAATGTACTAGATGTAAATAAGCTGGAGTATCTCCCTCGGAAATAAAGGCATACTGATCAAATGACCCCCATTGAGCATCTTTGATTTTTGAAAGATCTCCATGAATATGCTCATCATCACCTTCTTGTTTTTGACCGTCGCCATAAGAATAGTAGTTCTTAAGAAGTGGTCCGCTGTTATTGATCATCGGCCCCATGAAAGATCCTTCTAAATACTTTTGAAATTTCCCAGGAACTACACGTTTCCAGGGATAGGCAAAGGCAGCAAATTGAGAGGAGTTGTAATACACTCGAATATCTGGCCAACTTTTAGAAATGTAGTCCCTGTAGGTAGCATCTTGATCCATAATGGTATATATGATGGATTTATCCGTAACCGATTTATGAATCGCTTTCCAATTTTCAGTATGAGCATATTCTTCTTCAATGGATTTTAATGCTCTAGCAATTGTATTGGTTCCACCCCAAGCTTGTAAGTACAATTCATCAATATCGTCTTGAAGTAATTTGTTTTTGATCCACTCAGATCCCAAAGTGATTTTTTCCATTTCCCCTTCGAATTCGACATTACCCACTCGCACCATGGACATTAACTTTTCAGGTGTTGGATAGCTTGGATCGTGCTTAATTAAGTTGTCATATACTCGAGCGTAATCTAAAATCAGTTCTTGCATCCAATTCACCCCTGGCCATCTTAAATCTGTTTGTGCTCCATATATCTCTTTGGTCATGGGCATTTCAGAAACAAATTTTGTCCCCAATCCGTCACCACTGTAATGCCACATCGAACTCGAATACACCAATCCCACAATATCAAATTCATTAGAATACAACAACATGCGAATAAAGGTATCCACATCATCGATTTCCCCATCGGTAGTTATGATGGTCTTAACACGCTGTTGTGAACTCATAGTTAAAGAAATAAGAGAGAAAGATGTTACAATAAGGAATTTAAAAATTGACTTCATTTTTTTAATTTCAAGGAATTATAAACATAAATAATCACAAATAATGATCGCTCAAAACAAATATACAATTATTAATGTGTTATTAATACACAATTTATTATATTCATAACGTAAACCAAATCCACAAACCCGTTCATTCAACTATCACTCACCCTATAATTATGAATTCCAAAATCTTAAAAGACATTACGATTCTATTGATAGGAATCATTAGTTTATTCGGTTACGCTCAAAAGCCGATTCAATTAAAAGTAGAATACCCTTCAAATCCCATAGGAATCGATGTAGTGCAGCCACTCTTTAGTTGGCAAATTCAAACAGATCAAACTAAAAAAGGTCAATTACAATCCGCTTATCAAATTCAAGTATTCAATGAGCAAAAAGAATTGGTTTGGGATAGTAAAAAGGTAATTTCAAATAATTAATAGCTACATTCGTAAACAAGATCAACTTCTATGTTAACTGCCATTTTTATAATAGTAGCACTATTGATCCTGATTCTAACCAGAATCACATCCGCTTTAACGGCGCTCATTGTGGTGCCAATTGCGGGTGCTTTATTGGCTGGATTTGGCTCAGAAACTGCAAACTTTGCAATCAGTGGGATTAAAAATATCGCCCCAATCACTGCCATGTTTATTTTTGCAATCCTATTTTTTGGAGTGCTCACTGATGCAAAAATGTTTCAACCCATCATTGAAATCATCTTAAAAAAAGTGGGTAAAAATCCCATCAAAATAACCGTAGGAACCGGTATTTTATCAATGTTAGTTCATCTCGATGGGTCTGGAGCAGTCACTTTTTTAATTGTAATTCCTGCGATGCTACCACTGTTCGAAGAACTCCAAATGGACAAAAGAATCTTAGCTGCTGTTGTTGCATTAGGAGCTGGAACCATGAATATGGTACCTTGGGGAGGACCAACACTAAGGGCAGCATCTGCACTCAATATAGAAGTCGCTACCCTATACCAATCACTGATGGTCCCTCAACTAATAGGTATAGTTTTTGTATTACTCATAGCTGCTTTTTTAGGAAAAAAAGAAGCCAAACGATTAAATTACAAAGCGATACCATCCAATGAAATTCATCCTACCAGTAAACTAACCAAGAAGGAAAGAAGTTACTTTAGCGTCAATATTCTGCTCACGATTGTCGTCATCTATTGTCTTGTCAAAGGAATTTTACCACCAGCTATCGTTTTTATGTTAGGGACCGTACTAGCCCTTAGCATCAATTTTCCAAAGCTAAAAGAACAAAAAGAACGCATCGATTCTCATGCAAAATCAGCCTTACTAATGGCGAGCCTCCTAATTGCTGCCGGGATTTTTACAGGGATTTTAAAAGAATCTGGAATGATCAATGAACTTGCTGGCGGAATTGTTGCTGTAACTCCACAACAATTGGGAACTCATATTCCTGCGATCCTAGGTATCATCAGCATGCCCTTGAGTTTGTTTTTTGACCCCGATTCCTTTTATTTTGGCGTACTCCCAGTATTGTCAGAAGTTGGAGCTACCATGGACATCACCCCTATTCAAATGGCACATGCATCACTTATGGGGCAAATGACCACTGGTTTTCCGCTCAGCCCTCTCACCTCTTCGACATTTTTATTAATTGGTTTATGTGGTATTGATTTAGCACAACATCAAAAATTCACATTCAAGTATGCGTTTTTAATTAGTGTAGTGATGACTTTGAGTTCCCTACTTTTAGGCTATTTGCCAATTTAATATGAAAAAGCAAAAAGCACTCATACGAATCGGTTCAGGAGCTGGATATTCAGGTGATCTTATTCAACCCGCAGTTCAATTGACAGAAGAAGGGATGATCGATTACTTAATTTTCGAATGTCTTGCAGAGCGAACGATTGCACTTGCCCAGCTTCAAAAGCTAAAAGACCCTCTATTGGGTTATGATCCACTTTTAGAAGAACGAATCACAGCAGTTCTACCGATTTGTGTTAAAAAAAATATTAAGATCATCTCCAATATGGGCGCTGCAAATCCCGTAGCAGCAGCAGATAAAATTATTGAAATCGCTAAGCGATTAAAAATTAACAAATTGAAAGTGGTTGCCATTAGTGGAGACGATGTGATTAATGTGATCAAAGATCAAGATTACAAACTCATCGAAAGTGGAGATTCCTTATCAGTACTAAAAAATCAACTCGTATCTGCTAATGCGTATTTGGGGCTTCGACCTATTGTAGAAGCATTGAAATTAGATGCTGACATCATCATTACTGGAAGAGTTGCCGACCCAGCTTTATTTATGGCACCGCTGTTTTATGAATTCAATTGGGATCTCGATAATAGCGATTTATTAGGTAAAGCCACTGCCATGGGGCATTTATTAGAATGTGCAGCTCAAGTTTGTGGCGGCTATTTTAACGATTTCGACAAAAAACAAGTACCCAATCCTCAAGCGATTGGATTTCCTATTGCTGAAGTTACTTCGGATGGACATTACACCCTAACAAAGGTCCCCAATAGCGGAGGAATCATTAACAAAGCAACCTGCACTGAACAATTGCTTTACGAAATACACGATCCAAAAAATTATATCACTCCAGATGTGATTGCTGATTTTACATCTGTTCAATTTAGAGAATTAGCTCCAAATCAAGTTGAGATCAGCGGAGCAACAGGCGCAAAAAAAACAGGGAAATTAAAAGTTTCTTTAGGCTATAAAGACGGATATATCGGTGAAGGACAGATGAGTTATGGTGGATATCAAGCAAAAGAAAGAGCAAGTCTCGCTCTAAAAATCATCAAAAGCAAACTACATCATTTAGGTTTGAGCAAATACGATGCTAACTATGACCTCATCGGCATCAATTCGCTTTCAAAAGATCACGGCAAGGAAACTTCTGACGAGATTCGAATCAGAATCGCGCTACGAACTAAAACTAAAGAAGAAGCAATTATGGTAGGTCAACAAGTAGAAGCGCTGTATACTAATGGCCCAGCTGCTGGAGGAGGAGCCTCCAAGAGTGTTAAAGAAATTATAGCGGTCCAATCCATTCTAATTGATGAAAATTTACCAACTATTCAACTCACCTCCAAAACTATTGAATCATGAAATTAGGTGATATAGCACATTCAAGAGCAGGTGATAAAGGAAACATTTCGAATTTGTCACTCATCCCATACAATGAATTGGATTATTTGTTTTTAAAAAAACAAATTACTGAAGAAAAAGTAAAAGCTATTTTAATGAACGAATCAAAGGTTCGGTTACTCGGTATGAATTACCTCATCTTCACGCATTTAATTTTGTTTTGGAAGCTGCTTTGTATTCAGGGGTTACGCGATCTTTGGCATTAGATCCTCACGGAAAGACATTGTCTTCTATCTTTTTGATGATGGAAATTGACCCTGAAGAATACCGAAAATATCGTCACCTAAGCTTATCTAAAACTTCAGATAATCATTGAAAAACGGAAGTACAGAATTTGGAATTCTACCGTCAATCGTATAGATACCGCTGGTATGAGTTCCTATATATTCTTCAGCAAAATGCTTGATTCCCAAATTTTCTAAACGCTGACTAAACATTTCACATTGTTGCGTAAAACGCAATCCTGCATTTCTTCCCCAATCCATTTTAATCGCAGTAAGTTTTTGTAGATTTTCTAAATGATCCTCTAACATATATACGGGCATATTCTTTTGCCACTTCTCCAGTATTTCTTTGTGAACAATTAATTCATCCCCTTGATATTCAAAAGGCATATCACAATAAAAAGGGGGGCGATTGGCATTGGAAGACCAAGATTTTGCAAATGCTAACATCACATATGAAAAATAATGAGATGGTTGAATATCCTCGTAGGATTTGTATTTTGATAGCACTTTAAATGTATCACTATTCGGTCCGTATTCCCGAACTACATCTAAGGCACCAGGGCTGATAGCGTACACACTACTAAAAACATCGGGGTGGCGCATTGCAATTTTTAAAGCGCCATACCCTCCCATACTATGACCCGTGATCCCCCTGCTTGAAGCATTTTTGATGGTTCTGTAGTTAGCATCCATATAGGAAACCAAATCAAAGGCCGTAAAATCTTCCCAGCTTCCAAAGTCCTTAGAGTTCGAATAAAAACTTCCGAAGTAACTCGTCTTTTGATCACTGACAACCAGTATAAAAGGCTTGATTTTTTTTTGTTCAATGGCATGATCTAGTGCTACTGAAAATTCATTTAAAACAGTGTGATCTGAAAAGAATCCATGTAGGAAGTAGATCACAGGATACGAATGTTTTGCAGCATCGTAATCAGGTGGCAAATACACAGCTACAGCTCTTTTAGGAGATTCTCCCATTTTATTCTCCAAAGCTTTAGAATATAAACTATCGAGAACAACTCTTCCTTTATTTTGAGCGAATAAAGTGGTTGAAACAAGAACGAGAAGTAGCAGTACTTTTTTCAATTTAAAAATTTAAAAGAACGAAGCGATTCCATTTTGAAGTGCCTCAGCGTATTTTTCTTCGTGGAACGTATACAAATACGGAGCCCTGTGAGCTCCAATATTTCGCTGTTCCTCCAATTTGACTAGGATACCCGATTTCATGATCTTCTTTGAGAAGTTTCTACGATCGATCGACTTCTCTAGAATGGTCTCATACAACGCCTGAATCTCTGGCATGGTAAATTTCTTTTCAAGCAGCTTCTTACCAATCGGATAGTGATCCACATGATATCGAAGGGCAATTAAAGCATCCTTAATCAGTTGATTGTGATCGTAAAGTAAATCAGGGATTTCATCTAATGCAAACCACTGACAATCTTCATCAACAGGCCCTAATTTAACTTCAACTTTAGAAAACTCCGTTAAAGTGTAATAACCAATAGACACAAAGTAAGAATCAATAATATTGACTTCTTTCTGATTAAAAACATAACTGTTATAAACCTTTTCTTTATCGATTCTGGAATCCTTGTTTCGCTGTGGATCCCCATAAGTTTTGAACTGATTTAAATACAATTGATCAAGACCAGTGCGTTCGTTCGCAACGCGTTTAGCTGCAGTTAAAATCGACTCGTCTTGCTTCACAAAACCACCAGGCAACATCCAATATCCATGGTCTTTAAGCTTCATCAAGAGTACTTTGAGCTGTTTGTTGTGATATCCAAAAATCACATTGTCGACTGACAAGTGACTTAAATAACTAATTGATTTCATGCATGTTGATTTGGTATTGCAAGTTAGTGAAAAATATCAAAATAAATGATTATATTGTGTAACAATTACACTATATTGATTTTTATTATTTGACAATTTCAAATTTTTAAATAAAACTTGTTACTAAAATTTAACAACCTACTAAACCATGACAAACAAGCACCTATTTTCTTTTGCAATAGCACTACTCACAACAATGAGCACCGTGTTTGCACAAGATATTTCATTCGGTAATGACACTGCTATTGCAAACACGAATCACGGAAAGGTTCGAGGATTAGTTCAAGAAGGAATATACTCCTACAAAGGAATTCC
>Ga0181582_10004441_pt1 | contig 11340 bp, 10 predicted proteins | sample 071ome_32_FD_132438 | JGI IMG/M metagenome (GOLD analysis project Ga0181582, IMG submission 132438) | Coastal salt marsh microbial communities from the Groves Creek Marsh, Skidaway Island, Georgia - 071405AT metaG (megahit assembly) | ecosystem: Environmental > Aquatic > Marine > Intertidal... | reverse complement strand
TCGTTCGCAATGAGAAGGTCAGGGGTTCGACTCCCCTCGGCTCCACCATTCCAATCCACCTTCCCTCTTTTTCCTGCCAGTCCTGTCCCTACGCCCCGACTTCATCGACCCACTTCTTCAGCGCTTCCAGATCCACCGAATATTGGAAGCTGTAGTCGTTCTCGAAGACAAAGGGGCAATGCTTGAAGCCGACCACCTGAGCGATCCAGTCAAGGAAACCATCCATTCCGAAGCGGGTGGGCATGATCGGCACCACCTTGCAGCCCGGACGGCAGAAGACCGCGTTGGTGAAGGCACTGCCAAACATCCCTGACACAGCCTCCGCCTCATGAAAGAGCTGCACCTGTTGGCCAAATGTCAGTCCGACGGGGTCCACCAGCACCCAGCCTCTTTCCTCAAAAAATTTCTCCAACTGGGCCGTATTCGAGGCTTCCCGTGAAAGCCCCAGCCGACGAAGGAAGAATCGCTTGGGTCCCGAGTAGTTTTGGTCACGCTTCGGAAGGAACTCCCTTCGCAGGAAATCGATTCCATAGGGATTGTAACCCTGCAGCATTGAGGTGGGTGAACTGAAGTAATATTTCTCGACCAGCAGATGCTGCTCACTCGTGGGCCGACATCGGTCCCAAAGCCCAAGCAGGGAAAGGGACTCAATCTGATTCTTGTGGAGATCGGCCGGCACGATGATCTTCACGTCCTCCGGAAGTTCAGCGATGAGGGCAAGCCTCGGCAGGGCATCGAGGAGCCAGTGGGTGAAGTTCGGCATGGAAAGCCCAATCGTCCTGCCTTCCGTGGGAACCCACCTCGAAACAATACTGGTCCAGTTGCCTGTGAGCATCGTCACCTCCGATCTGCAAAAACGTCGACTGACCGGATCGTCCCGAAAACGCAGATGCCCGTATACGGATTCCAGGCAAAGAACCTTTTCCGGAAGGATCAACGCAAGACTGGAGGAAACCAGCCGGGCATCCTGATGCTCGCTCCAGAAGATCGGCCACGGCTGTTCGCGATGCTGCCTGTAGCCGCCGGTAACAAGGATTGAACCGGGATCCACTTCCGGCGTTCCCTGGTCCTCAAGAAGGATCCGACCATTCAGCTCTGAGTCGCGGGTCCGAAGCGTCTGGTAGAGGGAGACCACATCACGGGGAGGGCCAAAGGTGGGTGAATCGCCCCAAAGCCATCGGGAGGCCTCCCAGACCCCATTCATCACGGCTTTCCAAAGACTCCGGCGCATCCACCTCAACCCCCTGTGAAAGGCTGGAAACCTTCGGAGGCCCAAGGCAATGGAAGACACCTTTTTTTGCAAATCCGCAGACACGTTTGAAATCAACTCCCTCGATCACCCCACGCAATCTTCAGGATGGTTGGTTCCGCAAAGCCTCAAGTCGGAAGGCAACTTCTCCAAGGATTTTTTACGGCGCAAGGATGTTGGCCAATGACACCCCGCTTCTTGCAACCAGACGATTCCCTTCACACTGCCTGTTTGACATCACACCCTAGGAACAACACGCTTTCAGAAAGTGTTTTTCCAAAGGTTCAGCATTCTCCTACTCCTTTTGTACTCCTGTTGCGCCCAGGCACAGGAAGCACCGAAAAGCACCCTTCGTCTCTCTGCGTCTGACTGTATCAGCCGCGCGCTTTCCCTGAATCTGGACATCCAGATCGAACGACTGAACCCCGTTCTCAACCAGCTTTCCCTGGATGCCGCCTTCCAGCCTTACGAGCCGGCATTCCAGACCCAGTATCTGCGGGCCTCATCGGAATCCCCCGGCCAGGTCGATCCCGTCTCCAACCTTGTCTATCCGGGCAATGAGACCATCCGCGACATCTACAGCGAGGGCCTGACAGGCCGGCTTCCCTTCGGCATGAGCTACGACCTGAGTGTGGACTTCAGCCGGACCACCGGCAGCCGGTTCCTCCTTCCCCAATATGACTCCACGGCCAAGCTCGATCTCAGGCAACCCTTGCTGGAGAACCTACTCATCGACGCCACTCGAAGAAACATCCAGCTCAGCCGGATCTCCCTGCGCATGTCGGAAGAGGCGCTTCGGCAAAGAGTGATGGACATCGTCACCCAGGTGCTGACCTCTTACTTCGATCTCATCCATGCCTACCAGAACATCGAGGTGCAGCAACAAGGGGTGGACCTCGCACAACGTCTCCTCAACGACAATCAGCGCCGCGTTGAATCGGGCGTCATGGCTCCCCTCGACATCAAGCAGGCTGAATCCGACCTCGCTTCACGGAAGACCGACCTGCTGACCGCCAGGCAATCGCTGATTCGACAGCAGAATCTTCTGAAGCGCCTCATCTCGGATGACTACGAATCCTTCTATCAGCAACGCATCGAACCCTCCGAACAGCTTCTCTTCCTCAAGGACACCCGCGAACTGAAGGAGAGCTGGAAGCGGGCACTCGACGAGCGCCCTGACCTGATCCAACTGCGCCAGGAACTCGAGAAGCGTGACATCGAGGTCCGCTACAACAAGAACCAGGTCCTGCCATCACTGGACCTCATCGCCTCCTTCGGACTCAACGGCCTCGACAGCCAGCTGGATCGGAGTTTTGACGACATCACCCGGAGGGAGAACCCCAACTACACCACCGGATTCGTCCTCACCATTCCCCTGCGCAACAAGGCGGCCAAGTCCAACCTTCAGGCCAGCCGCGAACAGAAGAAGCAGGCGTTGCTGAACCTGAAGAACCTCGAGCAGGCAATCCTGGCAGAAATCGACAACGCCTGGCATGAGACCAACACCCAGTATCAACGGGTGAGTTCAGCAAGGGAGGCACGCCGCTATGCCGAGGCCGTGCTGGAAGCAGAGGAAAAGAAGCTCAGCAGTGGTGCCACCACCAGTTACATGGTCCTGCAGCTTCAAAGGGACCTTACCAATGCCCGTCTCATCGAGCTTCGGGCCATCGCCGACTACAACAAGGCGCAGGCCGAGTATTCTCGTAGTGAGGCCTCCACCCTTGAGCGCCATCAGATCCTGATCGAGTAGCCATGAGTTTCGACAACGACCTTTTCCATTCCTTTCCCATCGTCGGCATCCTGCGGGGCTTTGACGACGAACTGATCACACCACTGGTGGAGGCCTGCGCTGAGGCAGGGCTCGCCAATCTCGAGATCACCATGAACACGGAAAACGCCGCTGGACAGATCAAGGCGGCGGTTGAGTCAGCAGGAGGAAGGATGAACATCGGCGCAGGTACCGTCACCACACCTGAGTTGCTGGATCAGGCACTGGAAGCCGGTGCCACCTACATCATCACACCCGACGTGAATCTGGAGGTGATGGAGCTTTGTCTCGAGCGTGAAATCCCCGTCTTTCCCGGAGCCTTCACCCCAACCGAGATCCATCAGGCGTGGCAACTGGGCGCCACCATGGTGAAGGTGTTTCCAGCCAACGTGCTCGGACCGGATTTCATCGCCAGTCTAAGAGGCCCCTTCGCCGACATCCCACTCATGCCCACCGGCGGCGTCAGTCTCCAGAACCTGGATGATTACCTCAAGGCAGGCGCCAACGCCTTCGGAGTCGGATCACCCCTCTTTCACAAGGACCGGGTGAAGGCCAAGGATTGGGACTGGGTGAAAGAACAGGTGAAGGCTTTTCGGAGTTGCTTTTCATAGGTCGTTAAATTCCTATTTTGCATAAATATGTATTTGGTATTATGCATTTATGCATGAGAACGACTCTAGACCTTCCAGACCCGCTCATGCAGCAGGCCAAGCACAGGATGGCAGAGAAAGGCATCACCTTTCGCGCTTTGGTGATCCATGCCTTGGAGCAGGAGCTTTCCACCTCTAGAAAGGACTTCCAGCTCAGAGATGCTTCCGTAGGAGATCCCTCAGCGAAGAATCTTAACAGCGAGGAGATCAATCAGGCAATCGATCAACAAAGGCAGCCTTTTCCCAACAGATAATGGTCGCCATCGATACAAACCTGCTTGTTCACAGCCATCGAAGAGATTCGGTGCATCACACGGAGGCCTTCGACTGCATACAGAAGTTAAGCCGCGCATACACTCCCTGGGCAATTTGCTACCACAGCCTTGTCGAGTTCTACGGCATCGTCACTCATCCAAGAATCTGGTCCCAAGCATCAACACCTGAAGAGGCAAAGGATCAAATCGACGCATGGAGCGAGTGTCCGAATCTCAGAGTCCTGACGGATCAAAAAGAACAACTGAACGAGCTCCTCGGTTTGGCTGTAAACGGCAAGGTAAATGGCGCCATGATTCACGATGCACGAATCGCATCCTGCTGTCTTTCCAACGGAGTCAACGAACTCTGGACCGTTGATCGGGATTTCAGCCGTTTTCCACGACTGAAAACGAGAAACCCACTGGTTTGAAGATTTTCTCTTAGTCCTTCGAAAGCGCAACCAATCCTAAGCCATGATCTTCTGGTAGGCTTCGCCTTCGTTCATGTCGATGCGCTCGGGGCGGCCTTTGTGGGGGAAGATGAGCTTGGTGTGATCGACTCCCATGATGCGCATGATGGTGGCGTGCAGGTCGTGGACATGGAGTCGTTCCTCAACGGCATGGAGGCCGAGGTCATCGGTGGCGCCGATGACCTGCCCTCCCTTCACACCACCGCCGGCCATCCACATGGTGAAGCCGGTCGGGTTGTGGTCGCGGCCATCGCCCTTCTCTGACATCGGGGTGCGGCCAAACTCACCGCCCCAGACGACGAGGGTCTCGTCGAGCAGTCCGCGTTGCTTGAGGTCCCTGAGCAGGCCTGCGATGGGCTTGTCGACACCCTTGCAAAGGCGTCCATGATTGGCCTCCATCTTGGAGTGGGAGTCCCAGCCACTTCCGGCACCGCTGTAAAGCTGGACGAAGCGGACTCCATTCTCAACCAGACGCCGTGCCATCAGGCAGTTCTTCCCGAAGACGGCCGTCTCCTTCTCGCTGAGTCCGTAGAGGTCCTTGATGAACTCGGGTTCGTGCTCGAGGTCGATAATGTCCGGGGCGGCCGCCTGCATCCTGAAGGCCAGCTCGTAGGACTTGATGCGGGCCTCCAGCTCGGTCTGTCCAGGGCGCAGGGACGTATGCTGCTCGTTGAGGCGGTTCAGGAAATCCAGTTTGGAACGCTGGCGCCTCACGCCCACTTCCTGAGGAGTGTTGAGATTCTGGATGGGTTCCTCGCCCGGCTTCAGGGCCACACCCTGATACTTGGCCGGCATGAAGCCGCTTCCCCAGTTCCTCGGTCCATTGACCACCTGCTTGTTGCTGTCGGTCAGCACCACGAAACCCGGCATGTCCTGGTTCTCTGTTCCCAGACCATAACTCACCCAGGCACCCAGGGAAGGACGACCACCGATCACATGCCCGGTGTTCATCTGGCAGACCCCTGCCGAGTGGTTGATGCCATCCTGCATGCAGGAACGGATGATGCAGAGTTCATCCGCCATCTCACCGACGTTGGGCATCCAGTTGGAGATCTCATGACCACACTGACCATAGCGCTTCCACTCGCGCGGGCAGGCCAGCAACGGACTCTCCTCCTCGCCCATGGCCGTGATGACCTTTCCAAAGCTGGGTGGAATGGGCTTTCCGGCCAGTTCGTTCAGGAGCGGCTTGCGGTCGAACAGGTCCAGGTGACTGGGCCCGCCCTCCATGAAAAGGAAGATCACGCTCTTGGCACGGGCCGGAAAATGAAGCGACTTGGGGATCGAGGCATCGGTGGCCGCGCCCACATCATGGGCAAGCAGGTCCGCCAGGGCCATGGCTCCAAATCCCATGCCGGAATGAGCAAGGAAGTCGCGGCGGCTTCGGGCGAGCGGATAGTGTGAAAACGGCTTCATGGAATCAGTCGAGGTAGATGAATTCGTTGGAGTTCAGCATGACATGGCAGAAGTCGGTCAGCGCCAGCTTGAGCGGACTGCTGCCGGAATCCCCCTTCTGCACCAGGTGCAGGGTCCTTGAAAGCGGCGAGCTGTCGGCGCGAAGTCCACGTTCATCGGCACGGCTGAAGCGCCACAGGCCGATGGTGTCCTTCCTGATCATGTCATTGAGATTATAGATCATCAGGTCGTCTTCCTCGTCAACCAATCCACGGGTCAGACGGACGTCGTCAATGAGCCCGTCCCAGTTGCTGACGCCCCTGGCATTGTCCCTGCCGCCAATGGTGAAGCGACGATCCGGATTAACGCAGCCGCCACGGAGGCTGTGCTTCACCACCGCCTTCTGCAGCTCAGACTCGTCATAGGACATGTCCCTTGCATGAAAGGTCACGGTGCCATTCTTGAAATCCACGGCGGCCGACACGTAGTAGGGCTTGTCCGAGGGAATCCTCAGGTCGGAGGCAACCACCTCATACTTCAACTTGCCGTAGGCATCATCGCCGATCAGCTGCACAATCAGGTTGCGTGCGCGATAGGCCGACTTGGCACTGGTCACACCGAAGTTCCAGCCGCGCGATTTCGTCGAACCATCCCACTCGGCGGCAATGGTTCGGACAGAAGCGTTTGGAAACATGGTCCTGTGGTAGATGATGGCCTCAATGGTGAAGTTGTCACCGGCAATCGGTTCATGCCCGGACTGCATGCGAAGCACGGCGTGGTTCCGGCTGTCCTTGATGTCGAAGGCCGTGCCCCAGCGCTGCATCTCCGGGTTGTCGAGGAAGGAATCCGCCTCGTTGAGCACATCCTTCTTCTCAGGCTCGATCATTCCCAGCTGGGTTTCGATGAAGTCCAGAGACGCCGTCATCTCGTCCCGGGACGCGGACCTGCCCATGCAAAGCCTGAAGACGTCATCCACAATCTTCTGCCGGTTGCCCTTGTGCTCATCCATCATCTCCGAAGCCATGGAAGCAGCCCGCTTGGAGGTCCAGGCACCGTTGATCATCAGGAGCGACTGGATGGCGGTGGTCGTCAGGTTACGCTTGGACTGCGAAGAGAAACCCGTGGGTGCATCAAAACTTTCCAGCAGGGGATCAGGCGAATTCCGGAGCAGGCGTGTGAAGACCGCCCGATAGGGATCATTGGCGGAGTTGCTTCGTCCGCTTTCCTTGTCCTTCAGCTCACCACTGACGGTCAGCATGGCATCCCTGATTTCCTCGGCCCTGAGGCGCCGTGCAGGAAATTTCCAGAGAAGCCGGTTTCCGGGATCCGTGTTCATCGCGAGCCCGGCCACCTCATTCTGCGATGCCTGCCTGAAGGTGGCGGACATCAGGATCTGCTTGTGCAGGTGCTTCAGGCTCCAGCCGTTCTCAACGAAGTCCTTCGTCAACCAATCCAGAAGCTCAGGATGGGACGGCGCCTCACCCAGCCGTCCAAAGTCGCTGGTATTGGCGGCCAGTCCGGTTCCGAAATAATGCTGCCAGATCCGGTTGACGATGACCCTTCCGGAAAGGGGATTGTCATCGCGGGTCAGCCAGTTGGCCAATGCCAGCCTTCGGCCAGAAGACCCTTCACGTGCCGACAAAGTCGCATCGATCTTCATCGGATCCTTGTCGAGGATCGACAGGATACCTGGAGCGATGGCCTCCTTGCGACGATCCCCCGGAATCATGGCCACCGGAATCCTGCCAGGCGCATCCGTCGCAAGCATGCCTCCGGGAAGGTCCTTGGGTTTCGTTGCCTGCAGGTCCTGCAGATCCTTCTTCAGCTTCTCCCATTCCTCATGCTTGTCCTTGGGAATGCCATTCTTGAGCCGTGAGTATTCCCAAAGAACCTGCCGGTAGACCAGGTCGGCAATCTGGTTCTCGTAGGCGGTGCGTTCCTCAGCAGGCTTGTTGTACATCGCCTGAACAGCATCGGGAAACCTTGTGACTGCGGCATTCTCCATCTTCTTGCGGGCCGGCCCCTCCAAAGCCTCCAGCCTGGCAAGGAAGTCGGCGTTCTTCTCTTCCCACTTGGCAAGGACGGCCTGGTGATCGGCAATCTCCTCCTCGGTCGCGAGCGGGATGTCGTCACGCCAGATCATCGGCTTGAAGAAGGCCTGGAGCCGGTAGTAGTCCTTTTGAAGAATCGGATCGAACTTGTGGTCGTGGCAACGTGCGCAACCCATGCCCATCCCGATGAAGACATCACCCACGGTATCAGTGAGCTCTTCCTGGATCAGCTTCCACTGGCCCTCGGCATCGCGGAGATTGTACTCGTAGACACCTAAACGGAGAAAACTGGTCGCCACCATGACCTCAGGATCATCCGGCGCAATTTCATCTCCCGCGAGCTGCTCCCTTACAAACTGCTTGTAGGGCATGTCCTCGTTGAAGGCCTTGATCACATAATCCCGGTAGCGCCATGCCTCGTCACGGTAGGCGTCCTGTCGATAGCCATCACTCTCGGCGTAGCGGACGACATCCAGCCAATAACGGGCCCAGTTCTGGCCGTAGCGGGGATCCTCCAAAAGCCGATCCACCAGGTCCTCGTAGGGCGTCGTGCTGGTATCATTGACGAAAGCCTCCACCTCTTTCGGGGTCGGAGGCACTCCCAATATGTTGAAATAGAGCCGACGGACCAACGTCCTTCGATCCGCCATGGGAGCCTGCGAAAGCTTGGCCTCCTTGAGCTTATCCACCACAAACTGATCGACCGGGTTCAAGACCTTGGCCGCCTGATCAGAAATCCTGGGCGGTTTCACTTCCTTCACAGGCTGGAAGGCCCACCAGTTCCTGTCCTCGTCCGAGAACACATGTCCTTTTGATCCGGATCGCGTGCCCTTCGCGGTCTCCGGCCATGGCATGCCCATGGCGACCCATTTCTCCAGGGCTTCCACCTCATGGGACTTGAGGGCCTTCTTGGGGGGCATCTGAAGATCGGGGTCCTCACGCCGGACCACCTTGATCAATAGAGATTCCTCAGGCTTGCCCGGCACAACGATATCGCCATGGCGACTTCCCTTCTGGATCGCGGAGAGGGAATCCAGCCTCAGGTCGGCCTTCTGCTTCTTTTCCCCGTGGCACTGGTAACAGTTCTCGGCCAGCACGGGCCGGACCTTCATCTCAAAGAACTTCATCTGGGCTGCCGCATCCTCACCGCGGACAGGCAGGGAGAACGCCAGTAGCAGGCCAAAAAGACCCAAAAGAGGTTTGGCAGATGGGCTGGTCCGAACTTTCTTGAGCATGGATACCGTCATCAGGCAGACGAAGACGGGAAATTGGACATCGAATTTCAAAAAAGATTTCTCGTGCATGATTTTCGGGAATTCGTGTCCAATCACAGCATCGGACCCGCCTGATGTCCAGAAAGCTGTGTGTCCATGAACCCCGAAAACCAACCCGCCCCAGACCGTTCCGAGGAGTTCCTCGTGCTGCTTGGCAAGCATGAAAGGCAACTGGCCCTTTATGTCTACGGGCTGGTCGTCGACAACAATGATGCCGAGGACATCCTGCAGGAGACCCGGATGGTGATGTGGAGAAGCTTTGCCCAGTTCCAGATGGGAACCAATTTTCTGGCCTGGGCCAGGAAGGTGGCCTTCCACCAGATCCTGACCTACAGGCGTAAGCAGAAGCGTGCGCACCTGCAGCTGAGCGACGAGATGCTGGAGCTGATGAGCACGGAAATCGAGAAACTGGCCCCTTCACTGGGATCGCAAAGGGATCGCCTGGAACACTGCCTCAGAAAACTACCCTCCGCCCACCGGACACTGATTTTGCTTCGCTACTTCGAGGAAAAGACCATCGAGGAGATGGCAGACCAGTTGAACCGGACCGAGACCGCCGTCTACCGGGCGCTCAGCCGCATCCGCCAGACCCTCCAGTCCTGCCTGACCCAATCCAATCCATGAAGCCCAATCCGAAACAACAGAAGCGGCAGGACCTCTTCGACAAGGCTTGTGATGGGCTTCTATCCGAAGCCGAATCGCGAGAGCTTGAGGACATTCTGAAGAACGACGAGGAGGCACGCAGGCAACTCGCTGGGCTGCTTGCCTGCAACGCCCTGCTCCGTCGCGAGAAATCCACCCTTGGCAAACTGGAGCAGTCCAACGGGGAGGACACATCCTCCACCACCCCTTTCCCAAAAACACGCACCCTTCTTGGCTACGCAGCCTCCGCCGCCTGCGCCGCCATCCTGGTCTCGCTGATCTGGGCCTCCTCCATTCGAAACAAGGAAGCCTCTCCTGCTACAGCTCCGATCACGCCCATGGAGCCCGACGTCGCCACGCTGACCCGCACCGTCCAGTGCAAGTGGGCAGGCAGTGAGGTCCCGACCGTCGAAGGTTCCCGAATCACGGCAGGCCAGCTTCACCTGCTTGAGGGCCTGGCCACCGTCACCTTCGACAGCGGCGCCGAGTTGATCATGGAGGCACCCGCATCCGTGACCATCATTGATGCCATGAACTGCCGCCTTCAGCACGGCACCGTCGTTGCGGACGTTCCGGAACAGGCCAAGGGCTTCACCGTGGTCACGGATGAAACCACCGTGGTCGACTTCGGCACACGCTTTGGAATCAGCGCCAGCCGGGATGGCAAATCGGTGGTCAACGTGCTGCAGGGAGTGGTTGAAGTGGAGCACCACAAGACGAAGGAAACCAAGAGACTGACCACTGGCGGCAGAATCGATTTTGGTGGCTGGACCGATGCACGCATTCCCCAGCCCGGATCCACAAGTGACAACGACCTTCGCGAACCTCCCCGTTGGAATCCCCTGATCGTCGAGAACGCTCGGGAGGGATGGCACCTTCTTTCCACCGCCTTCGGCAATGGGCGCGACACCTATGTCCGGTCCGATCCCAAGTTCGGCCCCTTCGGCGGCGAGTCCTTTTTCCGCGTCAAATACACAAGTCACAACCAGAGCCTGATCCGCAAGGGCTATGTCGCTTTCGACCTGAGTGCCTTTCGTAGGCAGGAGATCGAGGACGCCCAGTTCATCCTGCACCTGGAACCAACCGACCTCGGCTTTGCCAGCCTGGTTCCCGACAGCACCTTCACCATCTACGGACTGGTGGATGGACCAGATGATTCCTGGAAGGAGGATGAACTGAATTGGAAGAACGCCCCGGGCCACCTCGATGACCCCGTCCAGCACCTGGCGACAGACCGGTTGGTGAAGCTAGGGACAATGACAGTGGAACAGGGCGTCCAGAATGGGAGCCGCCTGATCCAGGGTCACGCCCTGGTTGATTTTCTCAATCAGGACACAAATGGTGAGGTCACCCTGGTCCTCGTTCGCGAGACGGATGAGCAGGACAACGGTGGACTGGTCCACTCCTTCGCCACGAAGGAACACCCCAGCAACACGCCTCCGCTCCTGCGTCTCAAGGTGAAATGACAATCCCCCGGAAGGCCGCCTGAAGGCGAAACGTCGAACGCGGACCTTACGATTTTTCAACAAAAGCCCCACTCCTTTCGGAGTTCCGTCTTCACATGCAGTGTGAAAACCAGCCGAAAGG
>Ga0181582_10004434_pt1 | contig 11355 bp, 6 predicted proteins | sample 071ome_32_FD_132438 | JGI IMG/M metagenome (GOLD analysis project Ga0181582, IMG submission 132438) | Coastal salt marsh microbial communities from the Groves Creek Marsh, Skidaway Island, Georgia - 071405AT metaG (megahit assembly) | ecosystem: Environmental > Aquatic > Marine > Intertidal zone... | reverse complement strand
TACGATCCGACCGTCGATCTCAGAGGACCCATACGCGTCGCCGCCGTGTCGGAAAGAAAAGTCGACTCCTCCTTGGGTATCAGCATTCCCGGCGGTCGTCTCATTGTTTTTGGCACTTCAAACTTTCTGACCAACAATCGTATCAGCGCCTCGGGCAACCTGTTCTTGGCTATGAACGCGATCAACTACGCCATCAACCGCATAGCCCAGCTAAACATCCCACCACGGCCCATCCGCAAGGTTAAACTCGACCTGAGCATGGAACAGCTTCTCCTGTCCCGCTATCTCATTTGGCTGGGACCGCCTGCTATCGTGGGTCTTCTGGGCATCCTTATGTACATCGCTAGACGGCAATAACCGCACCTATGCGCCTGAAAATCACACTGACGCTGCTCGTCATCCTACTCAGCCTTCTCACCTACGTCTTCTACATTGATCCGTGGGAAGACCGCCAGGTCCTCGGCCAAGAGGACAGCAATGCTCTGGGAGCGCTCGCTGTCGATATCGACTATTTGAGAATCTCCAACAGCGCTTCGAATCAATCATTGACACTCGAGCGCCTGGAAAATGGGTGGACGCTTACCGAACCTTACCGCTGGCCCTCCAATGCCTTCGCCGTCGAACGCATTCTGACCCAGCTCCAATTCCTAGATACCAAAGTGACCTTCGACACCAACCGACTGATTCAAGCTGGTTCTGCCTTGAGCGACTACGGTCTGGCTCCTCCTGAACTTACTCTGGAATTCGGTAGCCAAGGAAACCGCAGCTCGGTGGGCCTCGGATACGCGACAGAGGTCGGCGAACACCTCTATTTGCTTTCAGCCGATCGTTCGCAGATCCATGTAGTCGATCGAAGCCTAGTCGACAGCCTCTCCGTGGATATCGAAGACTTGAGAAATCCGAGAATCTTTCGATCCAGCATTTTTGAGGTCGATTCCTGGAACTTACAACTGAGCGAAGTCAATAATCTACGTACTCGAGTAACCAAAAATGACGACCAATGGGCATTCGAAACGCCTATTCGCACCCGAGCCGACACGCTCGAAGTGAATACGCTTCTAGGCAAGCTACTTGAGTTGAAGAGCCTGAGAATCCTCCAGCCTACGCCAGTTGACCTCGCCCTCTACGGACTGGAAGAACCCTTTCTCAGAATCGCCGTAGAATCGGATCAAACTCGCGAGGCCTTGGAAATAGGAAACACCGTTCAACCCGAACAACCATCGATTCGATACGCCAAACTCGAAAATCGCCCCACCATATTCGAAATGGAAATCGACTACCTTTCCTACGTCGAGAACGCCCAAACTAATCTCCGAGACCGACGGGTTTTCGAAATTGATACGGAGTACGCTAACTCAGTATCCTTCCAACGCGGAGGCTCAAAAGTATTCTCGCTCCAGAAATTGGAAACCGATGAATGGGAAATCCTCATACCCAACGAGAACCAAGGGCTGCAACGTCAAAAAGGCTCATCCAAGGCCGTTGAAGATGCCCTGGAATGGCTCAACCGAGTGAAGGCCGTCGCCACCAACGGCACCTCCGGATTCATACACGACGCCCCAACAGCGGCCGATTTGGAATCTTACGGCCTCGAATTTCCCGAATATTCTATCAGCGTTACCTCCAATCGGCTCAAAGACAGAGAAGAAGCGCTAGACGTGCCTCAATCGGAAACGCTGCTTCTTGGAGACCCTAATCGCGAGGACCGGGCGACTCGCTTCGTGAAACTGGCCGAAGAGGACTTCGTGTACCTGGTTTCCAATGACATCATTGAAATGATCCCCGATGAAGCGTTTCACTACAATACCCGCCAGATATTCGATTTTCCTGAGGACGCGATTGTCAACCGTCTAACGATCACGCGACTCTCCAACGGGGAGACCATTGTCGATTCCGCCATCGAGCAAGGCAACCTGCCTATCGATTTAGTCAACGCCTTAACTCCCTTGGAAATAAAGTCGTATCTGTACGATGCCTACACGTCGAATGTAAACATTGCGGGAAGGCTCCAATCTTGGGCCTATCTCCTGAATGCAACCTATCAGTGGACAAATGGAGATGAGGGACAAACAGAAACCGTAGAGCTCTATGTGTCCGAGCTTACTGGTGGCCCCTTTATGGCAGGGGGATCGATCGATGCGGATTCCGTCTTCGAATTCGAACAGGCATTCATCGACGCATTTAGCTCAGTCGTATTCGATCGGGTAATGCGAGAGGTTCCTCAAGAACCCTTCGACCCGAACACCACGCTTCCCGACGACACAAGCGAACCGGCGAGCTCCACAGTCGACTAGACTAGGAAAACCGTTGCAGTCCAAAGGTAAATCGAAAAGCAAATACGCCTGGCGCGCCGCCTGCCTGCTGTGTAAAGCCGCCATCGACTTCGTCTACACGCTCGGCGTTGTTATCCTGTCTTTGCTAATAGGCCTATTCGCTTACATTGTAACGATCGATGAGACGGATATGCCCCGGATTCTCGTCCAGCTACTCGAGAGAATACTGCAATCTCAAGGGGCCTCCATCAGCATGTCAGGGATACGGATACAACCCAGCGGGCGTATCACCATTGATCAGCCCATAATCAAATCGACGGACCTGCAATCGGAGATTGCTCGGGCCGACCGCATCAGTCTCAAGCTAAATCCGGCCCTCATTGTTTTCGGACAGGCTAGGTTGAACGAACTCTATGTGGACAACGGGTCCGTTATCGTTCCCGCCATGCTATCTCGTTCCGGACTTCCCGAGCCGCTGATCGACAAAATAGATCTTGCTGCGGAAAACACTCGACTGGGCTGGGACATCAAACGCGCGACCACCCAATTCAGCGATGCCCGTGTAACGATGACGGGTATCATCAACCTTGCTACATTCGAATTGCCTGAAAAAGAAAGAAGGGCATCAAGCCTCACTGAACAGCTTATCGCTTTCCACAAACAAGCCCGAAAATACGAGGAATACCTCGCCCAAGCCACCGGACTCGAGGCCGCTATCGCTATTCGAGCCGTAAAAAACGAGCCGCGATCCTTGAGGGCTACCATTAGCGCTCAGGCAGCTGAATGGGAGGATAGCTTTTCCGCCACTGAACTGCTGCTGACGGCTAACGCCACCGAACGATCTCCCCTCCGAATGGATGCCCAACTAGGAACGGCGAACGGTCCCCAAAACACCCGCATCCAGTCCACCCGCATCACCGCCCTTTGGAATGAATTTCCGGGGCCCGACCGATGGTTGCCCAGCTCGCTATTCTGCCAAATCGGATCAGCGGGCCAGGAATCTGCATACATCCAGAATATCTCTGCCCATATTCACCCCAAATCCCTCGCACTATGGAATGTCGAGGGCATTATTCAAATCGCCGACTCCCCTTGGGAATTCCGGGCCAGCGGCGATCTGGATTCCAAATCTGGAGTCGCCCGTCTCTCGGGCTCCCCGACCAACGGCCTTATCGAGCTCGCCGCTAGAATAGCCAAGGAACTGCCCTCCCCATTAATAATCTCACGACCTATCGAATCCATCGCTCGCTTCGATGGACAAGCTGATGTGCGGATCGAAGCGGAGTTCGAGAATTCATGGAAACCGAAATCGGCCAGGGCCTCTCTTGTGGCAGGTCAAATCACCTCTTTGGGAGCCCGGTTCGATCACGCGATTGCCGAGGCCAGTTTGCAGGGAAGCGCCGTCAGAGTCCCCAGCATTTGGCTGCGAAGCGGTCCCCAAAATGGTCGCCTCGCATTAGACTTCGACCTTGATAGCAAGCGTCGACGTCTTCTCATCGATGGTCTCTTCCATCCAAATACGGTCGATGGATGGATTCCAGAACCTTGGTGGATCGAACTATGGGATAATTTCCAATTTCCCAAGGAAGGCTTCTATTGTCTGATGGATTCCGAGCAAATCGTTAAGCGACCGGAAACCCTGCGACTAACGGGCTACGCCTTCGGTAGAAACCTAGGGCTGCGCGGCCATGCCATGGACGAGATTGAAACACGTATGTACATACGGCAACGGTACATCGATCTCTATGATTTGAGCCTGAAACGGCCAGATGGCTACGTCCGCGGAGAAAGCCAGTTTTCCCTAGCCATCGATCATCGGGACCAGAAAAATAAGCTTAGCGGCCTGTGGCTGGACGCGGAGTCGACGACCGACTTGTCTATCGGCCCAGACGTGATCTACGAGCTTCGGGAGAATGTTGAGGATATTCTCGAACCTTACGACTATAAGACTCCTCCAAAAGTTCGAGCGACTGCCTCAAGTGTCCGAAAGAAAGGCGTCTTCGAGTACGACATCGATCTGTCGATCGACACCAGCGAACCCATAGGCTACCACCACTTTCCTCTCGATTCCTTGAAAGCCGAGGTTCTCGTGTCCAACGATAGAGTCAGCATTCCTAGCATACGGGCGGATCTCGCCAACGGAGTGGTCGATGCCAGCGCCGAAGTTCGAGGCGAAGAGATTGATCTCAAAATAGCTCTCAGCGATGCCCACTTCGGAGACACTCTAAAAGCGTCGGCTATATATTTCGCCGCCAACGATGATGCCAGTGCCGCCAACGAGTTCTCCCCAAACGAGCTTTCCAATTACGGCGGCGTCGCCAGCCTTCAATTCGATGGAAGCGGTATCGTCGGAGACTCCTTGTCTTTCGATGGAAAAGGAGCGTATCAGATTTCTGGAGCCGACTTCTATCAACTGCAACTCTTTGGGGGGCTTTCCCGAGTATTCGACAACGCTGGCTTGCCAATTACCACCCTCAAGTTCGAAGATGCCAATGGCGAGTTCGACGTCGAAAAACACTTTGTTCGATTCCCCGAATTGCGGCTCAGAGGGAGAGTCGCTCAAATTAAAAGCCAAGGGAATTACGACTTGGCCGAGGGCGAGCTGGACTTCACCGCTCAGCTCCAGCCCTTCCGTTCCATACCCATCTTCGAGCTGCCGGCCCGAGTTCTGGACATTTTTACCGGCATCTTCGAAGTCCAGCTAACGGGGACCATCGCCGAACCAAAATGGAACCTCTTTCGAGGGTCCCAACGGAACGAACCAAGCGAAACAGAAGCAACTCGAAATCCTCCCGAATGACGCCAAATCGCTCGAAAAAAAAATGCGCAATTTTTTTAGGATTCGCCCCATTCGAAGACAAGCTCTTGGAAATGAGGTCCTTAGCAAATTCGGCCCTCATAAATGAGCTGATTTTCTCAAAAAAAAGCGTCGAAAACACGTTGACGTTAGAAAAATCATCACAATATCTTGTGGTCGTCTTCTCCAAATCCACACCATCTAGTGGTTAGCAAGGAGTGGATAACTAAAAACAACTTAAAATCGCCAGCCATTGGCGGCTGTGTTCCATTTTCTCTTTTCCTAACGTTTTTCCCGTCAAAACAAACCTTAAACCAGTCCCAAACCACCACAGATTCACACACATGGATAAAACTTACACAGTCGGCAATAAGACCTTCCTACTAGACCAGGAAAAAGCGGAAAAAGCATTCAAAGAGAAGCGCGTTATCAACGGGCGCCAATCCATGTGCTTCAATCTCCTTCCGCTCAAATACAATTGGGCTTACGACTTGTATAAAACCATGAAGGCCAACCACTGGGAACCCGAGGATATCATCATGAATCGCGATATCGAGCAGTGGAAGGACAATACTTTGATCTCCGATATCGAGCGCTGGATCATCATGATGGGTGTCGGCTACTTTTCCGCCGCCGAAGGTATCGTAGGGGATAACATGATACACGTCATTCGCGAGAAAGTGACGGCTCCCGAGCTCAAGCTCGTGCTGGGCCGCCACAGCCACGAAGAGAACATCCACGCGGATTCCCTCCTCTATATGATTAGCTCTCTGGGCATCAATCCGCACGAGTGCGAAGCGATGTTCGAAGATATCGAAACCATCGTCAGGAAGAACGAATTCGTCACTCGCACCTCCCATGGCCTCCGCCGCGACATGGATCTGACGGAAACCCGCAACAAGCAGATTTTCGCCAAAAACCTCTTCGTTTTCGGCCAATGCATGGAAGGGACCCAGTTCTACGGCATGTTCGGAATGATCCTCTCCCTCTACCGCCAAAACAAATTCCGGGGAATCGGGGAAATGTTCCGCTACACGCTTCGCGATGAGTCCAACCACATCGAACTCCTCCGCAATCTGCTCATGGAGCTGGTAGACGAGAATCCCGATATCTGGACCTACGAATTCCAGCAAGAGCTGTGCGACACCATGGCGGAAGCAGTCGCTCTGGAAAAGGATTTCATCAACGACTGCTTGCCAATGGATTCCATCGGGCTGCGTAAAGAAGATTTCCTTCAATACATCGACTATATTGCGGACCGAAGATTGGAAGGCGTCGGCCTCGACCCGCTCATCGGCAATGTCCAGAACCCGCTGCCCTGGCTAGCGGAAATGATGGACATCAAAAAGGAGCAAAACTTCTTCGAAGGCCGGGTAACCGAATACCAGAAAGCCTCTTCGCTCAATAACGATAGCGACGACGACCTCTAGTTAAAAGAAGATCGCAGGAGGCAAAGTTAAAAAGGGACGCGCTTGCCACTCTCTTCTATTGTGAATCCCGCTTTCGCTTTGCATCTCGGTCTTCTAGTCCAACTTTTCACCATTCGCCAGCCACTATTCTTTACTCCGCCCCCTATCTTAAGTCCCACGATCCACGACCTAAATTCATAATTCAAAATTCATAATTTAACCACCGCCATGATCAATCCCACCCTCGAAGAAGACCTCGCCCTTAAGCGCCTCGTATCCACCACCCGCGACAAAAGACTGCAATTTGATTGGCGCCAAGGCATGGACGAATCCGATGAATCGGCCGATTCGCAAATTCATGTAGTCACACACGAAGGCGAGGCTACCTTCGACCAGAGCGAAATCATGGATACCATTGGCAACGCCTTGGCCAATGTGCTACTCTCAAAGAACGAAAAGGAAATATTTACCGACAAGAACCGGGGTTGGGTCCAAATCGTCGCCAAGCAGGTCTGCGAAAAGCTTGAGGAAAAGTCATCTTCGACCATGGAAACCCGTTTCAATCTCGGGGAAGTCTACGACGTCATCGAACGCACGCTGGTCGAAAACGACGCTTACGATGTCGCCAAGAGCATGCTCATGAACCGCCAACGAAAACTAGCCGCCGATCACAGTATGAGTCTGAAAACCCTTCGGCTCATTCGGCGCAATGGGCAAGTGGTTCCCTGGAAGGAACAGAAGATCGAGATCGCAGTCCGAAAGGCCTTCCTAACTCTTGAAATGAATTCCGACCCGGCAGTCGCGGTGGCCCACGCTATTACCGAGAGGCTCGAAGCTTCCGGCCAAGCCTTCGTGCAGATCGAGGAAGTGCAGGACATGGTTCAAGAGGAGCTCATGCGCCAGGGCCATTTCAAGGTGGCCGAGCACTACATTCTCTATAGAGCCCAACGACGAGCCCTCCGCGATGCGGAAGCCCAAAGCGGCGTCGATACGCCCGAGCAAAACTCCATGGTCGTCGTCAAGACCGACGACGGAAACACCTTCTTCTGGGATGGAGTCGATCTCAAGAAGCGTATCGAGTTCGCCATGATTGGACTCGACCTTTCCCTTTCTCCCGAAGAGATCGAAACCGAGCTGCGACGCTCCATTTTCGATGAAATTAACGAGCAAGGTCTCCAGAAAACAATTACCCTCAATGCTCGGACCTTGATCGAGCTCGATGCCGACTTCGCCAAGTTCGCCGCCCGCATCCAGCTTTCCTACATCTACGAGGAAGTGCTTGGCTGGGACATCGTCAAGCACGGGGTCCGCGAACTGAAACGCCTGCACCAGAAGAAATTCAAGGAGTACATCCGCCACGGCATTTCTATCGGCCGCTTGAACGAGAAGATCAAAGACTACGATATCGATAAGCTGGCCCAAAGCCTGGATCCCTCGGCCGACCTGGAGTTCGACTACCTCGGCGTGCAAACCTTGTACGACCGCTACTTGATTGTCGACAAGTCGAAGGGACTCGCCCATGCCCGCCGTATAGAAACGCCGCAATTCTTCTGGATGCGGGTCGCCATGGGGCTCTTCATTGCCGAAGAGGAAAGAGAAGTTAAGGCCAAGGCCCTCTATAAGCTCTATAAGAGCCGCCGCTTCTGCTCGTCTACGCCTACTTTATTCAATTCCGGCACCTGCCATTCCCAGCTTTCATCCTGCTATCTCTACTACGTCGACGATTCCATCGAGGGCATCATGCAGCGCGGCATCGCCGAAAACGCCTACTTGTCTAAGTGGGCTGGCGGACTGGGCGGCAGCTGGACCGCTGTTCGCGGCACCGGGAGCCACATCAATGGCACCAATGGCGAGAGCCAAGGCATCGTCCCCTTCCTCAAGCTTCACAACGACTTGCTCATCGCCGTCAATCAGGGCGGCAAGCGTCGCGGTTCTGGCTGCGCGTACTTGGAAACCTGGCACAACGATCTCTACGACTTCTTGGAATTGCGCAAGAACACGGGCGACGACCGCCGCCGCTGCCACGACATGAACACGGCCAACTGGATTCCGGACTTGTTCATGAAGCGCATGGAGGAACGGGGCGAATGGAGCTTCTTTCGCTCCAGCGAGGTGCCCGACCTGCACGATAGCTACGGCAAGGATTTCGAAGAGAAGTACCTCGCCTACGAGGAAAAGGCTCTGAAGGGAGAAATGTGGTCCAAGACCGTGCCCGCCATCGAGGTGTGGAAGCAAATGCTGCGCATGATCTTCGAGACCGGCCATCCATGGATCACCTTCAAGGATCCCTGCAATGTGCGCTCGCCACAGGATCACGTAGGCGTCGTCCACTCCTCCAATCTCTGCACCGAGATCACACTCAACACCAGCAACGATGAAACCGCCGTCTGCAACCTCGGCAGCGTCGTTCTCGATCAGCACTTGGACAAGGATGGCAACATCGATCACAAGAAGCTCAAGGAAACGGTACGTACCGCCATCCGGGCTCTCGATAACGTCATCGACATCAATTACTATCCTACCGAAGCGGCCAAGCGTTCCAACCAGGCCCACCGTCCTATCGGGCTCGGAGTCATGGGACTGCAAAACGCCCTCTACATCCGGGACATTCCCTTCGCTTCCCAAGAAGCGGTGGAGTTCAACGACGAGGCCATGGAGGCCATCGCCTACTACGCCATCGAAGCTTCCAGCGACTTGGCGGGCGAGCGCGGTGCCTATAAGAGTTACGAGGGGTCGAAATGGGATCGCGGTCTGTTGCCTCAAGATACCTTGGATCTGCTCGAGGAAGAACGCGGACAGCACGTCGACGTTCCTCGCGGCGGCAAGCTCGATTGGGAACCGGTACGCAAGAAAATCGCCAAGCAAGGGATGCGCAATTCCAACGTCATGGCCATCGCTCCCACGGCGACCATTTCCAACATCACCGGCACCTCCCCCTGTATCGAGCCGGCCTACAAGAACCTCTTCGTCAAGAGCAACCTATCCGGGGAATTCACCATTCTCAACCAGCACCTGGTGCGCGATCTCAAGGCTCGCGGACTCTGGAGCACGGACATGCTCAATAACTTGAAGTACTTCGATGGCGAACTCGACGAAATCGAAGAAATCCCAGAGGACATCAAGCTGAAGTACAAGACTGCCTTCGCCGTCGACTACAGCTGGCTTGTATTGGCCGCCGCAAGACGCCAGAAATGGATCGACCAAAGCCAATCAGTCAACCTGTTCCTAGCCACGCCCGACATGAAGACCCTGTCCCACATGTACCGAGCAGCCTGGAGACATGGCCTCAAGACCACTTACTACCTGCGCACGCTAGGAGCCTCCAACATCGAAAAAGCCACCATCGGAGCCAAAAAAGAACTCCGCGGCGTCGTTGCCCAAGGCAAACAAACGCCTCCAGCAGAGCCGGAAATCTGCGAATCATGTCAGTGATTCGTAGATTGGAGGGCCACCGGTACCGAGGAGCGTAGCGACGACACTCAAGAACGAATGGACATTAGGTCGAAGACAATCTGCGAGAGCTGCCAATGATCGCGCAATGCGATCACTGCCCTGAGCTGAGTCGAATGGGCAGTGATCTAAAGGTAGGGCACGGCCACCTACGCGGTAGTCGACTTCCGGAGCGCCGCCCGTCGGTCGAACCTGTTCGACAACGCCATCCGCGTTCCGCTTCTCATCCGCTGGCCAGCGGTAATAAGCCCGAGTACGAGAATCGAGGAGATAGTCACCAACCTCGACTTTTTTCCCACCTTTCTGGCGATCGAGGATGCCCAGTCGCTCTTGCCCGACGCCTATCCGGTCTACGGTCGCGATTTCGCTTCCTTGCTGAGAGGCGAGAAGATTCCCTGGAGGACGGTTGTTTTCGGCGACTACGATATGTATCATTATGTCAATGAATCGATGCGCATGATCCGGACGGAAGACTGCAAACTCGTCATGAACACCAACCTGCAGTTCGGTCCGGAACTCTACGACCTTCGGAGCGATCCCGGCGAGACGACGAACCTAGCGAACCGCGGCGAACATTTTAGCGTATTCCGAGACCTTCGCCGCCGCCTCTATAGGTGGCAGGATTGGATGGCGGATCCGAAGTGCCGAATCCCTTGGGATCCCCAGCAGTTTATGCCATCTGCCGGCTTCCAACGCGACAGCCGGGCTGCCTATTTCAGCTCGAAGTCCGCCAACTAGATTGCGGTCTCGGCTTCCCCGTCCCCGTAACGTTCGTGAGAGGAATACCAGGACAATACTGCCCGATTCGGGCTCAACTCGACAAAATCCGGATAGCTGTTGTCTCCGCCACTCGGCAATAAAGCGAATTCCTCCAGCCGATTCTTATCCTTCAGCCAATAGAAAGCCGTGCGCGTAGAATCGGACAAATATTGGCGGCCGCCCACTACATAACGTTCTCCCCACTTGGCCAAGACCGGACCCCCGACCGGGAGATCCAAATCCTGCCGAATCCAGTCACGATAGGGAGGGAGGGAACGGCAAACCTCGGCGAGCCAAATTCCGGGCCTTCGCTCCACCGCCGTGATGCCCCCATCCGGTTCAAAGAGAAAGGCGACTTCTGCGCCGAATGTTTCCTGGAACAACCCGACATGCCGAAACGTCAATCCATCCTCGCTTACCAGCAAGGCTTATTACACCAGCGGATCCCATTCCGCCCTACGAGTGGCTTGAGCGAACTGGCGGATGCGTCTGCCGCCAAGCCAAGCCTTCCCATTGTGAGCCGCGGCGCGCGAAACATAATGGCCATAATTGCCTTCCAGCATGATGGGATCACTCCAATCCACGCCATCCGCCGTCCAAAATCCGTAACCTAGGAGCTCGTTCATGTCGCGCGTATCGGAAGAAGACTCTCCGCAGTACCAAGAAC
>Ga0181582_10004432_pt1 | contig 11356 bp, 5 predicted proteins | sample 071ome_32_FD_132438 | JGI IMG/M metagenome (GOLD analysis project Ga0181582, IMG submission 132438) | Coastal salt marsh microbial communities from the Groves Creek Marsh, Skidaway Island, Georgia - 071405AT metaG (megahit assembly) | ecosystem: Environmental > Aquatic > Marine > Intertidal zone... | reverse complement strand
TGGCTGAGATTGGCGTCGGCCAAGGTTTTTCCAGCGAGAGGGGAGTGCTCGTTCAGCCTCAGGTAGAAGGCCCGCTCCATCAGTCGGTATTGGCTCTGAAGCGACTGTCGGTCGATAGTTTCCGATTCGTTGGCGCCTGGATCCCGCTCAGGCAGCAAGAAGCGGGCTCCGAAGGCGAGAAAAAGGACCCCTGCGACCATGACCGCGCCGCCGATGGGGCTAAAGTCGAAAAGTCCGAAAGGCTCGTATCCAGCCTCTTTGAGACCGTTGCTAATGAGCAAGTTGGGAGGCGTGCCGATCAAGGTTGTCAATCCTCCGAGAAGCGAACCAAAGGCTAGGGGCATCAGGAGGCGGGATGGAGCTACGCCGGTTTTGCGGGCAACTGAGATGACGACAGGAAGCATGAAAGCGGCCACGCCGATATTATTCATGAAAGCGGAGAGCACTCCTGAAGTGAGCATGATCACAATGATCATCCGTGTTTCCTGGGTGCCAGCTAGTTTCAATACTTGCCTGCCGATGATCGCGGCGACACCGGTTTCCGTTAGCCCCGCGCTGAGAATGAACATAGCCCAAACGGTGATCACCGCGGGATTGCTGAATCCGGCGAGGGCCTCGGTGGGTGTAACGAGTCCTGTGAGCGCCAAGGTTACCAGTACCATCAGCGCCACTACATCCATCCGAATTTTTTCGGATATGAAAAGGATAAGCGAGATAACGAGAATAGCGAGGACGATTGCTATATCGAGAGTCATGGTCGAATTGCCGAAGGCGAGGCTTTGTGACTATTTGGCGGATACAACGGCTTAGCACCATCGAATTTCAGGGAATGAGGCAACTATTTATTCGCAAGGGTCGGAAAGCCGAGCTCCTAGTTGGAGAGTAGCGCGGGCATCCCGCCTGTTGCTTCGGCTTTTTGGTAGGGAGCACCGCCTCGGTCCTCCGTATTTGTACTTCGGAGGATCGAGACGATCCTCCCTATCTTTAAGGGATGTCCCGTAACTAGCTTCGGGGATCTTTGTACGGGCCAGTCGTCGCTCTTTTGCTATCTCCGATACGACAGGATGCCTGTGCTACTTAAATATTAGGGGAGCCCGGCGCGCACTGCCTAGCACTTAAGCGCAGGCGTGAGATGGTCCGCTACCACGAATACCTCATTTCTAGGTTTAGGTTTTACTTCGGCGGGGAGATTTCCCATGTTAGCGGACGTTTTGCTATCCTTCTGATGCCCCGGAAAAAAGAGTTCAGCGTTGTCTTAGCCCTGATTGTGGCGACCGGCCTAGCTTCGACTGCTGTGGGGCAAGAGCTGGAATTTGAAGCGGACGTTGCCCCGATTCTCGAGAAAAAGTGTCTGGGCTGCCACAACCCGAATATACTCAAAGGCGACCTATCCTTAGCGACTTTGGAGGATATCCGGCTGGCCGGGGAAGACATACTGATTCCGGGCAATTCAGAGGACAGTATGCTTCATTGGATAACGCTGCCATTGGGGCCCGACGAGCCTCCTGATATGCCCGAAGAGGGCGAGCCACTGACGGCGGAAGAAGCCGAGTTGCTAGCCGCCTGGATTGATGCGGGAGCGGACTGGCCTGAAGGACTGGTGCTCAAAGAAGCCTCTAAGGCGGACAAGTCTTGGTGGGCCTACCAGCCCTTGGCTGAACCGAAGCGCGATTCTATCGACGCTTATATTAGCGAGCGGCTTTCGGAAGAGGGCTTGTCAATGAATCCGGAGGCGGATCGGAGATCGCTTATTCGGCGGGCCACTTACGATTTGATCGGGCTTCCTCCCACGCCTGAAGAGGTGGCTGAGTTCGTCAATGATTCGGACCCGAGAGCCTATGAAAAGCTGATCGACCGCTTGTTGAATTCGCCTCAATACGGAGAGCGTTGGGGCAGGCATTGGCTAGATGTGACCCGATTTGGGGAAAGCGTCGGATTTGAGCAAAACTGGATCATCCAGGATTTGTGGCCATTTAGGGATTACGTTATCCAATCGTTCAATGAGGATAAGCCCTTCGATGAATTTATTCGGGAGCATCTAGCTGGAGATGTCATAGCAGAAGGAGATCCGAGTGTGGAGATCGGCTCCTCCTTCCTAGTCGCAGGGCCCTATGATACAGTGAACAATCAGGACGCGGTTCAGGCGGCTCAGATTCGGGCCAATACCCTCGACGAGATCATCAATGCCTCGGGAGAGGCCTTTTTGGGGATGACGCTTAGTTGCGCTCGATGCCACGACCACAAATTCGATCCGATCAGCCAAGCGGATTACTACAAAGTTTACGCGACGTTTGCTGGAGTGCGTCATGGATCTGTTCCCTGGGCGACTCCTGAACGGAAACGAGCCAGAGCCCAAAAACTAAAGCCTTTGAACGAGGAGAAGCAGCGACTGGAATTGGAGATCGAAGATTTGCGAAGCGAAATTCTGGAGCGTTCGCGAGAAACCTTGGCTCAGTTTGAGGCGAACTGGACGCGGCCACCGGTCGATCGGACAGGAACGGAAGATAGGTTTGATCCGGTTGTCGCCAAGTACGTGCGCCTAGTTTGCGAATCGATGGACTTGGATCCGGAGTCAAACACGGGATTTCGCATTGACGAATTTGAGGTATGGTCGACGGGTAATGAGCCGCGCAATGTAGCTCTGGCGTCGAACGGAGGAGTCGCCTCAGGCAAGGCCCGGGAAATCGAGGACTTTCCCAATGCCTACGGGGCCCAGCACACGAATGATGGGAAGGTCGGATTCCGTTTTATAGCCACGTCGGATCGCTTGCTAATCGAGTTGGCCGAACCGACCAAGATCGACCGAGTTTTTTTCTCAAGCGCCCAGGGAGAAGAAGCTCCGGATTTGTTCAAGTTCGCTTTCGTCGCGGACTATCGAATCGAGGTTTCCCTGGATGGCGAGCGGTGGCTCGAGGTGGCTCACGGACGGAATCGTCGTCCAGTTGCCAAGAAGCCCTTGAATCCGGCGAGAAACTTGCCCAACGACAACCCGAGCCACCTGGAGCATCGCCTGCTGATTTTAGGCATCACTGAAGCAGAAGCGGCTCGGCAGAGCGTTTTGAAGGAAGAGTTGGCGAGGGTAAGGCGGGACATTAACCGCGTTCCTGATCTGCCGACCGCTTGGCTCGGCAATCGAAGCGATGAAGATGCCCAAGGGCCTTTCACTGTTTTTATCGGGGGCGATCCGCAAAAGCGGGGATCTCAAGTTGTCCCCGCCAGCCTTTCCACTTTGAGTGAATCCTTTCCTGGCTACGGGTTGCCCGAGGGCTCTCCGGAGTCTGAACGCAGGCTGGCTTTTGCCGAATGGATTACTCGTTCGGACAATCCTTTGACCCCGCGCGTTCTCGTCAACCGCTTGTGGCACTACCATTTTGGCACAGGAATTGTGGATACGCCAAATGATTTCGGCTATATGGGCGGGCTGCCGACTCACCCGGAGCTATTGGATTTTCTGGCTAGCGAGTTGATCGATAACGACTGGCGGATTAAGCCCCTGCACCGGATGATCATGCTGTCGGAGGCCTATCGGCAGTCCTCTGCCTGGCGTTCCGATGGCGCTGAAATCGATGCCGATAGCAGATTGCTTTGGAGGTTTCCTCCCCGTCGGCTCTCCGCGGAAGAAATACGGGATACGCTACTGGCCATGTCTGGAAGCTTGGATACACGTTTTGGAGGCCCTGGGTTTAGACTGTATCATTATATGAGAGACAACGTCTCGACCTACGAGCCGCTGGACAAGTTTGATACGGATACCTATCGCCGCTCCGTGTATCATCAGAATGCCCGAGCATCGGTGGTGGACTTGATGACGGATTTCGACCAAGCCGATTGCACTTTGTCGCAACCTCGTCGATCCGAAACGACGACGCCCTTGCAGGCCCTGACCATGATGAACCATTCCTTCACCTTGGATATGGCCGCCGCTTTGGCCAAGCGAGCCCGGTCGGAAGCGGGGGATGACTTGATGGATCAAATAGATGCTGTTTTCGAGCTGGCCTATCAGCGTTCGCCCAGTGACGAGGAGCGGACTCGATCTTTCGCGGCAGTGAAAGAACATGGATTGAATGCCGTTTGCCGGGCTATCATCAATTCCAGCGAACTCATTTATCTCGATTAGAGAATTTCAAAGATCACCGATGGAGAAAGAGCTATATGAATACTCGCGCCGGCGATTCCTAGGCGATGTTACCACCGGGCTGATGGGGGTCAGTTTGAGTCATCTATTGGGAGCTGGCTCCCTGATGGCGAACAGTCAGGCATCTGGCGGATGGGTCCCGGGCCAGGGGATGACTCATCTCGAGCCCAGAGCCAAAAGAGTGTTGCAGATCTTCTGTCCGGGGGCGGCTTCCCATATGGACCTTTGGGAGCATAAGCCCATGCTGGAAAAGTACGATGGCAAGCCCTTGCCTGGAGAGGAGGACTTCTTCTCATTCCAAGGTAAGAATGGCCCCTTGATGCGCAGCCCATTCACGTTCAAGCCAGCCGGCGAAAGTGGAAAAATGTTTTCCACGATGCTTCCGCACATGTCCCAGCACGTGGATGATATCGCCTTTTTCCATGGGATGAAATCCAAGACGAATACGCATGGCCCTGGATGTGTATTCGTAAATACGGGACATCCTACGGAAGGATTTCCTAGCGCGGGAGCCTGGATTAGCTACGCTTTGGGAAGCATGGCGGATAATTTACCAACCTACGTGGCCATTCCCGATATCAGGGGCGAGCCGCCGAATGGGAAAGCCAATTGGAGTAACGGGTTTTTGCCAGCCAAACATCAAGCGATCGCCATGGCGGCCCATCGTCCAATCCGCAATCTGGATACACCCGATTCTATTAGTCCCGAGGAGGAGCAGGATACTCGGGAGTTACTGGGCTTCCTCAATGAGAACCATGCCTCGGTTCGAGAAAAGGAGAGCGATCTCCTGGCTCGCATGAACGCTTACGAATTAGCGGCTAGGATGCAGCTCTCGGCACCAGAGGTGAGCGATTTCAAGAGCGAACCGGATCACATTCATCAACTGTATGGCACGGATTCGCAGAATGATTTGACAGCCGCTTATGCTCGTAATTGCCTCTTGGCTAGGCGGCTGCTCGAACGGGGTGTGCGTTATGTCAATCTCTACTGCGCATCGCGGGCGAGCGGGGTGGATGGGCTTTTGAATTGGGATGCCCACAAGACCTTGAAAGCCGACTATGAGCGTCACATGCCCGTGTTCGACCAACCGACCGCCGCCTTGCTCGCCGACCTGAAGCAGCGCGGGTTGATGGATGATACCTTGGTCCTATGGACGACGGAGTTTGGTCGCATGCCCACCCGTCAGAATGGCACGGTAGGCCGAGATCACAATCCAGATGGGTTTACCCTTTGGATGATGGGTGGCGGCGTCAAAGGCGGTGCCAGCTATGGGGCTACCGATGATTTTGGCCGCCGGGCCCAAGAGAACCCGACCACAATTTGGGAGTTCTATTCGACCGTGCTCCACATACTTGGGTTGGATTACAATCGGCTATCCTGGTATAACAACGGCTTGGATCGCCGCCTGACGGACGTCCACGGGCGAGTAATCAAGGATGTGCTAGCCTAAGAGGCAGATATCAGCGTCGGATTGCGGGCGGCTCGCCTGCATTAAATGAGGGTCGTGCGGGCGAGCCGCCCGCGATCCGGTAGAGAGTTTTAAACCCACTCCTAAAAGCGACTACGGGCTTAGGTTGACGCCGGTGCGCGGTTACCTAGTCTGCTTCAAAGGTAATTTTTCTTCACGTTTCCTATGAATCTCATATTTTCAACTCTAATGGCAATTGGCGCTTTGCTGCTCCTGGCCGGATGCAATACCACTCCGGATTCTTCAAAGGACGCTGATTATGGATCAAGCGCTCCGATTGGTGGCGAAGCTGGCGATGGAGAATCCGAGATGCGTTATGTATTCGGTTGGGGCAACCTGCCGCTCGAGACGGCGGATCCCAGAGGGGGGACCACAACGGGAACTCCGGTCACCTTCGCCGCTCCAAGAAAACTGCCCTTAGATTCGATAGCCAGCGCGGGCAGCGCTTTTGAAAAGGATCGGGCGGCGATCTTGTCGTTGGCTGGCGACTACAGAACAAGCTTTCACTTCCTGGAAACGATGGGGCTCTATGAAGATCACGAGCCAGGTCGGCCCTATCACTCCTGGGCTACGGAAGAGATCCGCGTGATTGAAGATCGGGGCGGATTCATCAGCCTGCAGCACACGCTAGTTATGCATTTTCAAATGCCGGACGGGTCGGAAATGGAACCGATGGTCATGAAGCATTGGCGACAGGATTGGACCTATGAAGATGAGGACCTGCACACCTTTCGAGGAAACGGGACGTGGGCCCGGGATAGGCGCTCATCCGATGAAGTAGCGGGAATGTGGTCGCAAGCCGTTTGGCAGGTGGACGACTCGCCTCGTTACGAGGCCATTGGAAAATGGACTCACGACGGGAACCGTTCGGCTTGGGCGGGAGAGAATTCGTGGCGACCGCTACCGAGGCGGGAGCACAGCGTTCGCGACGATTATGGCGTGATGGAGGGTTTTCATCGCATCGTTATAACATCCAAAGGTTGGATACATGAGCAAAACAATTGGAAGCGGGTAAGTGGCGAAGGAGAGGCGCCAAGATATCGAGGGCACGAGTTGGGGATCGACCGCTACGAACGCATCGTCAGCCCGAGTTTGGATAAAGCGAACCCCTATTGGGATAAGGCAGGAGCCTATTGGAAAGAGGTTCGCGATGCTTGGAATGAGGTTTTTTCGCAGCGCGATCGATTCTCTCTCCGGTCTAAAGTTGATGGCCGCAGCCAGTTCGAGTATCATTTCGAATACGCGGGCAAGCTGGAAGCCGGTGAGGCGTATGATGTGGAGGAGGGGGCTAAGTTCGCCCGGGACACCATTCAATCTTTCCTAACGGATTCCCCGGAAGCGGCGAAGTACTGAGGGGGTAACCAATAATTGTGAACGTAGCCGGTGTTTTCCTTTTAAAGGTTGGGCTGACTATCCCGAGTCAGCCGGTCAGCGGGATTCTTTTATCGGCTGCTTGAGGACAAGCAGCCATACCATGGGCGATTGTTGAAATATAGGACACACTTCAGTGTGCGGTCTGAAAAATTCATAGTAATATCCCCTTCGGAAAGTACACGTGTCTCGCGTACTGAATGGAGCGCCTCGCTCAATTCCCTAATTGGGAACTGGTTTTCCTCTAAATGCGGGCGAGCCGCCCGCGATCCCAGTTTAGGACAAGAACTTAACTAGGCCCCTCTTGAATTGCCTTGATGCCTAATAGTGACAATCGCTACAAAGAAGATCCGAGTTAACTTCTCCCATCACCGATGAAACCCATTTTTCTCTCCCTCTTCCTCGCTATCATTTGCTTGTCGGCATCTCGAGCCGCAGACAAGCCCAACATCGTTTTCTTCTTCGCAGACGACCAAACGACGTCGACCATAGGCGCTTATGGGAATACCATTGTAAAGACACCCAATCTCGATCGGTTGGCAAATGAAGGAACGTTATTCAGAAACGCGTTCGTGAGTCAGGCGATTTGCTGGGTGAGCCGGACAACCATCCTCACTGGTCTGGTCGGCCGCAGTTATGGAACGCCTGGCAACCCAGACCAGGCTCGGGCCGATGCTGTGGAAACGTTGGTTTCCGATATACTGAGGCAAAACGGTTATCGCACTGGCTATTTTGGCAAGTGGCACGCGAAGATGCCGGATGGTTATCGCCCGGAAGACCATTTTGACGCGTTTGAGCATATTTTCCGCAATCCTTTCTACAAGGAAATGCCGGATGGCTCGCTGCGTCACGAAACCGAACTGATCGTCGATAGGGGCATCGAGTTCATTCGTAATCAGCCGGACGGCAAACCCTTCGCTCTCAATATGTGGTTCAACGCATGCCATGCGGAGGACAACGATCGTCGTCCAGGCATTGGCCACTTCCCCTGGCCACGAGCGGTGGATGGTATGTACGAGGATGTCGTATTTGATCCGCCCAGATTGAGCGCCCCCGAGATTTTCGAGAATCAGCCAAGCTTTTTGCGAACCACTATTGCGCGCGAGCGATTCTTTTGGCGTTGGAATACCGATGACAAGTACCAGACCAATATGCGGGCCTATTACCGCATGGTTAGCGGGATCGACGGGGCGATTGGCCGATTCATCGAAGCCCTGGAAGAAGAGGGCTTTGCCGACAACACGATCATCGTCTATTCCGCTGACAATGGTTTCCACATGGGGAACCGAGGCTTCGCCGGAAAATGGTCTCACTATGAAGAATCGATTCGGGTGCCGTTAATCGTCTTTGATCCTCGCGTAGACAGCGATCGTAAGGGCCAGAGAACCGATGCCATGGCGCTTAATCTCGACCTGCCCTCCACTTTTCTGGACTGGGCCGGAGCGGATATTCCTGAGCGGTATCAAGGACAGAGCCTGAAGCCAATCGTTGAAGGACCTAAACCGGCCGATTGGCGAACTGAGACCTTTCACGAGCATTTCGCTGTTAGACAGCGTATACCCTCTTTCGAAGGCGTTCGCAATGAACGCTTCAAGTACGTGCGCTATTTTGATCATGGCGGGCGGGAATTCTTGCATGATTTGCAAAATGATCCGGACGAGTTGGTGAACCTGGCCGACAATCCCGAGTATCAGTCGACGCTGGAAGAGATGCGTGAGCGAACGGATGAACGGGTTGCTGAGTATGGAGGGCCATTGCCGAGGCCGAGTACCGTGTTTACGTATTCGACACTCCCTCACCCAGAGGCTTCGGCTGCGGTGACGGTCAAGCCAGGCAGGGATGGGTTTGTCGATCTACTCACTGGAAGTTTCAATCGTAATTGGGCTGGGGATACTAAATACTGGTCTTTGGAAGACGGCGTATTGACAGGCCGAACGGACGGCTCGCTCAAGATGAATCGATTCGCCACTTGGAAAGGATCCACCATACGCAATTTCGAGTTGCGAGCGAAAGTCAGGGTGAGCAAAGGGGGGAATAGTGGAATCCAATACCGCGGGCAGTCGCGTCCGGATCTCGGTCTCGACGTCGTGACTGGATATCAGTGCGATGTAGTGGCCGATATTCCTAAGTACAACGGCATGCTTTACGAAGAAAAGGGCCGCCGGATTCTCTCTCACACGGGCGAAAAGGTTATCATCGATCCCCAAGGCCGGCCTTGGGTGGTGGAGCGGATGCCGGTGAGAGAATTCGCTCCGGGAGAATGGCATGACTATCGCGTCCTCGTTAGAGGGAACCATCACCAGCACTGGATCGACGGACACAAGACCGCGGACTTAATTGATTTCGATGCGGAGGGAAGGGCTTTGGAAGGTGTATTGGGTGTTCAAGTACATGTAGGCCCGGCGATGACCATTGAGTACAAGGATTTCAAAATCAAGCATTTGCCGGACGACATGCCGCTATTGAAGCCGGAGGATCATCCGATTCCGGATACGGCTTACGGAGTGCGCCCGCAAGGACGGTTGCCCCCAGATTGGAAGGCCCCTATTTATGGGGAAGTTAACTAAGGTTGAATATTTTCGATAGGAACGATCTAGAGCAACGAAGTAGTAGCTTAAACGGATAGGCTCTGCATTTTTTGAACCACTGATGTACACCGATGAACACTGATATTTTAATACATAAATCCTATACATCTGTGTGTTTCAGTGTTCATCTGTGGTAGAAACTATCTCCTAAAATTTGGACGAGGAATCGCGTATGAAACAGTCACTTAAAATTTGTCTTGTCTGGGGGGCCGTCTTGGTCGGCCTAAACTCCGTCGCCGTCGGATCGGTGGATGATTGGCCGAAATTCCGGGGCCATACAGAACAGGGGATTTCCGAGGCCGAGAATGTCCCGACCCACTGGTCAACAGAAGAGAACATAGTTTGGAAATCCGAGATCCCTCATAGGGGTTGGTCGTCCCCACTGCTGATCGACGGCAAGATCGTGCTGACCACTGCCAAGGAGGAATTGGTGGACGGAATGCACGACTTGAAAGTCCTGCAGGTGGACGCGGATACGGGAGAGATCCTCTGGATCAAGACAGTTCTAAAAGCGACTAAAGAGGAGGGCGAAGATCGTCACCCGAAGAACAGTCTGGCTAGTCCAACACCAGCTATTGAAGACGGCGTGATTTACGCCCATTTCGGGCATATGGGAACGGTGGCGCTGGACTTCGATACCGGCGAAACGCTCTGGAAACAAAAGATTTCTTACACCGCCAAGAATGGCGCCGGCGGTTCGCCGATCATCGTTGACGACAAATTGGTTTTCACCACGGACAGTGTCGAGGAGCCCGTCGTTACTGCCTTGTACAAGAAAACGGGCAAAATAGCGTGGCGCACCACCCGAAGCCATCAGGTGCAGAACAATTTCTCCCATGGAACCCCCCTGCTCATTGATAACCATGGTCGCAAAGAAATCATTAGCCCGGGCAGCGGAATGGTAGGAGCCTATCGTCCAGAGGATGGTAAGGAAATCTGGAAGGTTCGTTACCGTATGGGATTTTCCATGTCGCCCAGACCGATATTCGTGGATAATGTCATCTACATGAGCACTAGTTTCTCGCGGGCCAGTTTTTTGGCTATTAAAGTGGACGGAGCTACGGGCGATTTGACGGATACACATGTCTTGTGGTCCAATCACAGGAGCATGCCCAAGACACCGTCGCCGAACTACGTCGATGGGAACATCATCACCTTGGAAGATGACGGTCGTCTCCAGAGTTTGGATTCGAAAACGGGTGAGCAACATTGGATGGAACCGTTGATAGGGAAGTTTTCCGCCTCCCCTGTTCAAGTTGGCAACCTGCTCTACATCGTCAGCGAAGAGGGCTTGTGCTACGTGATTCGCGTGCGGGACGACGGCTGCGAAATCATTTCCGAAATCCCCATGGGAGAGGAGACCTTGGCTACTCCAGCCATCGTTGATAATACCATCTATCTGCGCACTCGCCACCATCTCTGGAAGATTCAGGAGGGGTGAGATGTAGTTGATCGGGAAGCGGCTGCTTGAGGGCAAGCAGCCCTACCGTATTTAACCCCTCTTTTTCATCCTCAACGATAATAGCGAAAAAAATCGCCGCGGATGCGGTGCCATACCTGGTCGCAGGCGTCGAGCGTGTCCGCGCTGAGCCTGCCGTCCAGGGCAGCCAAGCTCTGTTCCATTTGGCTGGCTTTGCTGGCCCCCAAAAGGATGGAATCCACCAGAGGTTGAGCCATCAGCCATCGCAACGAAAGCTCGATCAAACTCAATCCTGCCTGATTGGCGATCGATTGCAGGGCCTCTATCGCTTCGAAGTTCGATTGGCTGAAGTAGCGATCGAAATACATTTTCGA